>Ga0129312_1000418_pt1 | contig 37889 bp, 30 predicted proteins | sample O827metagenome_FD_94434 | JGI IMG/M metagenome (GOLD analysis project Ga0129312, IMG submission 94434) | Orangutan group fecal microbial communities from Wisconsin, USA - O827 metagenome | ecosystem: Host-associated > Mammals > Digestive system > Large intestine > Fecal | place: USA: Wisconsin... | reverse complement strand
GCGAAGCAGACCGGCTTTGTCAAGCTGAGCGAGCTGACCGATGATTCCTCCGCCAAGGTCGAAGACCTGGTGAAGGTTGGCGATGAGCTGGACCTCATCGTCGAGAAGGTTATGGACCAGGATGGCGTCATCCAGCTCTCCCGCAAGAAGCTCGCATCTCGCAAGGGCATGGAAGAGATCGCCAAGGCAGCAGAATCCGGTGAAGTCGTCGAGGGCGATGTTACCGAGTTCAATAAGGGCGGCGTTGTCGTCAACGTCAAGGGCGTCAAGGTGTTCGTTCCCCGTTCTCAGGCCACTATGCGCCGCGACGAGGACTACACTGCTCTGGTTGGCCAGCACGTTCAGCTGGTCGTCACCGAGTGCTCTGGCCGCAAGATCGTGGGCAGCATCAACAAGGTGACCGCTGAGCAGAACAAGGCAAAGCGTGAGGAGTTCTGGGCAAACGTTGAGGTGGGCAAGACCTACACCGGCGTTGTCAAGAGCCTGACCTCTTACGGTGCATTCGTTGACATCGGTGGTGTTGACGGCCTGTGCCACATCAGCGAGCTGAGCTGGAACCGCATCAAGCACCCCTCCGAGGTCGTCTCCGTTGGTGACACCATCGAAGTGTATGTCAAGGACATCGACACCGAGAACCACAAGGTCTCTCTGGGCTACAAGAAGTCCGAGGACAACCCCTGGGAGCAGCTGAAGAACAACTACCCCATCGGCAGCACCTTCCATGCTCCGGTCGTTTCTCTGACCAAGTTTGGTGCATTCGTCCGCATCCTGCCGGGTGTTGACGGTCTGGTCCACATCAGCGAGATCAGCAATGACCGCGTTGAGAAGGTCTCTGACGCACTGAAGGTCGGCGATATGGTCGATGTGAAGCTGCTGGATGTTGACTTCGACAAGAAGCGCATCAGCCTGTCCATGAAGGCTCTGCTGAACGACGACGCTGAGTAATCAGCCCATCGTGCAAAAAGCATAGCTTCTGACACAATGCGATCTGCAGCCCCGTTGCCGGGAAAACGGCGGCGGGGCTGTTTTTGTTAACAAAGCCATGATAAAGTTTTTTAAAAAGCACTGGGAAGTGCTCAGTTACCTGATCTTTGGCGTGCTGACCACCCTGCTGAATATTGTGCTGTACGCGCTGTTCAGCCAGCTGTTCGGCTACACTGCCGCCAACAGCTGGGGCAATGTGCTGGATAACGCTTTGTGCATCCTGTTTGCCTACTGCACCAACCGGGCGTTCGTCTTCCGCAGCAAGACCACCGGCAAAGCCATGGCGAAAGAGTTCGGCACCTTTGTCAGCTGCCGTCTGGGCACCATGGTGCTGGATGCCGCCATCATGATCGTGGGCGGCAACCTGCTGGCTGCGCAGGGCGCGGCGCTGATGGAGAGCCTGTTCGGCAGTTTCCTGACAGTATCGGGCAGCTACACCGGTGCGGCTGCTTCGGCAGCAGCATCGGCAGCGGGTGTTGCCATCATTGGCGGCGCGGATGGCCCGACAGCAATTTTTGTCACGACCCTCATCACAGCGCAGGAGCTGTGGGGTCTGTGCGTCAAGGTATTCTCCAACGTGGTGGTCGTGGTGCTGAACTATGTGTTCAGCAAGCTGATCATCTTTAAAAATCGCAAGTGAGATATTTTCTCCGCCGCAGGCGGAGAAAATATCCAATATAATTTAGGAGGTACGGTATTATGAAACGTGGTCTGAAAGGGTTCGCATTCCTGGTCTCTGGTCTGGTGCTGGGCATCATTGGTGCAACGGTATCGGCGACTGCGATCGCACTCAGCGCTGTGGGCATGGCAAAGGTGCGCCGTGCCAGCAAGTAAAACAACGGAGGAACGAGCATGAACCGCGAAGAGATCCTGTCCCATGTCGATCATACCCTGCTGAAGCCGGAGGCCACCTGGCCCCAGATCCAGCAGCTGTGTGACGAAGCCATTGCAAACCACACCGCATCCGTCTGCATCAACACCTGCTACGTCAAGCAGGCTGTGGAGTATATGGCAGGCCGCATCCCCGTGTGCTGCGTGGTGGGCTTCCCTCTGGGTGCCATGGATACCGCCAGCAAGGCCTTTGAAGCCAAGACTGCCATCGCCAACGGTGCAGCCGAGGTGGATATGGTCATCAACATCGGCCGCCTGAAGAACAAGGAATACGATGCTGTCCGCGAGGACATCCGTGCCGTGAAGCAGGCTGTGGGTGATAAGATTCTGAAGGTCATCATCGAGACCTGCCTGCTGACCGAGGAAGAGAAGGAAAAGATGTGCGACATCGTCTGCGAGGCCGGTGCCGACTACATCAAGACCAGCACCGGCTTCTCTACCGCAGGTGCAAACTTCCACGATGTGGAGCTGATGGTCAAGGGCGTGCATGGCCGCTGCAAGGTCAAGGCTGCCGGCGGCATTTCCACCGTGGAGGATATGGAGACTTTCCTTGCACTGGGCGCTGACCGTCTGGGCACCTCCCGCGCTGTCAAGATTTTGAACGGCGAGCAGGCAAAGGGCTATTAAGTTTTCTGCAAAAAAGGTATTTCGGCAAAGCCTCTGGGCTTGGCTGAACTGCAAAGGATGATCTCTCAAGGGCTGCTGCACAAATTGCCGTGCAGCGGCCTTTTTTGCACCTAAGCCTTGCAAGCAGGGCGCGGCAGGGTGTATAATACAGATAGATACTGTATGAAATAGGAGGCTGCCCGCTTTATGGGGTAAGGCGGGCAGAGGAGGAACTGCAATGAATATACCCGAGATCCTTGTAGCCAATGGCACAGGGGCGGTGCTGGTAAGCTTTCTGCTTTTACTGCGGGTGCGCGGCGAAAGTAAAAACAGCGTGGGAACAGAGCTGTTCTGCCGGATTCTGGTGGTAACGCTGCTGGCACAGGTAACAGAGACGATCAGCTTTTTGCTGGACGGCGTGCCCGGCGCGGCAAGCCGCTTCTGGCTGTACCTGACCAACACCGTCTGCACCGGCGCTACCGTGTGCGTGGGCTATGCGTGGTGTTTGTATGTGGACTTCCGGGTCTACCGCAGCACCGGACGCCTGCGCAAAAGACACTTGCTGCTGGGCGCGCCGCTGCTGGCGCTTTTGGTGCTGCTGGTGGCAAACCTTTTTGGCACGGGGTGGATCTTTTCCATTTCGGCGGACAACGCTTACCATCGGTGCCCGCTAAACATTTTGCTGTATCTGCTGCTGTTCGGCTATTATGCCGAGAGCGTGTGGCAGGTGCATAAGGCCAAGCGCGATGGCATTACGGTGGATTTTTTTCCGGTGTACTACTTCGTGGTCACTTGTGCGGTGGGCACGCTGCTGCAGGGGGCATTTTACGGCATGGCCTTCGGCTGGCTGTCAGTAGCCATCGCTTTTGTGCTTGTGGACAGCCAGACCCGCAGCCTGCGCGGCTATACCGATGAACTGTCCGGCCTGTTTGGGCGCAAGTACATGAACTACTGTCTGGACCGCATCCACGCCACGCAGGAGAAGGACGTTTACGGCATCATGATGGACGTGAACTGCTTCAAGGAGATCAACGACACCTACGGTCACGCCGAGGGCGACCGCGCCATTCAGGAGATCGGGCACATCCTGTCCGGGGCGCTGGTGGCAAACTCGGTAGCCATCCGCATGAGCGGCGATGAGTTCATGGTGCTGATCCGTCACGGCTCGGAGGAGATACTGGACAAGACCTGTACCGCCATTGAGCAGCGGGTGCAGCACTATAACGCCACCGCCCCGGCGGGCAGCTTTCAGCTGTCCTTCTCCACCGGTGTGGCAAAGTACGAGGGCGGCAGCGTGGAGAAGTTTCTGGTGGAGCTGGATCAGCGGATGTACGCGGAAAAGCGCGCTTTCCACGCCGCCCGGGACGGCCACGCCGCACCGGAGCAGGGGAATGCTTCATCAATTTAAAAGGAATGTCTAAAATAAGTGCGACTTATCTTGACAATCTGACGCTGTAATGATAGAATATGGAGCGTACCAATTGAATACCGACTTATCAAGAGCGGCTGAGGGGACAGGCCCTGTGAAGCCCGACAACCTGCGCGAGCGCGTAAGGTGCCAAATCCTGCGGGAAACCGGAAGATAAGAGTGCAACGCTCAGAGCTTTCGGCTCTGGGCGCTTTTATTTTTCAGAACAAACTTGATGGAATGGTAAATACACGCAACTGCAACATTTAGGAGGCAAAAAATGGCTAGACACCTGTTTACTTCGGAGTCCGTCACCGAGGGACATCCCGACAAGATCTGCGACCAGATCTCTGATGCAATTCTGGACGAGATCCTGACCCACGACCCCGATGCCCGCGTGGCCTGCGAGACCTGCGCATCCACCGGCCTTGTGCACATCATGGGCGAGATCACTACCAGCTGCTATGTGGACTTCCAGAAGGTCGTCCGCGAGGTGGTGGCCGATATCGGCTACACCCGCGCAAAGTTCGGCTTTGACGCCGACACCTGCGCCGTCATCTCCAACATTGACGGCCAGAGCCCCGATATTGCACTGGGCACCAACGATCAGGTGGGCGGTGCAGGCGATCAGGGCATGATGTTCGGTTATGCCTGCGACGAGACCCCCGAGCTGATGCCCATGCCCATCAGCCTTGCCCACAAGCTGGCAAAGCGCCTGACTGCCGTGCGCAAGAGCGGCGAGATGGATTACCTGCGCCCGGACGGCAAGAGTCAGGTGACCGTGGAGTACGACGAGAACAACAAGCCCGTGCGCGTGGACGCCGTGGTCATCTCCAGCCAGCACAGCGAGAGCGTGAGCATGGAGCAGCTGCGGGCAGACGTGATGGAAAAGGTCATCAAGGCCACCATCCCCGCCGAGCTGCTGGACGAGAACACCAAGTACTACATCAACCCCACCGGCCGCTTTGTTGTGGGCGGCCCGCAGGGCGATACCGGCCTGACCGGCCGTAAGATCATTGTGGACACCTACGGCGGCTATGCACGCCACGGCGGCGGTGCCTTCTCCGGCAAGGACCCCAGCAAGGTGGACCGCAGCGCAGCCTACGCTACCCGCTGGGTGGCCAAGAATATCGTGGCTGCGGGTCTGGCAAAGCAGTGCGAGGTGCAGGTGGCCTACGCCATCGGCGTGGCAAAGCCTGTGTCCATCATGGTGGATACCTTCGGCACCGGCACCGTGGCAGACGAAAAGATCGAGCAGGCTGTGGAGAAGGTGTTTGACCTGACCCCCGCCGCCATCATCCGTGACCTCGACCTGCGCAAGCCCATCTACCGCCAGCTGGCCGCCTACGGCCACATGGGCCGCGAGGATCTGGGCGTGAAGTGGGAGAACACCGACCGCGTGGATGCCCTGAAGGCTGCCGTTGCTGCCCTGTAAAAAGCGTTTTACCCTGATAGAAGGTAAGTGAAGAGAAGAGCCGCTGCACCCGACCGTGCAGCGGCTCTTTTGCGTCACTTAGGAAAGAGAAGGAGACTTAGAAAAGTCCTACTTTTCCTCAAAAATCAGATAAACTTTGCGAAACGGTAAAGATTTGGTCGCGTTTTTGTAAGAAACTCACATTCTCTTGAAGGAAAAGGAAAAACAGCTGTGCAAGGCGCAGAAAATCCACACATGAAACAAATTGATATGGAACAATCGACAAAATGTGATAAAATAAAACCAGATATGCGCACTTGTGTGCATGGTACGGATGGTAAACAGCAATAAGGAGTTATGTGACTATGTCTATTGAAATTTCCCCGAAGTCCTTCTTTGAGCAGCCCAGTGTGGCGGATATGCGGCTGATCGCCTGCCCCGGTGCCGAGGAGCTGACCGGCCTGATCGACAAGCACCTTGTCCGTTGGGCAAAGGCTGCCGGAATTGAAAAAGACACCTTCATTATTTCCTGCGACTGCCCCCGCTTCCAGAGCGGCGACGCCAAGGGTCTGGTCAAGGAGTCTGTCCGCGGCGATGATATCTTTATCGTGGTGGACCCGGGCAATTACAGCGTCACCTACAAGCTGTTCAACTACGAGAACCACATGTCCCCGGACGACCACTTTGCAAACCTGAAGCGTCTGATCCAGGCTGTGGCCGGTAAGGCACACCGCGTTTCCGTCATCATGCCCAGCCTGTACGGCGGCCGTCAGCACCGCCGCGTGGTGCGCGAGAGTCTGGACTGCGCTGTGGCGCTGCAGGAGCTGCAGACCATGGGCGTGCGCAACATCATCACCTTTGACGCACATGACCCCCGCGTGCAGAACGCAGTGCCCCTGATGAGCTTTGATAATGCCATGCCCACCTATCAGGTGCTCAAGAGCCTGCTGAAGAAGGACCCCACCCTGTCCTTCGACAAGGAGAAGTTCACCGTGGTCAGCCCGGACGAGGGCGCGATGAACCGCAATATGTACTTCTCCAGCGTGCTGGGCTGCAACCTGGGTATGTTCTACAAGCGCCGCGATTACACCCGCGTGGTGAACGGCCGCAACCCCATCGTTGCCCATGAGTATCTGGGCGAGAGCGTGGAGGGCAAGACCGTCTTTATTGCAGACGATATCATTGCTTCCGGCGAGAGCATGCTGGAGGTTGCCAGCAACCTGAAGGAGCGCGGCGCTGCCAACATCATCGCCAACGCCACCTTCCCCCTGTTCACCAGCGGTCTGGAGAAGTTCGACAAGGCTGTGGCAGACGGCACCCTGACCTACGTTGTGGGCACCAACCTGACCTACCGTATGCCCGAGCTGCTGACCCGCGACTGGTATGTGGACGTGGATGTTTCCAAGTACGCTGCCTACTTTGTAGTGGCACTGAACCACGATATGTCCGTTTCCAGCATCATCGACCCCCTGAAGAAGATCGAGAACCTGCTGGCAAACCGCAAGTAAAAAGCTGTTCCAAAGCCCCTGCACCCTGTGTGCGGGGGCTTTTTTGCGTGGGACGATTTAACTCCCTCAGGGAGGGAGCCTCTGGCGAAACCGGAAGGTTTCTTATTGCACCTAATGTTTAGCAATGGGGCTAACGGCGTGCGCCCTCTCCGTCTTTGCTTCGCAAATCCACCTCTCCCAAAGGGAGAGGCAAGAGCACTGCCGGAAACTTGCTCTTTACACCTAATACTTTAGTGATAGGCTTTGCAGCTTGGCTCTCCCTGAGAGGAAAGACTTCCCCCGCTCCGGGGAAAGATGTCACCGCAGGGGACAAAAGGGGGAATCTGGCGCGGGAGCGCCTGAGAGGGCGTCACTGAAGAACCGCCCTTTTACATTTTATGGCGTTGTCTGTTAAGTTTTTGAAAATTCGTGCCGGGGGCTTTGCAAATCCCGGTGGGTTTATGCTATATTTAAGTTGAAATACTTTGCATTCTGACAGAAAGGAAAAACGCCATGGAGCATTTTGTGGAGTTTGAGGATGTCTGTAAATATTACCAGACCGGCAGTGTGAAGATCGCTGCTGCCGACCATTTGAATTTCTATGTGGACAAGGGCGAGTTCTGCATCATTGTGGGGCCCTCCGGCGCGGGCAAGACCACATTGCTGAACATTCTGGGCGGCATGGACAACTGCGACGAGGGCAACGTCTGGCTGGACGGCCGCAACGTGAGCCGCTTTTCCGCCCGGGAGCTGACCACCTACCGCCGGTATGATGTGGGCTTTGTGTTCCAGTTCTACAATCTGGTGCAAAACCTGACCGCGCTGGAAAACGTAGAGCTTGCCAGCGAGATCTGCCGCGACCCGCTGGACCCCGCCGAGACCTTGCGCAGCGTGGGGCTGGGCGAGCGGCTGAACAACTTCCCGGCGCAGCTTTCCGGCGGCGAGCAGCAGCGGGTGTCCATTGCCCGCGCACTGGCTAAAAACCCCAAGCTGCTGCTCTGCGACGAGCCCACCGGTGCGCTGGACTACCGCACCGGCAAGCAGGTGCTGGGTCTTTTGCAGGATACTTGCCGCAAGACTGGACGCACCGTCATTGTTATTACCCACAACACGGCACTGACTGGTATGGCTGACCGCATCATTCAGGTGCGCAGCGGCCGCATCGTGTCCAATCAGGTCAACGAGCACCCGGTGCCGGTGGAACAGATCGAGTGGTGAGAACTGTGCAGAAAAGTTACCGCAAAAATATCCTGCGCGAGATGAAAAGCAGCATCAGCCGGGTGGTGTCTCTGTTTGGCATCGTGGCGCTGGGGGTGATGATGCTCACCGGCCTGATGTGCATTGCCCCCGATATGCGCTCCGCTGCCCAGAAGTACTATGTGCAGCAGAGTGTGTTCGACCTGCGGGTGCTTTCCACTCTTGGTCTCAGTCAGGGCGATATCGACGCCATTGCCGCTGTGGACGGGGTGGACGCCGTGCAGGCGGTGAAGTATCAGGACGTGGAAGGCCACTGGACAGGGGACGAGCAGACCACCGTGGTGCGGCTGTATCAGCTGCCTGCCGACCCGCAGGCCGATACGCCGGAGAACATGAACCGTCCGGTGCTGCTGTCCGGCCGGATGCCGGAAGCGGCCGGGGAGTGCGTGGTGCACGTGATGGGCCACGGCAGTCCCGTGGAGCTGGGCACCCAGTTGACCCTGCCGGAGGAGACCGAAGGGGTCAGCGGGCAGGTGTTCACGGTGGTGGGCACGGTGCAGGACCCGCTGCATTTTTCCTCCGATTCCGAGAGCAGCACCGTGGGCGATGGTCAGCTGGACTGCATCCTGTTTGTGCCGGAGGGCACTTTGACCGCAGATTATTATACGGTGTGCTATATCAAAGCGGAAAATGCCGGACTGTATGACAAATATTCCGATGAATATCAGGCCGCAGTGGATGCCGTAGCTGAGAACCTCAAGGCCATTCAGGGCGCACAGTGCACCGCCCGGCGGGAAGAGCTGATGGACACCGCCAACGACAAGCTGGATGAAGCGCGCGCCGAGTACGACAGCCAGAAGGCCGAAGCAGAGCGCCAGTTCGCTGAAGCCGAGGCAAAGCTGACAGACGCGCAGCAGCAGCTGGACGCCGCCAAGGCGCAGCTGGAAGCCGGTGAAAAGGAACTTGCCGCCCAGAAGGCTGCCCTGCCGGACACCATGCAGAGCGGTGCCGACAAGCTGGTGAGCAGCGAAGCGCAGGTGCTGGAATTTGAGGAGCAGTTGCAGCAAATCGAGCTGCTGGTCAACCTGAAAAAGGTGGCAGACCCCTTGCTGACCTACGCGGAAGCCGCCCTGCGCAACGCCGAAAAGGCGCTGGACGAAGCCGAGCCGGAGGACGAGGATTATATTGAACTGCGGGATGCGCTGGCCAAGGCGCAGGCCGCTTACGACAACATCTATAACCAGCTGCAAGGCTATCAGCAGCAGCTGGACGCGGGCAAGCGGCAGATGTACCAGCAGGGGCTCATCTCCTCGCCGAACCTCTCCAACGACCAGTTGGTGACCGAGGCCAAAGCTGCGCTGCGCAAGATGAAATTGCAGCTTTTGCAGGGACAATTGCAGCTGACCACCGGCACCGCCAGCGCCTACACCCAGTTTGATGCCGCACAAAAGCAGCTGGAAGAGGGCTGGGCAGAGTATAACGCCGGGCAGACCCAGCTGGAAGAATCCCGCACCGAGTACGAGAGCCAGAAGGCCGATGCTGAGCAGAAACTGGCAGACGGCCTTGCCCAGCTGAACGAAGCCGAGGAGCAGGTGAGCCAGATCAAAAAGGGCGAGTGGTATGTGCTGGACCGCACCTCCACCATGAGCTGCGTCACCTTTGCCCAGTACGCCGACCGCATGGACGCCATTGCCCGGGTGTTCCCGGTGTTCTTCTTCCTTGTGGCGGCGCTGGTGGCTACCACCACCATGACCCGCATGGTGGACGAGAACCGCCTGCAAATGGGTACCTTAAAGGCGCTGGGCTACTCCAATTTCAGCATCGCGGGCAAGTATTTGTTTTACGCGCTGCTTGCCACTATTCTGGGCAGTATCGTCGGCATGGTGGTGGGCTTTGTGGTATTCCCCATCATTATCTGGAACGCCTATCAGCTGGTGTTCAGCCTGCCCACCTTCACCCTGCACTTCTACCCGGGCATGGCAGCTGCCAGCGTGGGCATCAGCGCTGCCGTCATCGGCTTTGCCACATGGTACGCCTGCCGTTCCAGTCTGGCCGAAAAGACTGCAGCCCTGCTGCTGCCCCGGGCACCGGTGGCGGGCAAGCGCATCTTGATGGAGCGCATCACCCCGCTGTGGCAGCGGATGTCCTTCTCCCAAAAGACCACCGCCCGCAACCTGTTCCGGTATAAAAAGCGGTTCTTCATGACCGTGCTGGGCGTGGCGGGCTGCACCGCGCTGCTGCTCATCGGCTTCGGCATTCAGGATTCCCTGCTGCCCATCGTCACAAAGCAGTCTACGGAGCTGACCCACAACGATATGTCCATCACCCTCAGCGACCCCAAAGCCCTGACCATGGAGCAGGGGCTGGCAGAGGAGCTGGAAAGAAACAGCGCCGTGCAGAACTGGAGCGCGGTGTATACCAAATCCACCACCATCTACAATGCCGAAGGCGAGAGTGCAAGCGTGAGCATCGTGGCTGCCGCCAAGGACAGCGACCTGACCCGGTATGTTACCTTCCGCACCCGCAAGGGGCACAAGGCCATCGGCTTTGACAGCGGCAGCGCCATCCTGACCGAAAAGACCGCCGAGAACTTGGGTCTGCACACCGGCGATACCTTCTGGGTGGAAAACGCCGAGGGCACCCGGGTGGAACTGACCCTGACCGGCATCACCGAGAACTATATGTTCACCCGGCTGTACCTCCCCCGCGCACAGCTGGAAAGCCTGCTGGGCACGGAGGATATCCCGTGGAACACGGTCTACGGGCAGACCACCTGCACCGATGCTGCCGGGTACAACGCCCTGCGCACCGACCTGCTGGACTGCAACTATGTCAGCAGCATCAGCTTTACCGAGGACACCACCGAACTGTTCGATAACCTCATCGTCAGTCTGGGCTATGTGGTGGTGCTGATCATCATCTGCGCGGCGGCGCTGGCGGCAGTGGTGCTGTATAACCTGATCAGTGTCAACCTTGGGGAGCGCAAAAAGGAGCTGGCCACCATCAAGGTGCTGGGCTTCTACGATCAGGAGGTGTACCGCTACATCTTCCGCGAGATCGAGCTGCTGGCGCTTATCGGCTCCGGCGTGGGTCTGGCACTGGGGGTGCCGCTGCACAAGTTCATCGTGCTGACCGTGGAGATGGATCAGCTCATGTTCATCCGCACCATCGCCCCCCGCAGCTACCTGCTGGCGGTGGCGCTGACCATGGTGTTTACCGTGGCGGTCTGCTTTGTGATGCGGCGGCACGTCCGGCGCATCAGCATGGTGGAAAGCATGAAGGCCCCGGAGTAATGTTTACAGTGCATTCACAAAATAAGCATAATTTCGTAGGATTTTTCGGGTATTATAAAATCACCGGGAGGGGGAGAGCCGCAAGCTCCCTCTCAGGGACATGATTCCTCCTATACCCCAAACCAAATACCGCAAAAGGCCGCGCCTCGTCTGAACCAGCAGATGGGGCGCGGCTGTTTTTGTAAAGGCTGCGGCCTCTTTTCAACTGCACAAAAAAGCACCCCCTGCGGCCTGTACGGGCAGACCGCAGGGGGTGCTTGGCTTTTCAGATACTCAGGGAATTAGAGGAACACATACTTGAGGATGAACAGCACGGTGAGCACATACATCAGCGGGCTGATCTTCTTCTCCTTGGCCTTGCCGGTGATCACATTGATGATGGTCCAGGAGATGATGCCGATGGCGATACCCTCGGAGATGCTGTAAGCGGTGGGCATAGCCAGAATGGTCAGGAAGGCGGGGATGCCCTCGCTGGGATCATTGAAGTCGATTTTGATGGCAGAACCCATCATGTAGAAGCCCACGATGATCAGAGCCGGAGCAGTAGCAAAGCTGGGGATGGTGAGGAACAGCGGGCTGAAGATGGTAGCCAGCAGGAACAGCACACCGGTGGTCATAGCGGTCAGACCGGTGCGGCCGCCCTCGGTAACGCCGGAGGCGCTCTCCACGAAGGTGGTGGTGGTGGAAGTGCCCAGCACAGCGCCCACGCAGGTGCCGATGGAGTCTGCCATCAGTGCGCCCTTGATGTTGGGCAGGCGGCCGTCTTCGTCCAGCATATCAGCCTTGGAGGCCACGCCGATCAGGGTGCCCAGCGTATCGAACAGGTCCACGAACAGGAAGGAGAACATGACGGCGAAGAAGTTCAGCAGGCCGACACCGGAGAAGTCGGTCTTGAACACCTGACCAAAGGTCTCGCCCAGTGCGGAGAAGTCGAAGCTGACAAAGGCGGTGGGGATCACGGAGTACATACCGGCTTCCACATCGGGGACGTAGATACCGGTCAGCTCACACACGATGCCCAGCAGCCAGGTGATCAGGATGCCGTACAGGATGCCGCCCTTGACCTTTTTGACCAGCAGGATGGCGGTGATGACCACACCCAGCAGAGCAAGGATGGCGCCCACGCCCACGCTGTGGAAGGTTGCGCCCTTGAAGTGCTGGTAGGTGACCAGCGTGGAATCGCTGTTGACGATCAGCTTGGCGTTCTGCAGGCCGACAAAGGCCACGAACAGGCCGATGCCCACGCTGACGGCGCTCTTCAGGGTCATGGGAATGGCGTTGAAGATGCCCTCGCGCACATTGGTCAGGGACAGTGCGATGAAGATGACGCCCTCAACAAAGACGGCCATCAGAGCCAGCTGCCAGCTGTAGCCCATGGTCAGCACGACCGTGTAGGCAAAGTAGGCGTTCAGGCCCATGCCGGGAGCCAGTGCAAAGGGGTAGTTGGCCAGCACAGCCATCAGTGCGGTGGCAATAAAGGATGCCAGCGCGGTGGCGATCAGCACAGCCTTGGAATCCATGCCCGCTGCGGACAGGATGTTGGGGTTGACGGCAAGGATGTAAGCCATGGTCATGAAGGTGGTGATACCGGCCATGATCTCGGTCTTTACATCGGTGTGGTTTTCTTTCAGGTGAAAGAACTTTTCTAACATGAGAAACCTCCTGCTTCCAATAAAACACTCCGCCGGTTGCGGACGGCGGAGAAAGAACAGCTCCCATTTTATCAGCTGAAAACGTTCTTGTCCACATCAGAAACACATAAATTTCGCAATTTGTTCAAATTTTCTTAAATGAGTATGACTTATCTGACAAAAAATCCGACATTTTTTAGTAGTTTGGACGGAATGCGGGCGCTTTGTGCAGAAAAAATGTGTGCGGAAAAAAGTAGTTCCGAAACACCCTGCGGGTGTTTCGGAACTACAAATAAAATATTTTTTACAAATGACCGGCGCTTACAGCGTCTCTACCCGGTCGAACAGATCCTTCGCGGCTTCCACGGCGTCCTTGCTGCCAAAGGCCACCCGCACGCCGCCGGACAGCACATCAGACAGGGCAGCGGCCTGTGCTTTGAGCAGGGTGGCGTCCACGCTGCACAGCGCCTTGCGGTCGGCGGCGCGCATCTCGTCCGTGATGCCGCAGAAATACCGGTGATCCAATTCCCGGGCAGCGGCACGCGCCTTGCGGGGCGTGTCCAGTTTGGCGGCGGTGCCCACGATGAACTCGTCCAGATCCCGGGCGGTGTAGTCCCGGGCAGCAAGGGCGGCAGGGGCGGCTGTAAAGGTGTCGTAGCTTTCCCGCAGGTGGGGGTCCCGGTAGGTGTACAAAAACTCGATGCCGTCGGCACAGAGCATTCCGGTGCCGTAGGCACCGCCCACCTCCCGGATGGTGTGCCACAGGTACTCGTAGCTCATCACCCGCGCCAGCACCCGGCGGCGGCTGTCCCGGGGCATGGGCCATGCCAGCACATCGTAGTTCACGCCGCCGTCAATGATAAAGGCTTCGTTCACCGGGGGCGTCAGGGGCTGGATGTAGGGCTGCGCCGGGGTGCGCCGGGCGGCGGCAAAGCGGCTTTCCGGCAGCAGGGTGCGCAGTTTTTCCAGTGCGGCTTCGGTGCCATGCAGGCTGACGGTCAGGGCGGCGTTTTGCAGCACCCGGCTGCGCAGAGCGTCCAGCTTTGCGCCCAGTGCGGACCAGTCGGCCTTTTCCAGCAGATTGCACAGGAAGTGGTAATAACTCACGCCGGTGCAGGCTTCGTCCGCAGCGCCCTCTACATAATAATGGGCGCGGGCACGGGTGGAGGCGAACTCGTTGCCCTGCTGGATAAACAGCTGCTCCATGCGCAGCTTCAGCTGGCTGACCACCCGGGCATAGGCGGCTTCGGCGGCAGCGCCGGTAAGGATGGTATCATACAGCCACTCGCCGCCGATCTCCACCGCCTTTTCTAAGCTGCGCTCCAGCAGGCTCAGGCAGAGGGAAAGCTTTGCGTGGCAGGGAGAACCCTCCTGCCGCCCGGTCCAGATGTCCAGCTGGGCGCGGCTGTCGCCCAGCCATGTGCTGCGCAGGGTGTTCAGCTGCTGGGCGGTGTGGGCGGGGGTGTCCAGCTCGTCCAGCACATCGGTGAGCAGGTTCAGGTATTGCAGCTCCTCCGGGGTGATGCTGCCCAGATCATAGTAGAAATTCAGGTACAGGCTGCCGGCAGAGGGGTGGCGCAGCAGGGTGGCGCCTGCCAGCTGCTCGGCGCTGCCCTGCGGGGCGGTATCGCCCGCGCCAAGGTCGGCGGCGGTGAGAGGGTGCTCCAACACCAGCTTGCCATCGGTGCGCGCCGGGGTGGCGGCTTCCTCAGTCTTGGGTGCGGTGGGAATTTGCACCACCTGCACCGGGGCGGGGGCAAACAGCTCCCGCAGCAGGGTGTCGAACCAGCCCTCTTCCAGCTTGCTGCGCAGGGCGGCGAAGAGCTTGTCGGTATGCAGCAGCAGGGCGGCATCGCCGGTATGCAGCCAGCCGGTGGCGGCGTTGATGGCGTCCAGCACGCCGTCCGGCAGATTGCCCGGACGCTCCAAAGAAGCAAACTCGGCCTCGTTCAAAGCGGCCAGCAGCAGGTCGTGAGGAATGCCGGTCTTTAGCAGCTCGTCCACAGCCTTGCGTACAGCGGGGGCAAATTTGCGGGCAGACTCTACCGTAGCACCGCGCAGTAGCAGCTCCAAGGTGGGCTGCAGGGTGCTGTCGTCAAAGCCGATGTCGATATCTGCGCCCAGCTGCTCGGCCAGCAGAGCGGCCTTGAGGGGGGAGCTGTTGGTGCTCAGCAGCGCACCCAGCAGGATTTCCACGCCCAGCTGCCGCTCCCGGTCGGCAAATGCGCCGGTGTACCATGCCAGTGCGCACTGCACCTCGTCCGGCTTGGGCTGGTCGGTGTAGTAGGGCAGCTCCACGAACGCGCCGGGCTGCTCGTCCTGCATGGTCAGGCGGGGGCGGGCAGCGGCCTTGGGCATCTTGGACAGGTAATCCTGATCCAGCCGCGCCAGCTTGTCGGCCATGTCCATCTTGCCGTACAGGGTGATGCAGCAGTTGTCGGCGCTGTAATGGCGGCGGTACACCCGCTGGTATTTCTCATAGGTCAGGGCGGGGATGGACGCCGGGTCGCCGCCGGACACAAAGCCGTAGGCGGTATCCGGGAACATCGCCCGCTGCAGGGCGTTTTGCAGCTGGGCGTCCGGGGAGGCCAGCGCGCCCTGCATCTCGTTGTAGACTACGCCGCTGACCGTGCCGTCCGCATCCCGGTGCCAGCCCTCCTGTTCGAACACCGCAGAGTCCACCATAGCCAGCGGGCAGAACACCGCGTTCAGGTAGACATCCATCAGGTTGCAGAAATCGGTCTCGTTGGGGGTGGCAAAGGGGTAGACCGTCTTGTCCGGGAAGGTCATTGCGTTGAGGAAGGACGCCATGCTGCTTTTGAGCAGCTGCACAAAGGGGGAACTGACCGGGTATTTTTCGCTGCCGGCCAGCACGGAGTGCTCCAGAATGTGGAACACGCCGGTGTCATCGGACGGAAAGGTGCCGAAGCCGATGCCGAAAGCCTTGTTGACGTCCTCGTTTTCCACCAGCAGCACGGCTGCGCCGCTGATATCATGGGTGAGCAGGGTCAAAGTACCGTGCTGCTCGGGGCAGTCCTCGGTGCGCAGGACGGTATAACCGGGATAGTATGCCATTTTTATTCTCCTTTACGGGATGTTTTTCACAGAGGATGCGCCTGCGGCTCAGCCGCCGAACAGGCCGAAAAAGCTGGTGTGGGTCACACCCAGCACAAGGAAAAGAGCAATCAGGGCGAACAGCACGCCGATGATGATGTCCATCTGGTGCACCGTGAGCGGGAATTTATCGTAAAGCTTTTCCTTGGGGTTTACAAAGTCCTTGTTGCCGTTGTCCAGCAGGCGCTTTTTGCCCTGCTCAAAATCGGCCTTCTGTGCCTGCAATTCAGCCTGCTGGCGGGCAAGTTCTGCCTCGCGGGCGGCCAGTGCGGCCTCGCGGCGTTCAAGCTCGGTCTGGGTGTCCGGGGTGGGCTGTGCCATGGAAAGTCCCTCCTGTAAGCATAAGATGTTTTTCCTTATGATACCACAAAAATGTGGACAAAAAAAGCACCCGCAGTGCAAAGACTGCGGGTGCAAAGGGGGATGATGAGGAGATTACTTCTTAGCCAGATACTTGCGGATATCAATGGCGACAGCCACGATAATGACAAGGCCCTGAACGATGTAGGTGTAGGAGGAGTTGACGTTCATGAACTGCAGAGCGACCTTCATCAGCTCAAAGACCAGAACGCCGACCAGAACGCCGGGCACGGTACCAACGCCGCCGGTGGTGGAAACACCGCCGATGGTGCAGGCTGCGATGGCGTCCAGCTCATAGCCCATTGCAGTGTTGACGGATGCGCCGCCGGACTTTGCAGCCAGCAGGCAGCCTGCCAGACCGAACATGCAGGAGGCCAGAATGTAGATGCGGATCTTGGTGGCGTTGACGTTGACACCGGCCACCTCGGCAGCAGCTTCGTTGCCGCCGATGGCGTACATATACTTGCCGTGGCGGGTCTTGTTATACAGGAACCAGAAGCAGACAGCCACGATCAGGGCGATCCAGATCAGCACAGGAACAGCAAGGAAGGTGTCCTTTGCCAGTGCAGTGAAGTTGGAATTCAGGGAGCCGATGGGGGTACCGCCGGTGTACACCAGACAGATACCGTAGACCACCTGCTGCATACCCAAGGTAGCAATGAAGGGCTGCACTTTCAGGTAGCTGACCACCAGACCGTTGCACAGACCCACGATGGCGCAGATGGCAATGACCAGAATGAACACCACGGGGGTGGACAGGGTGGGCATGTTGGGGTAGAACTTGCCGGAAGCACCTTCGGTCTGCGCAAAGATGCAGGCCAGGCAGGCGGCAAAACCGGCCAGACGGCCAGCGGACAGATCGTTACCGGTGGTGATCAGGCAGCCGGAAATGCCCAGCGCGATGATGTAGCGGATGGACACGTTCTTGAACAGGTTGATCATGTTGGTGCCGGAGAAGAAGTTGGGGTGAATGATGCCAACGATCAGAGTGACGGCCAGCATCATTATGATAATGGCGTTGTTGCTGAGCCACTTGCCCACAGCCTTGCCATTCAATTTTTTGGTAGCTTCCACGATAGACAGCCTCCTTAATTACTGATTTGCCGCAGCTGTGTCAGGTGCGGTCTCGAACTGGGTAGCCAGCGCCATGATGTTCTCCTGCGTGGCATCCTTACCGTTGATAAAGCCGGTGATGCGGCCATCGCACATGACCATGACACGGTTGGACATACCGATGATCTCGCTCATTTCAGAGGAGATCATGATAATGCTCTTGCCCTGCTTGGCCAGATCAGCGATGATGCAGTAAATTTCGTACTTTGCACCGACGTCGATGCCGCGGGTAGGCTCGTCCAGAATAAGCACATCGGGGTTGTTGGCCAGCCAGCGGGCGATCAGCACCTTCTGCTGGTTGCCGCCGGAAAGGCTCTTGATCTGGGTCTTGGGGCTGGGCACCTTGATGGCCATTTTTTCCTTGTTGGTAGCCACCAGATCGAGGATCTTTTTGTTGTCCAGCATGATGGGCCCCTTGCGCAGGGCGTCCAGAGAAGCAATGGAGATGTTATCGGCAACGCTCAGCACGCCCAGAATGCCGGTGGCACGGCGGTCCTCGGTCAGCAGAGCAACGCTCTTCTGAATGGCGTCGCGGGGCTGCTTGATGTTGACCTCTTCGCCCTTGATCCACACCTTACCGGAGGTATGGGCACGCAGGCCGAAGATGCCTTCCATCAGCTCGGTGCGCTGTGCGCCCACCAGACCGGCAACGCCCAGAATTTCGCCCTTTTTCAGCTCAAAGCTGCAATGGCGGAAGGAGCGGGGATGGATGGAGGTGAAGTCCTCCACCTTCATCATGACCTCGTCCGAGGGCACGTTCTCCAGCGGGGGGAACAGGTTGGACAGCTCACGGCCGACCATCTTTGCAATGATCTCTTCCTTGGTCATGTTGGCAACGTCCCACTTGCCGATGTACTGGCCATCGCGCATGATGGTGACTTCGTCCGCGATGACCTTGATCTCGTCCATCTTGTGGCTGATGTAGACCAGAGCAACGCCCTGCTCCTTCAGCTCCCGCATGATGCGGAACAAGCTCTCGACCTCGTTCGCGGTCAGAGAAGAGGTGGGCTCGTCCAAAATCAGCACCTTACAGTTGGCGGAAACGGCCTTGGCGATTTCCACCATCTGCATCTGGGCGATGCTCAAAGAGCCCAGCTTTGCATGGGGGTCGATGTCCAGCTTCAGTTTCTTCAGCAGTTCATCGGTATCTTTGTACATTTTGGCGTGATCCACAACGGTGACAACGCCGTATTTCTTGGTGGGGTAGCGCCCCAGCCAGATATTCTCAGCCACGGTACGGGCCGGAATGGGCTGCAGCTCCTGATGCACCATGGCGATGCCACGATCCAGTGCATCCAGCGGGGTGGGGATGGTTACCTTCTGCCCCTCGTATTCGATCTCGCCCTCGTCCATCTTGTAAATGCCGAACATGCATTTCATCAGAGTGGACTTACCGGCGCCATTTTCACCCATCAGAGCCATGACTTTGCCGGGACGGAGCTCCAGCTGAGCATGATCCAGGGCTTTGACACCGGGGAAGGTCTTGACCACGCCTTTCATTACCAGACGGTATTCTGACATTCCGCAAAAGCCTCCTTTTTGTTTGTTGACAGGCGGCAGGTAGGCTAAAATAAGGCGCGTGCGCGGAGAAACTTTCTCGCACGCACGCGCTTTTTAGCTTTCGTTCAAGCCGTTAAGGCCTGCTGCGCACCTTGCATTGGTTCCGGGAAACTTTGGTCTTACTTCAGGTACTGAGAAGCGTTGTCCTTGGTGACCTTGACGTAGTCGACCCAGTAGTACTTCTCAACATCCTTGCCCTCGACGAACAGCTTGGTAGCCTCGGCAGCCTTGGTAGCCTGACCAACGTCGTCGTTCAGAACGGTACCGGTCATGTTGCCATCGACAACGTTCTGCACAGCCTCTACCAGAGCATCGACGCCGACCAGGTAGACGTCCTTGCCAACGGTGCGGCCAGCCTGCTGGATGGACTGCAGAGCGCCCAGTGCCATTGCGTCGTTGTTGCAGAAGACGACTTCGATCTTTTCGCCGTACTGAGACAGAGCGTTTGCAACGTCCTGCTGAGCGGTGGTCTGATCCCAGTTGTCCAGGTACTCGTACAGGCACTCAACTTCCTTGTCGGCATCGGTCAGAGCCTTGATGGAGTACTCGGTGCGGTACTGAGCATCGATGTTCTCGGGGGCGCCCGTGCCCATGAAGTAGGTGATCTTGCCGTCACCGTTGATATCGCCCTGAGTCTCGGTCTCCAGGATCAACTCGCCCTGATAAGTACCGGACTGACGAGCGTCAGCGCCAACGTAGCAGCACTTGCCCTTGTAGGAATCCAGAACGCTCTCCTCGGGCTCACGGTTGATGAACACGATGGGGGTGCCGGAGGGAGAAACGGTGTCAACGATGGTCTGAGCGGAAGTGGTCTGGACGGGGTTGATGACCAGCACGTCCACGCCCTGCTGCAGGAAGGTGTTGATCTGCTCGGTCTGGGTGTTCTGGTCGTTCTTGCCGTCCATGATGGTGACGGAGTAGCCCATGTCCTTCAGGTAGCCTTCCAGATCAGCACGGTACAGGGTCATGAAGTTATCAGCAAACTGATAGATGCAAACGCCGATGTTGGCGGAGCCGTTGGTAGCAGCGGCAGAAGCAGCGGTGGAAGAAGCAACGCTGGAAGCAGCGGTGCTGGAGGAAGAGCCGCCGCAAGCGGTCATAGCAGCGGTAGCGCCCACAACAGCGGAAGCCTTCAGGAAGTCGCGACGAGAAATCATTTTCATAATAGTAATCTCCTTCATTTGTGTGTCACAGCATATTCACAGACGCATTTGTCGCATACGTCCGTAATCCCTGACAGTATTATACCCTTGTGTGGGGGTGTTCTGCAAGAGAATAAGTTCACAAGATTGGCGCAAATGTTTTGTTACGTTTCTACAAAAGCGGACCAAAGGTTACAAAATCTTTTCGCGAATTATCACAATTTTTCATGCCGTTGCAACCAACATACAAATATGATGAAGGTATGTAAAAAAACACCCCTGAACATGACCGAATGTTGCATGAGCGCTAAAAACCACGAAAAGGAGCGATACATTTTTTGAAAGATATTTTCAGGGATACTACACAGCGGAAAGAAAACGCCTTTTATACACTCTTACCGGAAGGGAAAAACAACACGGGTCGAGAAAAATGTTTACTCCCCGGGTGGGGCGGCACTGTACCTTTATAGTAACAGGGCGGTCAGGGCGCAGCGAACGTTTTTGTGGGAAGTGCCCGAAATACGAGCGGCCGTTTTTTGCGCGCTGCGCCAGTGGGGATGACAAAAATGACGAAGCTGCGTTGTGTCTTGAAGACGGAAAATATACGGCATGGAAAATAACTGCACAAAAATACCCGCTGGCCCTGCAAAAGTGCACACTGTCGGGTGCAGCGGGCGGGTGATATCCTGTGTACAGAGCCCGGGACACCGGACGAAAGGAGGAAGAACATCATGGGGCAGACAAAGCCCGCCGCCGGGCTGAAGAGCCTGAACCGCGCCGCCGACACCCTGAGCACCCTGCTGGCGCAGGAGGTGAAGGAGCTGAACGAGCGGCAGAAGGCCGCCCGGCGGGAAAACACCCCCGACCCCGGGATGATGAAGGGGCTGAAGGAGGCCACCGCCGTGCTCAAGGATCTGGCGGGCGTGGTAAAGACCCTGAACGATCAGGGCACAGAACTGGAAGGGACAGAGTGCGGCGTGGTGCTGCTGCCGCCGGTGGAACAGGAGGAAAAACCATGAACAGAACCGAGCGTGCAGTCATCGTGTGGAAGCCGCAGCCCCGGCAGCTGGAATTTATGCGCAGACCGGAACCGGAGGCGCTGTACGGCGGCGCGGCGGGCGGCGGCAAGAGCGATGCACTGCTCATTGAAGCGCTGCGGCAGGTACACATCCCGCATTACCGGGCGCTGATCCTGCGCAAGACCTACCCGCAGCTTTCCGACCTTGTGGATAAGAGCCAGATGTATTACCGCCGGGCGTTCCCGGAGGCGCAGTACAACGCCACCTCCCATGTATGGGTCTTTCCCAGCGGGGCAAAGATCTGGTTCGGCTCCATGCAGTACACCAAGGACCGCACCAACTATCAGGGCAAAGCCTACGATTTTATCGGCTTTGACGAGCTGACCCACTTTGAGTGGGACGAGTACAGCTACATGATGAGCCGCAACCGCCCCACCGGGCCGGGCACCCGGGTGTATATGCGTGCCACCACCAACCCCGGCGGCATCGGTCACGGCTGGGTGAAGGCGCGGTTCATCACCCCAGCCCCGCCCGGCACCCCCATTGTGGAAACGGTCACGGTGCGCCTGCCGGACGGCACCGACCAGCAGATGGAGCGGGCGCGGGTGTTCATCCCGTCCAGCGTGTTCGATAACCCCGCCCTGCTGGCCAACGACCCCGGGTATCTGGCAAGCCTTGCCAGCCTGCCGGAGGCGGAAAAGCAGGCGCTGCTCTACGGCAGCTGGGACAGCTTTTCCGGGCAGGTGTTCACCGAATGGCGCAACGACCCGGCGCACTATCAGGATCAGCGCTGGACCCACGTCATCGCGCCCTTTGCCATCCCCAAGCACTGGCCCATCTGGCGCGGGTACGACTTTGGCTTTTCCAAGCCATTTTCGGTGGGGTGGTATGCGGTGGACGAGGAGGGGCGGCTGTACCGCATCAAGGAACTGTACGGCTGCACCGGACGTCCCAACGAGGGGCTGCGCATCGACCCGGTGGAACAGGCCAAGCGCATCCGGGAGGCTGAGCAGAACGACCCGCTGCTGCGGGGCAGGGTGATCCATGGAGTGGCAGACCCCGCCATCTTTGACGAGAGCCGGGGCGAGAGCATTGCGGCCATGATGGAGCGCAGCCCGCATTTTTTGCGCTGGCAGCCCGGGGATCACACCCGGCTGGCGGGCAAGATGCAGTTCCACTACCGGCTGCGGTTTGCACCGGACGGACGGCCGATGCTGCAGGTGTTCAGCAGCTGCAAGCACTTCATTCGCACCCTGCCGAACCTTGTGTACGACGAGAGCAATGTGGAGGATATCGACACCCGACAGGAGGATCACATCTACGACGAGTGCCGCTATGTGCTGATGGAACATCCCATCAGCCCGCCCGAGGCCGCTGCCGCGCCGCCAAGACCGGACGACCCGCTGGAGCTGCACCGGCAGGCGCGGTTCTACCGCATCTGAAAAAACAGGACAGAAAGGAAAGATTATGGAAGATACAAGAGCAGAAGCCCTGCCCATCGGCGCGGCAGAGGCGGCGGCTGCCTTACAGACGCTGCAACGCTACAAGGCGGGCAAGGCGGCGCTGGACAAGCGCCTGATCGATAACGAGCTGTGGTTCCGCATGGGACACTGGAAAAACTACCGCGACCCGCTGATGCCCGGCAAGGCACAGCCTTCCAGCGGGTGGCTGTTCAACAGCATCGCCAACAAGCACGCCGACGCCATGGACAACTACCCCGAGCCCATGGTGCTGCCCCGGGCGGCAGACGATCAGGCCACGGCGCAGGCGCTTTCCAGCGTGCTGCCGGTAGTGCTGGAGCAGGCGGATTACGAGCAGGTGTACAGCGATGTCTGGTGGCGCAAGCTCAAGCAGGGCACCGGTGTTACCGGCATCTTCTGGGACCCGGCGGCGCGCGGCGGGCTGGGTGACATTGCAGTGCGCAGCGTCAACCTGCTTATGCTCTACTGGGAGCCGGGCGTGCAGGATATTCAGGATTCGCCGGACTTGTTCCACCTCAGCCTTGAGGACACCGCCCGGCTGACTGCGCAGTATCCACAGCTGGCGGGGCACGCCGTTGGTGTGGTGGACGTGCCCCGGTACATCCACGAGGACGGCCAGACCACCGCCAACAAGAGCGTGGTGGTGGACTGGTACTATAAGCGCCCGGACGAGAACGGCAAATTGCGGCTGCATTACTGCAAGCTGTGCAACGGCGTGGTGCTGTATGCCAGCCAGAACGACCCGGCGCTGGCGGCGCGCGGGCTGTACGACCACGGCAAGTACCCCTTTGTGTTCGACCCGCTGTTCGTGGAGGAGGATTCTCCCGCCGGGTTCGGCTACATCGACGTGATGAAGGACTGCCAGAACGCCATTGACCGGATGAACCACGCCATGGACGAGAACGTGCTGCTGGCCTCCCGCCAGCGGTATGTGCTCAGCGACACCGCCGGGGTGAACGAGGAGGAGCTGGCCGACCTGAGCCGGGACATCGTGCATGTTGTGGGACGCCTGAACGAGGATAGTTTCCGCCCGCTGCAAACGGCAGGCTTGCAGGGCAACAGCCTGAGCTACCGCAACAGCCGCATTGAGGAACTGAAGGAGATCAGCGGCAACCGCGACCTGACGCAGGGCGGCACCAGCGGCGGTGTGACCGCCGCCAGCGCCATCGCTGCCTTACAGGAGGCGGGCAGCAAGCTGAGCCGGGATATGCTCAAGAGCGCCTACCGCGCCTTTGCAAGGCAGTGCTACCTCATCATCGAATTGATGCGGCAGTTCTACGACGAGCAGCGGGTGTTCCGCATCACCGGGCAGCGCGGCGAGAACGAGTTCGTGCCCTTCTCGGCGCAGGGACTGCGTGCAAAGCCTGTGCCCGCCGTGGGCGGGGTGGAACTGGGCAGCCGGGAACCTGTCTTTGACATCGTGGTAAGCGCCGCCAAAAAGAGCACCTTCAGCCGCCTGTCCCAGAACGAGACCGCCAAGGAGTGCTACAAACTGGGCTTCTTCGACCCTGCCAACGCGGACGCTGCCCTTGCGGCGCTGGAAATGATGGACTTTGAAGGGGTGGAAAAGGTGCGCACCCGGGTGCAGCAGAACGGCACGCTGGCGCAGCAGTTGGTGCAGCTGCAGGGGCAGATGGCAAGACTGTCTGCCGCCCTTGCCCAGCAGCCCGGCGGCACCCAAACGGCGCAGGACACTGCCGGTCTGACGGCACAGCTGCCGGTGGCGGCGGCTGCCCGCGCCATGAACTGGAACGGAAAGGAGGTGAAGTGAGATGATCAAGGTATGTTACAGCGAACTGGACGGCCCCAAGGGGCTGAGCCTGCGGCTGGAAGCCGCCGGTCACGCGGGCTACGCGCCCGCCGGGCAGGACATCGTATGCGCTGGTGCAAGCACCCTGATGCAGGCGCTGGTGTACCTGCTGGCAGGGGAGGAGAGCGCCCGCAGCGATGCTTGGGATGAGCCGGAGGGTCCGCGCCTTGCCGTGGCGGTACAGGCACCGGTGGCGCCGTGGGTGCAGGGCGCATTTGAACTGGCCAAGGCAGGCTTTACCCTGCTGGCCGAGCGCTACCCGGACAATCTGCGCTTTGCGGATGTGAGCCGCAGCGGGCAGCAAAGCATGATGGATTTGCAGCTGTTTGCGGAAGGCGAAGCCGCCCCCGCGTTGAGCCCGGAGCAGAGCCGACAGGCGGTGGCTGCGGGCACGCTGAAGCCGGAAGCCCCAGCCGCGCAGCCGGAAGCGCCCCGGCAGACCCCGGCAGAGCCGGAAAAGCAGCCGGAAAAGCAGCCGGAAACACCCGCACAGCTGGAGCGCCCGGTGCTGCCGCCCCTGCCGCTGCCGGTGGAAAACACGGTGCGCAGCCTGCACGCCCGCTGGGCGGCAGAGGAAGCCGCCATGCGCCGCAGCCAGCCGGGTTTTGACCTGAAGGCAGAGCTGAAGAACCCGGAGATGCGCCGCCTGATGCAGCTGCCCGGCATGCGGGTGCAGGACGCCTACCGCCTTGCCCACTACGAGGACACTCTGCGCACCACGGCACAGACCGTGGAGCAGGGGGTGGTGGAGCGGATGCAGCAGCGCGCCGCGCGTCCGCTGGAAAATGGTCTGCGCCCCGGCGCAGCTGCCTCGGTACGGCCGGACGTTGCCGCCATGACCCGCGCCCAGCGGGAAGCTTTGGAGCGCCGTGTGCTGCACGGTGCACAGATCGAATTATGACCTGACAGGAGAAAGGAAAAAACTATGATGAATTTTAACATCCAGCTGTTTGCAGACGCGCAGACCAACACCACCGGCACCATGTCGGTGGAGATGAAGACCTTTTACGAGAAGCGCCTGATCGATCAGGCAGAGCCGCGCCTTGTGCACGACCAGTTTGCGGACTACTACCCGGTGCCCCAGAACGGCGGCAAGACCATCGAGTTCCGCAAGTACGACAGCCTGCCCAAGGCCAGCACCCCGCTGACCGAGGGCGTTACCCCCAACGGTCAGGCGCTGAACGTGACCAGCATCACCAGCGACCTGCACCAGTACGGCGGCTGGACTCCGCTGACCGATGTTTTGCAGATGACCGCCATCGACAACAACGTGGTGCAGGCTACCCGCGTGCTGGCAAGTCAGGCCGGCCGCACCATGGACAGTATCACCCGCGATGTGCTGGCGGGCGGCACCAACGTCATCTACGCCCCGAAGCAGGGCGCAGACGGTGCCGAGACCGCCGTTACCAGCCGCAAGGCACTGGACAAGAGCTGCACCCTGACCCCGAAGCTCTTCTTTCAGGCAGCGGCGCAGCTGGGCGCAATGAACGCTGACCCCATCGGCGACAGCTACGTTGCCATCATCCACCCCTATGCGGCCTACGACCTCAAGACCTGCAAGGAGTTCATGGAGGTGCACAAGTACGCCGACCCCGACACCATGTTCCGCGGCGAGATCGGCAAGCTGGGCAACATCCGCTTTATCGAGACCAGCGAAGCCAAGATCTGGAAGGACGATACCTGCCCGGCGGGTCTTGCGGTGTTCGGCACGCTGGTGCTGGGTGCCCACGCCTACGGCGTGACCGAGCTGGAGGGCGGCGGCCTTGAGCATATCGTCAAGCAGCTGGGCTACGGCGACGACCCGCTGAACCAGCGCGCCTCTGTGGGCTGGAAGGGGATGCGCGCCGCCGAGCGTCTGGTGGAGCAGTACATGGTGCGCATCGAGAGCGTGTCCAGCTACTCTGCCACCGCTGCTGCCAACTAAGGAGGTGCCCATGGCTGAAAAAAATGTGCGCATCCGGCTGTTCAAGGACAACAGCCGCTACAAGGGCGACCTGTTTGTCAGCGTCAACGGCGTGAACTACAAGATTCGCCGGGGCGTGGAGGTGGAAGTGCCGCCTGCTGTGGCCGAGGTGCTGGAGCACAGCCAGCGTCAGGACGAGCTGACCGCTGCCCGCATTGCCGCTGCGGAGAACGCGGCACAGTAAAAACAACGCTGCCCGGCTGGGAGAAATGCCCCCGGCCGGGCTTTTTATAAAAAGGATGTGATGAGATGACTGTAGGAGAGGCTTTGGAGCGTGCCGAGCAGCTGCGTCCGAACTGCCGCATTGAAACCGAGACCCGGCTGCAATGGCTGCGGGAGGCAGACGCCCTGCTGCGCACAAAGCTGTTTGACCGTGCCGCCGCCGGGGCGTTTGACGCCGTGGGCGCAGACCGTCCATGGGAGCAGCCGGTGCAGGACGACCAGACGTTGCTGGCACCGCCGCCCTTTGATGCCCTGTACCCGCACCTGCTGTGTGCGCAGATGGATGCCGCCTTGGGCGAGACCGACCGCTACGCCGGGGAGCAGGCGCAGTACAACGCCTTGTATGCAGAGCTGGCGGTCTGGCTGCGGCAGAACTACCCGCCCCGCAGCCGGGCGCAGTGGCGCTGGTAAGGAGGTGAGGTGATGGTACTGGCAGACAGAATACGGCTTGCCAACACCCGGCAGCTGTTGCGGGCCTTTGGCGGCCTGAACGAGACCTACGGCTGCTCGGAGGCAGAGTACAGCGCCGGAGTGAACTTTTCCACCCGGGATTTTCCCGCCCTGAGCACCCGCACCCCGCGCCGCAAACTGCGGGCGCTGACCGGGCTGAACGGGATGTACCATCTGAACGGTCTGCTGACGGTCTGCGGGAGGGATATCACCTATACCCCGGACGATGCCGCCGCCCCGGCGGTGACAAAGCCGGATGCCGTGACCGATGGCCGCAAGGCGCTGGTGGGCATCGGTACAAAGATCCTGATCTTCCCGGACAAGCTGGCCTTTGATACGGCAGACGGCAGAGTGACCGCACTGGGAGCACTGTGGACGGCGGCGGGCAAAAGCGTGACTTTTGCCCCCTGTGATGCCGCAGGCAAGACCTATCAGGTGGAAGCTTTTGGCCGGGACGAGCCCGCAGACCCGGCAGACGGACAGCTGTTTTTAAAAGTAGAAGATGCCGACCACCCGTGGCGGTACGACAGCACGCTGGAAATATACAGCAAAAACTCCGGCAGCTGGGCGGCTATCCCGCTGGAATACTGCCGCATCACAGCGGCAGGGCTGGGCAAGCTGTTCCGGCAGTGGGACACCGTGACCGTGCAGGGCGCAGCCGCCGAAGCGGCAGGACAGAGCCCGGAGCTGAACGGAGATCAGATCGTATATGACGTGGGTGAGGACTGGCTGCGGGTGCGCTGCACCCCACAGGGCGAGTATTTCTACGGTACACTGGTGCAGAACGCCGCCGCCGCCCAGTGGCAGAGCATGGACGGCAAGCAGCGCCGCAGCGTGGAAGCCGCACAGACGGTATCCATGGAGCGCCGGGTGCCGGAACTGGATTTTGTGACCGAGTGCGACAACCGGGTGTGGGGCTGCAACAGCAAAGAGAACGTTATCTACGGCTGCAAGCTGGGCGACCCTACCAACTGGTTCAGCTACCGGGGCATTGCTGCGGACAGCTACGCCGTCACTGTGGGCAGCGATGGCGCTTTTACCGGGGCGGCTTCCTGCATGGGCTATGCGCTGTTCTTTAAAGAGAACACCCTGCACAAGCTGTACGGCTCCAAGCCCTCGGATTTTCAGCTTTCCAGCCTGCGCTGCCGTGGCGTAGCCAAAAACGCCGCCCGCAGCCTGTGCGTGCTGAATGAAACGCTGTATTATCTCTCGCCGGACGGTGTCATGGCGTGGGACGGCAGTCTGCCCACCAAGGTATCCGGTGCGCTGGATGCCGCAAAGCTTGCCAACGTGCAAAGCGCCGTGGGCGGTGCGCTGGATGGACGGTACTACCTGCACATCTCCCGGGAGAGCGCCCGACTGCTGGTCTATGATACCGAGAAGGGGCTGTGGAGCGAGGAGGACGTCTGCTCCTGCGATATGACCAGCACCGGCGGGCAGCTTTATCTGTGGGACGGGCAGGCGCTGTGGGCGGCAGACCCCACCCGCGAGCCGGACTGGCAGACCACCGACGGTGTGGAGACGGACATCCCCTTTGAGCTGGTCACCGGCGATGTGGGACTGGACGGCACCGAGCAGCGGTATCTCTCCCGGCTGACCCTGCGCCTGGACGCCGAACGCACCAGCACAGTAGAAGTGGCAGTAAGCTATGACGGCAGCGCGTGGGAGACGGTAGCCTCTCTTGCCACCCAAGGCAGCCGCCGCAGCTATGACCTGCCCTTTGTGCCCCGGCGGTGTGGGTCGCTGCGGCTGCGGCTGCGCGGCAAGGGGCAGATCACTTTGCGCGGTCTTGTGCGCACCATCGCCCCGGCAAAGGGAAAATTATGGGAGGAGGATGCCTCATGGCAAGCATGAACGGCCTGAGCAAGCTGGGCCTGCCCAAGTTCAGCGACAACATGGACGCGGAGGATGCCCGGGCACTGCGCAGCTATCTGTACCAGATGCAGGAGCAGCTGCAGTATGTACTGACCAATCTGGATACGGAAAATATGTCCGACACCCTGCGCAGCAAGCTGCAGGGATTATAAGAAAGGAGAATTTTATGGCATCCAAAAAGAAGGAGGAGCTGTTGCAGCCGGATGTGCAAACGCAGGCACAGCCTGTTGCACAGTCTGCTTACAGCACCGAGGGGCTGAACAGCCGCGCCGATGTGGAAAAGGCCATGGCAAACGCCAGCTACCGCCCCAGCCAGCAGGTGACCGATGCTGCCGATGCCCTGAAGCAGTGGCAGCAGAACCGCCCCGCAGACTACCAGAGCAGCTATCAGGACAGGATCAACGAGCTGCTGGGACAGCTGCTGGAACGGGAAAATTTTCAGTACAGCTATACCCGCGACCCGCTCTACCGCCAGTATGAGCAGCTGTATACCCAGAACGCCCACAACGCCAGCGCGGACGCGGCGGCGCAGGCTGCTGCCCTGACCGGCGGCTACGGTTCCAGCTATGCCACCAGTGCGGCGCAGCAGGCCTATCAGCAGCAGATCGGCGGGTTGGCAAGCGCCATCCCCACCCTGTACAGTCTGGCGCTGGATACCTACCAGAGCGGCGGCGAGGAGCTGGTGAACCGGCTGGATCAGCTGAACGGACAGGAGCAGAACGCCCAGACCCTGTACGACCGTCAACTGCAGGACTACTACACCCAGTTGCAGCAGAAGGGCGAGGCCTACAACGATGCCTACGCCAAGGACTACGGCCAGTATCAGGAGCACCTGAACCGGCTGGACACCCTGCACGGCTACTACACCGCGCAGGAACAGGCACAGATCAGCCAGCGCCAGCAGGCGTTCAACAATGTTATGACCGTGCTGGGGGTCATCGGAGACGTAGTGCAGCTGGCCATCAGTGGCACCACCGGTCTGGGCACACTGGCGGGCAGCCTGCTGAACACCGGGTACAACATCTACTCCGGCAACCGCGCCTACGAGGCCGAGCGTGCCGACACCCAGTGGAGCCAGCAGATGCAGGAGAAGCAGCGTCAGGACGCACTGACCCAGCAGCAGTACGACAACACCGCCAGCGAGCGCGCCTATCAGGACGCGCTGAAGCAGCAGGCTTTCAACAACAACGTGACCAGCCAGAAGCTGAACATCGCCAAGGGCGAGTGGGCGCTGAAGCAGGCTAACGCCCAGCAGAAGGCCGCGCAGGCTGCCGGCAAGGCGGCGGCTGCGGGCAAAAAGTCCGGCAGTTCCGGCAGCGGAAAGACCACCGGCAGCAGCGGTTCTGCCTCCGGCGGCAGCCGCAGCACCGTCAGCGCAGGGGTGCCCTACACGGCAGCGCTGCTGCGCAGTCAGGGTAAGAGCGATGTAGCCATCACCTCTGCCCTGCGGCAGGAGGGCTACACCTCCGCCCAGATCGCAAAGATCCTGCAGGAGATGAATAAATAAGAAAAAAGGCACCCCGGCAAAGCAGCTGCTTTGCCGGGGTGCCGTACTTTTATAATATCCTGCCAAAAGAAAAAGTCCGCTGTTTGAAACAGCGGACTTTTTGGTGGGGTGCCCAGTGGGACTCGAACCCACGGTCTCCAGATCCACAATCTGGCGCGTTAACCGACTACGCTATGGGCACCACATAGATGCGCCCGAAGGGACTCGAACCCCCGGCCCACTGCTTAGAAGGCAGTTGCTCTATCCACCTGAGCTACGGGCGCACGTTGTTATCCCAATGGGTTCCATTATGGCGGCAGTTCTGTGTCGGCACAGGCTGCGAGAAAAATAATACCATACCCATTGCATTCTGTCAAGGAAAATCTGAAAAAAGTTTCAACTTTTTTGCGCTGCGGGCAAAAACAGACGCTCCGGCGCGCACAAAACCGCCTTACAGCAGCCACATTCCGGCACAGCCCAGCGCAAAGCCCAGTGCAAAGCCGCACACCACGTCCCGCACATGATGCACTCCGGTGAGCACCCGCAGACAGCAGATGAGCAGGGCGATGCCCACCATCACGCAGCCCGCAGCGGGGTAGAAATACAGCCACACCGCCGCCAACACAGCGGCGCTCAGCGCGTGGCGGGAGGGCATGGAGTGCCCACGGCTCTCCTTTGCCACCAGCGGGGTGAAGCCGGGCTGCTCGTAGGGGCGGGGGAAGTGCAGCCGGCTGCGCAGCAGCGTGCCGCCCCAGAACACCAGCCCCGGCACAAAGACGGAGCGGGCGATGAGCACCATAAAATCCAGCGCGGCCTGCTTCTGGGTGAGGAACAGCCGCGAGAGCCGGATGTTCAGCAGGCACAGCAGCACCGGGTAGCACACAAAGGGCACCAGCGGCAGCCACCGGTCCAGAAAAACGACCAGCCGCTTTACAGCCGGGTGGGCGCTGAACCAGTGATAGATGGGCTTATACTGTTCTGCGGTCAAAGCAGGTCACCTCCTGTCGGGTCGGACATCAGAAACAGGTGTCCAGATAGTTTTCCACATCAAAGGGCTCCGGGGTGGAATCCTTGCGCAGGTACAGCGGGTGGTGCGGGTGTCCCTTTTTGCTGCGCTTGCCAAAGGTGACCCACGGGATCTCCCGCTCCCGCGTCAGGGCTACCATCTCCCGCATCAGGCCGGGCAGGTAGTCCCGCTTTTCGATCAGGGTGCCCCATGCCGCCCACATGGTAGGCTCGGTCTGGGCCAGCACCGCCCGCAGCCAGCGCAGGTTTTCATCGCACAGGGCGCGGTCGGGGGTCTTGTCCATATCGTTGGGGTCGGTGGCGCGCTGGGGGTAGACGTTGAACATGATCCAGCTGTCAAAGCCGTTGGCGGCAGCCAGACGCTCCACGCTTTTTAAGGTGGGGTCCAGCGCGCCGGGCTGGGCGGTGCTGGGGTTGATGCCGATGCACACCAGCGGGTGCCTGCCCACGCGGCCAAGGACATAACGGTAGTTTTGGTAGGTGTGGGGCTCGTAATACCAGACGCCGCCGGCGTATTCGCCCGCCTCGAGCACGGGCAGAGAAACGGTCTGCATGATAGTAAACTCCTGTCGGTTTTGAATATCAGTATTATCGTACCTGAAACCTCCGGGAAAATCAACAGTTTTAGCCCCAAAATTACAGAAATCAGATTTTTGTAGCTTGCCCCAGAGCAAAAGCCTTCACCCCTTGGGGGGAAGGTGGCGCGCAGCGCCGGATGAGGGGTAACTACGGCAACAGCGCCCTCATCAGTCACCTGCGGTGACAGCTTCCCCCGACCGGGGGAAGCCTTCGTGCAGAAAGTTGATTTCTATGCCCCAAAATACTGCCTTATTTCTGTTTTTGTGGTATACTGGGGGTGTTCCGGTGCGGCAGGGGGACTGCGGCACTGTGTTTATAGAAAAAAGGAGTTCTTATGCTGGAAGATTATAAAAGTGCACTGCGCGCAGGGCAGCGCGCCTATCGTGCCCGCATAGCCCGCGGCCAGTCGCCCTATCTGGCCGTGCTGGACGATGTGCTCAAGGGTGTGGATATCGTGGCGCAGGAGCCGCTGGGGCTTGTGGAGATCCCGTCGGACAGCCTTGTGGGCACCAAGACCAGCGGACGGCACACCGCTTTTTCGTATGATTTTATGCCTCTGCTGGAGCCGGACACCGAGTTTGCCGCCAAGTGGTCAAACCTGTGTGACGCGCACTTGGAAGAGGGCATCCAAACCCCTATCATTGCCTACGAGTACATGAACCGGTTCTATGTGCAGGAGGGCAACAAGCGGGTCTCGGTGCTCAAGTATTACGGTGCCGTCAAGATCCCGGGCACAGTCACCCGGCTCATCCCTGCCCGCACGGATGACCTTGAAAATAAGATCTACTATGAGTTTCTGGATTTCTATAAGCTGTCCAAAGTGAACTATGTGCATTTTTCCAAGCTGGGCGGCTATAACAAACTGCAAACGCTGGTGTGCAAGGCCAGCGGCGAGACGTGGTCGGAGGACGACCGGCTGAACTTTGCCGCCTTTTACACCATGTTCCACCAGCAGTTCGAGGCCCTGGGCGGCACCTCCATGGGGCTGACCACCGGTGATGCGCTGCTGGTGTACCTGTCGGTGTACCGCTACTCCGACACCTACGATGCCACCCCGGCGCAGGTGCGGCAGAACCTGGAAAAGCTGTGGAACGAGGTGAAGGTGCTTACCGAGCCCCACGGTGTGGAGCTTTCGCTGGACCCGCCCAAGAGCCCTGCAGAGCCGCTGCTGTCCAAGCTGAATATCTTCAGCCCCAGCAAGCAGCCCAGTGAGCTGCGGGTGGCATTTATCCACGAGTACAACGCCAAGATCAGCGCATGGGTGCGCGCGCATGACGAAGGGCGCGAGGCGCTGGCCAAGGTTTTCCCGGACAAGGTGTATATCAGCTGCTACGAGGATGTGAACCCGGAGGTGGACGCGGAGCAGGTGCTGGAGGAAGTAGCCCACAACAATACGGACGTGGTGTTCGCCACCAGCGTGCGGATGTACAACGCCTGCTTGAAGGTGGCGGCGCAACACCCCAAGACCCGCATCCTGAACTGCTCGCTGAACGCGCCGCACCCGCTGGTGCGCACCTACTACCCCCGCACCTATGAAGTGACCTATCTGCTGGGCATGCTGGCCGGTATCATGACCAAGACCGGGCACATCGGCTATGTGGCGGCAAACCCCGTGTACGGCGTGCCCGCTGCGATCAACGCCTTTGCACAGGGATTGAAGAGTGTGCGCCCGGCGGGCCGTATCTGGCTGCGCTGGGCCTGCCAGCCAGATGCCGCCCATCCGCTGGATTTTGCCGACTGCCCGGAGATCGACATGGTCTACGCCCGGGACAGCCGGGAGCCTGCCAACACCCACCGGGACTACGGCCTGTGCCGCAAGCTGCCGGACGGCAGCCTGCAGCCGCTGGGGCTGCCGATCTGGCGGTGGGATACCTTCTATGTGCAGATCGTGCGCTCCATTTTTGACGGCAGCTGGGACAATGCAGCCACCACCCGCGCAGTGAACTACTGGTGGGGTCTGCGCAGCGGCGCAGAGGATCTGGAGTATCAGGAAGCGCTGCCCAGCGGTACGCGGCAGCTGTTGGATCTGCTGGAAACGCTGCAGGGCTCGGATAATGTGCACATCTTCCCGGAAAAGCTGTATGACAACGAGGACAACCTGCACTCCCCGGAGAATAAAGTTTACAGCCCCAAAGAGCTGATGGAGATGGACTGGCTGGATGCCTGTGTGCACGGCAAGCTGCCCCATTACGATGAACTGGACGTCAAGACCCGTACCGTGCTGGCCATCAACGGATTGGACAACGTGAAGGGTCTGGAGAAATGAGCCGGCCTGACCGGAAAAGAATGGAGCATACGAACGTGAAAATTCTTGCCATCTCAGATGTCCCGTCCAAGGCGCTGTGGGACTATGACACCCGTGCCCGGCTGGAAGGCATCGACCTGATCCTCTCCTGCGGGGATCTGCCCAAAAAGTATCTGGAATATCTCACAAACTTTACCGCTGCACCCATCCTGTATGTGCACGGCAACCACGACGGCAGCTACCAGACTCAGGGTGAACCCGGCGGCTGCATCTGCGTGGACGATCAGGTGTACACATGGAAGGGTCTGCGCATCATGGGGCTGGGGGGCTGTCAGCGCTATAATAAAGAGGATACCTACCAGTACACCGAGAAGGCCATGCGCCGCCGTGTGCACAAGCTGGAGCATCAGGCGCACAAAAAAGGCGGCATCGACCTGCTGCTGACCCACGCCCCGGCCAAGGGACTGAACGATGGGGACGACTGTGCCCACAGGGGCTTTGAGTGCTTCAACGAGATTTTGGACGAGTATCAGCCTAAATGGTTCATCCACGGGCACATACACCTGAATTATGATGCAAAGCTGCCCCGGGTGTGTACCCGCGGCAACACCACTGTCATCAACGCCACCGAGCGCTATGTGTTCGAGATCCCGGACCCGGATCCGGCCGAAGAGCGTAAGTCCCTTTGGCGGATGCTGGGGTTCTGAGCGACTGCTGCCTATAAAAAAGACACCGCACAGCTGTGCGGTGTCTTTTTTTGATGGAGCCTTATGTGGGAATGGCGGGCGCGGCAGCAGTGCGGTACTGCCTGCGTCTCTGTGAAAAAATTACAGTTCCAGCTTACCGGAGAATTTGTTGATGACGTAGTAAGCTGCGCCCTCCTCGGGCTTGACGTACACCTTGCAGGACTGCACGCCGACCTTGTGGGTGGTGCGGTAGTCGGCCTTGGCGCGGTCGATGATGTCGGTGATGTTGTACTGCTCACCGCCCATCTCTACATACAACTCGGGTGCCAGCGGCGGGCGGCCACGGCGGGCGGGAGCCTTGGTGGATTTGCGGGTCTTGCCCTCGGCAGCCGGAGCTTCGGCTGCAGGAGCAGAAACTTTCTTTTCAGGCATAATACATAACCTTCCTTCTGTATTTGATCTGATGCAGCGGGGCTGCACCGGCGGGCTCCAATGATCTATCGCAAGGCAGAAGCGGCGCGAAAAGCGCAGACCTCGCTGCCCCATACGAATCGGAACGAAAATGTTTGCGTAAAGAAGTTGAACTTATAATCATATAATAAGTTTTTAAAATTCATTTGTAAAGACTTTTTTATAAAAAACATTGTAAAAACGGGAGGAAACAGTAGAATAAATGCCCGGAGCGGTGTTCCGATGCTTTTTTCTCGGGTATAGTACGACCTTTCGGCAAAACAGGCAGCCATTCCCGGGAAAGCCGGGCAGCACTGCGGCCACAAATACGGCGGGCAAAAACGGCCTTTTGCGGGGGCAGAATAAGGCGGAACGGAACTGTCGGCGCACGCAGGGGCGCAGCAGAGAAAAAGCAGAAGCTGCCGCACAAAAAGCAGTGCGGCAGCTTTCTTTTGCTACGGCAGGTCGTCGCTCGTGTTATGGAACGCCATCTGCGTAAAATTAACATGATTTCGAAAATATTTTTGTAAAACCTGCGGTTGGTAATTAAAACTGCTTGAAAAAATATAACAGATACAGCGAAAAAAAACCGTACAAAAATGCGATGACGCTGAAAAGCGGGAGTAATGATATCAGGCCGCGCTCAACACAGAAACAGTGCCAGAACCTGAAATACGGCAAACAACACGACGAACAGTATCGCAAGGAAGCCTGCCCAGCGCACCAGCGCCAGCAGCACCAGCGCTCGCCGCCCGTCTGCACCCCGGTGCAGCAGCTGCCGCCAGCGGACAGGCTGTGCAAAGGTGATCTTTGCCAGAGCGGCAATACTTTCCACCCCGAGCCGTGCCGACAGTGCCGCTTCGCCGTCATGCTGCGCAAGCGGAAGCAGTTGTTCCGTGATGGAGAAAATGTGGCATACGCTCGTTGCAACGAAAACAGGGCGGTTCCATGTGCCCAAAAGCAGCAGTACGCCCGCGTAAAGGCTCTCTGCGCGTACTCCCGCCAACGCCTGTTGCACCCCTGAGCGGTCGTTACGATGCTTGTCCATGCTTACATAGGCACTGGTCACCCGCCAGCCGCAGACGTAGATCCCAACTTCGTCCACGGCACACCCATCGGCTATGGCTGCAACCATGTGGCCGATCTCATGCAAAGCAATCCCAGGCAGCGCCAGTGCCAGCGCCACCAGCAGTTCTGTCATACAGAGCTCTAAGAGCAGCTGCCGCAGCGACAGCCTCGCCAGCGCCATGGCGGTGCAGCCTGCCAGCAGCGAGAGCGGACCGCACCACGGCAGCAGCCCACTGACCAGCCTTGCCAGCGGCTGCAGCCTGCGTATCCGCCGCTGGTCAAAACGGATGAGCGTTACGCGCTTTTCCTTTTTGCTCATTTTCCTCCTCCTTGACTGGATGTGCAGCTTTCGGCTTTATGATACCATATTTGTGCTGCCAGCACCAAAAAACGCCGCATAAAGCGCGAAGGGACTGTTGCGGCGTTTTTGCGCAACAGTCCCTTACAAGTTCTCTTTTAAAATGAGAATACACGCGGGATCTGGCTTGACGGCAGCAGAGCATACCCCTGCTCTTGCCAAATAGCAGCATCGGGAGGTGCGATATGCAGCCGCGAAGGTGGTGTAAGGATGTCATGCCGCAGGTCGGCGGTAACGTCGATATACAGTGTTCTCCAACCCTCGTCCGGCAGCCAGACCTGATTAAACGCATGGTTCAGCCGTCCTGCATTGCGGCAGTCAGCCAGCACCACCCGGTTGGGTATACCTAATCGAGTAGCCAGCGCGGAGAACCACAGGGCGATGCCCTCACATACGCTGGTGCCGCCGGCAGCGCCGCGAATATCGTGAGAGGGGCTGGCGCTGCTGGAGCCATAAGCAGTCTCAGCGGCGATCACATCGTGCAGCCAGCAGACCCGTTCATGGTCCGTCGTGCCGGCAGCCTGCTTGCTTCGGGTCAGAATGCTTTCCATACGGTTCAATGTTGTTTTTTTGCAGCGCTCAAGCGTTGCTCCGCTGTAAAACGCTTCAAACCGCAGTGCGGTGGATCCAACATGGGTGTGGCGGAAGTCCACCCAGAAAAGCTCTGGCTTGTCATATTTGAGGGCGTTGATGATGCGCGTGATCTCCTCGGAAGAAAGTTTGCAGGGCAGAACCACGTCGAATTCATCTTCGATCAACTTCCCGTAGATCAACTCATATTCATGACATTCCTGGGAAGAGAGATACGCATAGTAATAACCGCCCTTCGACCAGGGCAAAGCAGGACCTGACATTTCCTATCTCCTCGTATAATAAAAGAGTAGTATTTATAGACCGCTCTCCAGCGGAATGCTACACTGTATAGGATGCTGTGGATTGGTATGTATCTCCTACCGCAAAGACGGTTTGTG
>Ga0129312_1000413_pt1 | contig 38064 bp, 27 predicted proteins | sample O827metagenome_FD_94434 | JGI IMG/M metagenome (GOLD analysis project Ga0129312, IMG submission 94434) | Orangutan group fecal microbial communities from Wisconsin, USA - O827 metagenome | ecosystem: Host-associated > Mammals > Digestive system > Large intestine > Fecal | place: USA: Wisconsin... | reverse complement strand
TGATGCTCGATTTGTCATGCAATTTTCAATGTGCTGATTGCGGTGAATACGTCACCGCCACTATATTCAAAACATTTCTGTTTTAAAAACTTTTTATTGACTATTTCTAATAGTTAGTCTTGTATAAAAAAATACAAGGGGGTAAAATAGAATAAAAGCAATAGAATAAAAGAAAAGTATAATAAGTTTACATCAAGTAGTAATGTAGTCATAATTTTAATTCAGCAATAATTTGTAAAAAATAAGATGCAGCGGTATAATAAAAAGGGAGGTGGATCAAATGTGCAGATTAATGTCTATTCAATCAAACACAGGAGTAAATGTTGAAGTCGCAGATATAAAAGCGGATGTCATTAAAAAAATTTTGGAAATAGCACCGATTTGTTCAAAAATAGATTATATCTATATATTTGGTTCATCTGTTGAAGAAAGATGTACAGAAAAGTCAGATATAGATATTGCAATAGTTAGTAATGTAATACGTTCAAAATTATTTAAGTCTAAAGATTATAGGGAATTTACGAATAAATTATATAATATCGACTTAGAACAGGATTATGATATTTTACAGTTTAATTCTCTTAAGACAATCAAAGAGAGTACTGATGCAGTTTGTAATGATATATTAGCAAGGGGAAAATTGATATACAAAAGAGAAGGGGCATAGAGTATGGAAGTATATGAACAGTACTTAAGTAAGGCTCTAAGTAATATAATAATGGCAAGGCAAGCAATGAGTGCATTTAAGACTATAGGACAGAAAGACTACAAGAATGGAGCGTCCTATCATACACAACAAGCCATTGAACTGATTTTGAAATATTGTATTTATAGTAACGTAAAATACAATAAAAATGATAGTCATATTCAACAGATAAGGATACATGACTTAGATAGACTCATTCAACAATATTGCATACCACTTGGAATATATGTGCCGAAAAAAATTGAAAAAAATGCAATGATGTATTCATCATGGGAGGCAGAAAGCAGATATAGTTTAAACTATAGCGTAAGAGCAGATTCAATAGAAAATGCACTTGATGAGGTTGAACAGTGGATTATTAAGTTAAAACCCATGTATCGCAGTAAAATATTACACGTAAGAAAAAAATTAAATGTATAGTTTTCAAAAGGACACCTTTTCAAAAAGGATGTCCTTTTTTCATGCTTAGTCCTCAAGGATAGAATAAAAAATTATTTTTATTTTACCTAAAATAAGAAGGAGGAAAAGCACCCATGAATTTTCATAAAAACCTCAAAAAGCTAAAGAGTAATCTGCTATCTATATTCCTAGCGATAGCGGTTTCCCTTACAACACTTCCTTACACAACAGCACCGCTACTAATTCATGCTGATAATGCAGGCGGCGGAGGTTCCGGAGGTGGAACAGCAGAAAACGTAGGTGGAGCAAGTGATAGTAGATGTGGATACCGAATGTACGTTGTAGATAAGAATGGTAACTTATTATCACCAGTAATAGACCTTGTATCTCAAAGTCCTTCATATCAACTAATTTATGATACAACATGGAAGTTTGGTGGAACAGTATCTGCAAAATATGATATGCCTTCCGACATGCCAAAACCCTTTAAACATAATGGAATATGTTTTATGGGAAATGGTATGAAAACGAAAGCATGGATGCGTTCAAAAGGGTCAGATGGTGTGCAAAACATAGTAGCTTTAATACAGAAGTATTTAGGAGCAGACGTAGCAGAACAATTTGAAGATTTATCAGAGGAAAAGTTCTGTGTATTAGAACCCATAGCATGGCATAACATTTACCTAGGCAACAAATCAACTACTAATACAGGCATTTGTTTTTACGGTACATTTATGGGATGGATGAAGGTATATGCACAACTTGGTTTACCCAATGGTGGTTTTACAAAGCAATTAGATAATAGAATATTAGGAAGATGTTTAACATTGGAAAGAGACCAACCGAACTTAGGTTTGATGAGACCTACCTATTCAGGTTTATTAGATTTAGCAACAGTAGGAAATGAGGGTTTTGGAATACAGTTATATAGCAATTTAGAGAAGGCGATGCAGACCACCTGTGATGAACCCCTCCAACCGAATCCTCATCCAGCTCCATTAGAATCCCAAGGCAAAACCCAAATCGTCAAGAATTATCGCACCCTTCTCCCAGACAATACTTATACAGAAGATGGTTGTCACACAAGGACAAATGTAAGTAACAAAATAATAATAGAGGAAGAGGAGGAGTATAAAGTAGTAGGCTGGGTAACCACGAATGCCACCACCCATCCCATCGACTCAATCACAACCACCAACACCGAGAGGGTGTTTTTTTTTTTGCATACAAAGCAAATTCAACACCCATTAATTTAAAATTTTTCTAGCAACTTTCATATCACCGAACAATTCAGGAAATCCCCTTTTACTCATATATTGAGAGATGAGGCTGGAGATTTCAGGGTCATCCTCAAAGGAAATAGTATATAAGTGTTTAGGTTTTTCGGAATCTACTTCACTATGAATCAAATCAGACAAGTATCTATAAGCATCATCTATTTCATTTTCATTCCAACTTTTCAGAACAACCTTATCCTTTAACCCATGGGAACGCAGATAACCATTTCTACCTTGCGCATCTTCCTTAGGATTATCCAGCATATTCTTAACGCAATAGTCTACCCTTGTAGAAAAATCATCCCAATCATAGAGAGTTCTGGTATGAGCAATCCCTCTTTTCCACAAATCCCTAACTTCCTTGAGTTCAGCAGTAGAATTTTCAGGAAGATTAATGAGGACATGGTAATGCCAGTTCTCATTCTTTTGTTTTGCGAATACCCCAAGGTAAAGCAAATCATCATACAACTTTCGGAGTTCATACATATATTTTTTAAAACACCGATGGCAGTAATTTAAATCCTTACACTTAGAACTCTTTCTTTCATCGAAAGTCAACGTAAGTAGATAGCAGTTAGGAGCATTAAAGTTTATATATGCAAGAGTTTTAAAAGTATTTGCACGGATTTTTCTTCTAAGTTTATAGTTATTAAATTTAGTTTTTTTCTTTTTCTCCTCATCCACACTTCCTTCATTCCCCACATCAACCATATCCAAAGGAGGAGCAGAGAGATTAGAAGAGTGTTTACCAAAGCTATCATGGAATTTCTTAGAGAAATCCTTATCTACATTATTCCATATAGTAATCCGAGTACTTCTAGGAGTAATTTCCAGTTTAAATTCATCACTCATTATTTACATTCCCCATTCTTTATGAAAATTTATTATTCCTATGAGTTTATTCTACCATAACACACCATTTTCTCAATCAAAACCTCCCCCAAACAGGTACTAACTCATAATATTTTTATATTAAAAGCATTCCCCTGAAGCATGGTGGGGAAATATATTCAACCACCACTAAGTGCAGGCTAAAAGTGAACGAAATGGAGAAAAGAAACTGATACAGTAGAAAACAGGGTGCAAAGTAAAAATACCTGACAGGGAAAACAGCCTAAAAAAGAAGAGGGAGAAAAATTGATTTTAAAGGAGGAGCAAAATATGGATCAGGAGCTTATTAAAGTTCTTAAGAGAATTGGGGCACAGTTAGTAACCCAGCAGGCTATGCTTGTGAGAATGGAGAAAACACTCAAGGGTTTAGCAATGACTCCACAGGGAGCAGTTCGCATTGTACCCTTTGGTGTAAAGGACATCACCACGGCACAGTTGGTAGATGCCTACCACAGGGGTATGAATCTTGAACAGCTTACTGCTCTGGCGAATGGAAAGTATACCCCGGAGCAGATAAAAATTAAGATTATCAAGGCAGGAGGGATTTAACATGGTGGCGATAAAGTTTAACAACAAAGAGATTCCCAATTCAGGCATCATTTGTTGTATGGATTCCAGTGATGAGGGAGTATCCTTTATAGATATCCTGCATGATTCCAAGATTAGGGATGTAAGTGGGAGAGTAAGAATCAATGGGGAAGAGATACCAGATGCCTATCTTTCCCTAGATACAAACAAGAACCTATTAGAGTACAACACTCCCGAAGAACCATGGGAGTCCTTGGATATAAGAAAGTTGTATATAGAAATCAATATCTATGGAGAGGTCAACCCAGAATAAAAATAGTATCATCATCACTCAAAGCCTTGTAGCAATCTTTTTGTTGCAAGGCTTTTCTTATGTTCAGAAAATTTCCGAAAAGACCAAGGTAAGAAGTAACCCAGATTTTGGGATAGGGGTAGTTTAATAAAATTTTCTCAAAACGATAGAAAAAGGAATAGGAAACAAAGGATTTCAGAAGAAATAAGAGAGAGTGAAAGAAAATAATGTATGTCCGAAGCAACCCAATTTCTTATCCATTTCCCGAACAAGTTTGCAAAATCTCCCAAGCACTCACATTTTTTATTCAGCAGTAAATTTCCCGAAAAAGAATACTATCAACTAATAAATCCCATTTTCCTATCCTGCTATTTTCCTATGAATAGCAGCTGTCAGAAAGCCCAGATAGGAAAACCTCAAGTGACGTATCAGGGTAGCGTGAGGCGTTTTGGAAAATGTAAGCGTGTTTGGAACAAGTTAGCAGGATTTTTGCTACACTCCCTAGGAACTTAAAAATGGGGGATAAAGATTAGAAAGTTTTATAGCAAGGGATAGGAAAAATAAGAAGGGGAGAAAGGAAGTTTATCCTCATAGCGTCCCCCTCAACCCCTCACATCATTATAAATCTCCCTCATAACGTACTCTCTCCCCTTGGAAACAGTAACCAACACCCTAAGGAGTTTGAAAAACTTTCCCCTAGCATCACCAAAACACCCGACACGTCCTCTTATCAACCACCCTTTTAAAAAGGGAGACATAATTTCTATGAAAACTATCTTTAGAAAATGGAGGTAGTTTTTTATGATGTCTCAAAACAAGACAACATCAAATCAGATTCCACTTTACAGAAAGTTCAATCTGACAATCACAGAAGCGGCACAGTACTTCAATATTGGGGAAAAGAGTCTGCGGAGGGTAATTTCAGACAATCCTACGGCGGATTATATCCTCATGGTCGGGAACAAAGTTTTGTTGAAACGAGAACTCTTTGAGAGGTTCATAAACGAAACCAGTTCAATTTGAAAAATACCTTGAAAAACATTTGCAGTTCCGGTACAATCCCCACCCCTTGGAGGTGGGGAGATAGAGAAAAGGAGGATAAAACCATGAGCGAAAAGCGAAGAGATAGCAAGAACCGTATTTTACGATTAGGGGAGCAACAGAGAGCGGATGGAAGGTATCTGTATAGTACCATTGACCCGGTTACAAAGAAAAGAAAGTTTCTATACAGTTGGAAACTTGAAAAGAATGATAAGTTACCAGAGGGGAAAAAGCCAGACCTGTCATTAAGGGAAAAGGAAAAGCTTCTGGAGCGTGACTTGGCAAATGGGGTATCCCTGTCAGGTGGGGATATGACAGTGTTAGAGTTGGTTGAAAAATATATCAGCCAGAAGATAAATGTTCGTCCTACTACTTCAGCAGGTTATAAGACAGTAGTCAACCTTTTGAAAAGGGATGCGTTTGGAAACGTAAAAATTAAACAGGTTAATACCATGGATGCCAAGTCATGGATTATAAAACTTCAATCAGTGGATGGAAAGAGTTACAGTTCCATTCATACGGTTCGTGGAGTTGTAAGACCTGCGTTCCAGATGGCATACGAAGCGGACTTAATACACAAGAATCCCTTTGATTTTGACTTACATAACTTCTTAATCAATGATTCGGTAAAAAGAGAGGCACTGACAGGAAAACAGGAAAAAGATTTCTTGCAGTTTATCAAGCAGGATGAACATTTCAGTGAGTGCTACGACGGAATGTATCTTCTCTTACATACAGGACTTCGTATCGGGGAATTCTGTGGACTTACCTTAAAAGATATTGATATGCAAAAGAAAACAATCAATGTTGACCACCAGTTACAATACGTTGGAAACAAAGGGAAATACATCGAGAAAACGAAAACGGACGCAGGAACGAGGGTATTACCCATGTCGGAAGAAGTATATGAAGTAATGAAAAGAGTGTTAGCAAACCGAAAGAAACCGAAGATTGAAATATGTATTGACGGCTATACAGGGTTTGTGTTCTTGGATAAACGTGGAATGCCTATGATGCCTTATCAATGGGAGAAGCGGTTTCAGCATTCTGTTGAAAAATATAACAAGATATATCGGGTGCAACTTCCAAAGATAACACCCCATGTCTGCCGTCATACATTCTGTACGAATATGGCAAAGAGAGGAATATCAGTAGAAACTCTGAAATATCTCATGGGACATACCGATATCAGTGTGACTTTAAATGTTTACACGCACTTAAAGTTAGAGGATGCGGAGAAAGAAATAAAACGTCTGGAAAACGTAGAAAAAGAGTTGAAAAAGTGTGCGCGATAAAAGGATAAAAGATACCTGAAATAAAGTGGTGAGTAAAAATGAGTAAAAAGAGAGGATTTACCTAGATTTTTACTCATTTTGCTTGCCAGGATATGGAAAGATATGCGAAGTTATGCTAGGATAGGGAAGAAAGGGTTCTGTCTGGAAAACCTGATAAAACCTAGGAAAAACGAAGATATGCAAGGATATGAAACGATATGGAAAGAAAAGTTAAAATTCTCATGGTATGCCACGGCAATATCTGCCGCAGTCCGCTTGCGCAGAGTGTAATGACTTATTTGGTAAAGGAGCGGAATTTATTCGAACGGTTTCAGATCGAGTCTGCAGCAACGAGCCGTGAGGAGATCGGGAACCCGCCGCATCCGGGAACGGTACGAAAGCTTCGAGAGGAAGGAATCCCGTTAATTCCGCATAGAGCGGTTCAGATGACACGTGCGGATTATGAAACATACGATTATTTAATCGGAATGGATGACTGGAATATCCGCAATATGGAGCGGATTGCCGGAGGGGATCCGGAGAACAAGATTCATAAGCTATTGGAATTTGCAGGGAAAACAAGGGACATTGCGGATCCCTGGTATACCGGCAATTTTGATGTAACATATGAGGATGTAATGGAAGGCTGTTTGGGTCTGTTAAGCAGCCTGGTGTAATTATTCAGTATAGGTTGAAGAGTTTACTGCTGAGAACGTACGAAAATGCTTCAATTACACATTGATTCCGTAAATTTATAGCAGCAATTTTATGAATGAGATCCTGAATAGTTAATCCTCAGCTTACCGTATCTTCCTCACCCCGATCATACACAGAACGGTCTGTACAAGCTGGCTCACGAGCAGTCCCCACAGATAGCCGTAGATGCCATAGACGGGGATCAGGAAGAAGACGAAGCCTAACCGTACGAGAAGGCTTACCATACTGTAGAGAAAGGTTTCGAGTGTCTTGCCAAGACCGTTTAAAATGCTGTTTAAGGTGCTTGCGATATACATCAGCGGGCACAGGAAGCTTAGGATCAGAATAAATTCACCGGCGAGTTCATTCTGATAGAGCAGATTTCCAAGGAATCTGCCACTGAAGAAAAAGAACGCGGTGAAGCAGATTCCGAGAAGGAAGCCGTAGCGGATAGAGCTTTGGACGGCTTTGGTGATTTTATTCCGGTTGCCAACGGCATCGGCCTCGGAAACCATGGGAAGCAGCAGGACGCAGATGGAGTTCGTGATGGCACCGGGAAAGAGAATCAATGGCAGTGCCATGCCGGTCAGAACTCCGTAAACACTCAGTGCCTGACTGGTCGTGCAGCCGTATTTTAAGAGCTGCTGCGGAATGAAAATGGCTTCAATGCTCTGTAGAAAGTTGATAATGACCCGGTTTAAGGAAAGTGGGACCGCGAGGGAGAGCAGTTCCTTAAAAGAAGACAGGAATTGTGTGCTTTTAAGGCAAAACAGTGAAGACATGTGGATGGGCAGTACTTTGTTAAAATGTACCTTTACGGCAATAAGGGAGACACACATGGACGCGGCTTCCCCAATGACCAGGCCGACGACAGCGAAGCTGATCGTAGGCTGCATTCCCTGTTTTTGAAAATAAGCATAAATAAGATACACACTTCCAACCCGGATGACCTGTTCCAGCAGCTGACAGGCAGACGGAATGGAAGTTTTTTTTATTCCATAGAAGTAACCATTGATGCAGGAATGGACGGTAGCCATGGGGATTGAAAGTGAAATGATGCGCAAAAGGGGTGCTGTCCGTTCCTCCTTCAGGAAACCAATCGCAATTTCCTCTGAATAGCGGTAGATGAAAATAGCACACAGGATCGAAAGCAGCATGGCAGCCAGAAAGCCGGTAATGAGGTACCGGAGAGAGGCACAGTAGTTCCCGGTCTTTTCTTCCCTGGCAACATATTTGGAAATGGCGGTCTGAATTCCTGATACAGTGAGGGCAAAGGAGAGTGCAAGGACAGGAGCAATCAACTGATAGATGCCCATGCCTTCTGCTCCGAATACCCGGGATAAGAAGATCCGGTAAAAGAACCCGATGAACCGGCTTAAGAATCCGGTCAGGGTCAAAATAACAGTCCCCATAACAAGCGGATGGGTTAAAATTTCCTTTTTTCGGAATAAATGCATGGGTGCTCCTTGCAGGAGGATGATTCCTTACTAATGTATATGAAGGCAGGAATAAAAGATGCATAACTGTTGCGTTACAAGCTGTCAATACAAGGTGTTTCACAATACAGGATGTGTGCAGACAGGAACTTGTAAAATACCCCCGTTTATGCTAAATTGTAGTTACAGTTCAGCCATGCCCATTCATAAGCTGCCGGATGGTACAGATTGGCTAAAAATATACGTGTTTTCCAGCAGCTTATTTCATGTCGGGCGTCCGCCCTATAGAAATGATTGTATAAGCTGCCCTTAGTGAGCAAGCTCCCACGGACACCTTATACAATCATTTCTGCATGGCTGAACTGTTGCAAATTGTAAATAAATGGGTAGAAATTAAAGCTTTAACAAATACAATTAAAAAGGGGCATGAAATGGCAGACAACAGAAATAACAGATTATTAAATGCAAAGCTAAATAAATATATTGTTCCGGGCATTATGATGTCACTGGCACTTCAATTGGGAAACATCGTGGATACAATTTTTGTAAGTAATCTGATCGGTGTGGAAGCCATGTCAGCGGTTACCATGAGTCTTCCGGTGGAAACCATTATCCAGCTTACCGGTTACTGTCTTGGAATCGGTGGCTCCATTGCTGTGGGAAATATGCTTGGTAAACGGGATAAGGAAAGTGCCTCGAAGTTATTTACGGCTACGTTCCTTGTGACACTTTTGGCAGGCTTTCTTTTTTCACTTATTGCATTCCCGGCAGCAGATCCGATCGCGGGACTCTTAGTACCTGGCGGCGGAACACTGACAACCCATACAGCAGACTATATCCGGATCAGCATGCTTGGTGCGCCGATTATTGGAATTGGTCTTATGATGGTGAACTATCTTGGTGTGGAAAATCACCCGGAGCTTGCATCTACCTACCTTATCCTTGCCAATGTAATCAATCTGATTCTCGATTATATTTTTCTCAGATTCACCCCGCTTGGAATTGCGGGTGCGTCCCTTTCTACCGTGCTTGGTTTTTTACTTGCCATGGTGGTTTTCGTGTTTTATATCCGCTCCGATAAACGGAATATCCGGTTTGTGCGTCTGAAGCCAAAGGACTTTGCCATCCTCAGGGAAGCAGTGGTTACAGGCGTTCCGATGCTGGTTTTCATGGCGACAAGTTTTATCAAGGCACTTGGGCTTAATACGATTATTATTAATCAGATCGGTGAGGACGGTATGGCGGTATTTACGGTTTGTGATAACGTCCTTCTGATTGTTGAAATGCTGACGGGGGGAATCATTGGTGTTATTCCGAACGTGGCCGGAATCCTTTTTGGAGAAAAGGACTACGTGGGAATCCGTGTCCTGTGCAATAAAATGCTGAAATACAGTTACATCATGCTTGCAGTCATATTTATAGTGATTATGGTGTTTACCGAGCAGATTACCATTCTGTTTGGAAGCGGTGGTGGAGAACTTGGAAGACAGATGGTGAATGCACTTCGTATTTTTGCTGTGTGCGTGATCCCATATCTTTGGAATAAATTCATTGTAAGCTATTATGAATCCATTGAAGAAACCGCGATTGCCAGCTTTGTTACCTTCCTTGAGAATGCAGTTGTGGTTCTGCCGGTAACCTTTGCCGGAATTCTGATCTGGAAGCAGATTGACGGAATCGGTATAGATGGAATTGCGGTAGGGTTTGTAGCGACAGAGCTGATTACGGTGATTGCAGCGTGGATTTTCCGAAAAATCAAGCATCCGCATTCCACCTTTTATATTGTTCCGGATAATAATCCGGGAATCAATCTGGACTTTTCAATTAAGAGTGCCATGGAGGAAGCTTCGGTTGTACATACAAAGATCATGGAGTTTTGTAAGGAAAAGGGAGTACCCGGAAATAAAGCCAATCTTGCAGCAGTATGCGCGGAAGAGATGACGGTGAACATCATCCGGTTCGGCGGTAAAACCTCGAACTGGATCGATATCAACTTCTGTATTGAGGATGACTTATGCCGGCTCAGAATCCGGGATAACGGAGTGAACTTCAATCCCTTGGAGTACAGCTATGACAGTGAAGAATTTGATATTCACGGAATCGAGCTTGTGAAAAAGATTTCAAAATCTATGGACTATATTCGTGCCATTGATATGAATAATACAATAATCTCATTTTAGGAGGGGAAAGAAATGTCAGACATCAATGAAAAATCCGGGTTTGCCTTTACATTTCAGCCGGTGACGAAGCTGTTTGAAGAACAGGTACGTCTCCATCCGGAAAAGTGTGCGGTTGCTTCCGGTAAGGAGAGCTTCACGTATGCCGAACTGAATGAAAGAGCAAACAAAATTGCCCATTCTCTCATCGGAAAGGGGGCCGGCCGGGAGATTATCGTGGGTGTTGTGTTGGAACGCTGCTGTGATTTTTATGCAGTACGACAGGGTATTTTGAAGTCAGGAAGCGCTTTTGCGGTAGCTTCTCCGGATTACCCGGATGACAGAATCCGGTTTATCTTTGAGGATGCAGGAGTGCCGCTGCTCATCACAACAAAGGTGATTGCAGAGGATCGTAAGGAGCTGTTTGATAAGCTTCCCTGTAAGGTACTTTTACTGGAAGAGCTGCTGCAGCATCCGGATACAGAAAATCCGGATGTAGAGATCAGGGAACATGATCTGTGTTATTGTATCTACACCTCAGGTTCCACCGGAAAACCCAAGGGAGTGATGATTGAGCATGGAAACCTTGCCAACTTTGTGAATCCCAATCCGAAGAACGCAGAAACCTATGGCTATGTAAGCCGGGGAAGTGTTTCTCTTTCCATGGCAGCCATGACCTTCGACGTATCCGTACTCGAAGAGTTTATTCCGCTCACCAACGGACTTACCGCAGTGATTGCAACGGATGAAGAGATCCAGAATCCGATGATGCTCGGAGATCTCATTGTAAAAAATCATGTCGATATCATGACGACAACTCCGACATATCTGTCGAATATGATTGATCTGCCGCAACTGAAGGAAGCGGCTTCCCGGATCAGGGTTTATGACGTGGGAGCAGAAGCCTTCCCTCCGGCACTTTATGATAAGATCCGTTCGGTTAATCCGAATGCTTATATTATGAACGGTTATGGTCCTACCGAGACGACGATCAGCTGTACGATGAAGGTGATTACTGACAGCAAAAATATTACGATTGGTACGCCGAACGGCAATGTCCGGGTTTATGTGGTGGATAAGGAGAACAGGATTCTTCCGGATGGCGAGACCGGAGAACTTGTGGTAGCAGGTCTTGGCGTAGGAAGAGGCTATATCAATCTTCCGGATAAGACCGCTGCTGTATTTATTAACCTGAATGGCGAACGGGCATATAAAACAGGTGACCTTGCCCGGATTACACCCGAAGGTGAAATTGAATTCTTTGGAAGAATGGACAACCAGATCAAGCTGCGAGGCTTACGAATTGAACTTGGTGAAATTGAAGAAGTCATCAACAGCTATGAAGGAATTGTCACCAGTATTACCGTACCGGTGGACAATAAATATCTCTGCTGCTATTTTCTGGCAGACCATAAGATTGATACCGGGGAGCTTTCGGACTATGCTGCCGAATCCCTCGCTCATTACATGGTTCCCGATGTGTTTATCCAGATGGACAGGATGCCGGTAACTGCAAACGGCAAGATTGATAAGAGTGCACTGCCAAAGCCCATTTCCCAGCCGAAGAATTTGAAAGAGCCGGAAACACCGATGCAGAAGAAGATTTTTGAAATCGTTGCGAATGTGGTAGAAAACGATTTCTTTGGTATTGATACCAGCTTTTATAAAGCCGGATTATCTTCCATCAGTGCCATGAAGCTTTGCATTCTGATTTCGGATGAATTTGGCGTTACAGTAAAAACAAGTGATATTCATGAAAACAACACTGTTGAAAAACTGGAAAACTATGTCATGCTTGCACCGAAGATCCGGACCTATGAAAAGCGTGAGGTTTATCCTCTTACCGGTTCGCAGAAGGGTATTTTTGCAGAATGCAGTAAGAATCCGGACAGCACGGTATACAATATTCCATTCCTGTTTGAACTGGACAGCACCATAGATGTACAGAAGCTGTCTGATGCTGTGGCTCAGATGGTGAATGCCCATTCCTATCTTCTTACCGAAGTATTCTTAAACGATCAGGGAGAGATGGTGCAGCGTCCGGGTATGGAGAATTTTGTACCGGATGTCATTGAGACAACGAATGAACAGTTTGAAGCTTTGAAGAAGGAACTGGTGCGTCCGTTTAAGCTGGAAAAGGGACGTTTATTCCGTGCACAGATTTATGTTACGGAAGACCGGAAATACCTCTTTACCGATTTCCATCATATTATTGCAGATGGAAACTCTTATGATATCATTTTTGAAGATATCAACCGGGCTTATGTGGGCGAAAAGCTGGAAAAGGAGACCTATACCGGATTTGATGCAGCCCTTGATGAAGAGCAGCAGATGCAGGAAGGAAAATATAAGAAGGCCGAGAAGTATTATGACAGCGTATTCGGAGAAGTGGAGACCGAATCCCTTCCCTTCCCGGATGTGACCGGAAAAGCTCCGGAAAAGGGATATCTTGAAAGAAAGCTTACGGTTGCAGAGGACAAAATCCTGTCTTGCTGTGAAAAGCTGGGTGTCACACCGAATATTTTATTTACCGGTGTGTTTGGTATTTTGATGTCCAGATATTCCAATTCTGACGACAGCCTTTTTTCTACAATTTATAATGGCAGAAATGATTCCCGACTGGAAAATACGGTCTGTATGATGGTGAAGACCCTTCCGGTTTACTGTAAATTTGAAGCAAAAACGACGATCCAGGCCTACATGACAGAGCTTTCTGAACAGCTCCTGTCCTCCATGGCAAATGATATTTTCCCGTTCTCGGATATCTGTGCAAAATATGGATTTAATTCGGATCTTACCTTTGCTTATCAGGCAGAATTAAGTGACGATTATCCAATCGGAGATACCGTTGCACGGGGACACGATCTTTCCCTTGATATGGCGAAAATGCCGCTGCTTATTCAGGTAAGAGAGTACAATAATGAATATGTTCTTACAGCAGAATTCCGCAGCGACAGGTACAGTGATGCATTCGTGAACGGAATGCTCGAAGCGTACGAAGCAGCCATGGATTCCATGCTGAAAAACAAGTATGTATCAGAGGTTTCCATTCTCTCAGAGAATGCGGCTGCAAAGATTGCAGAATTCAATGATACCGCCTGCGAATATGACAGAACGAAAACAATTTCTGACCGTTTTGCTGAAATGGTACAGACCATACCGGATCATACGGCTGTGGTATTTAAGGATAAGAAGTACACCTACAAGGAATTGGATGAGATCAGTGACCGGCTCGGAAAATACATTGCCTCCCGTGGTATTGGCACGGAAGATGTCGTGTCCATTCTGATTCCACGCTGTGAGTATATGGCGATCGCACCGATGGGTGTGATTAAAGCAGGAGCCGCATATCAGCCGCTCGATCCATCTTATCCGAAGGATCGTCTGATGTATATGCTGGAAGATTCCGCAGCAAAGCTTCTGATTGCAGACAGAGAGCTTCTGCATCTGGTGGACGGCTATCAGGGACCGGTTTTATATACCGATGAAATTATGCAGCTTGAAGATGTGGATGTGGAATTGAAAAAGCCGCAGATTCATGATCTGTTTATCTTACTGTATACCTCGGGCTCTACCGGGGTACCGAAGGGATGTATGCTGGAATATGGAAATATTACCGCATTCTGTCACTGGTACAGAAAGTATTACAGCATCGATCCGGATTGTAAGGTAGCTGCCTATGCATCGTTTGGTTTTGATGCTTCCATGATGGATACTTACGGTGCAATTGCCAATGGTGCGGAATTACATATTATTCCGGAAGAAATTCGTCTGGATTTCATTGGCTTACAGAAATACTTTGAAGAAAATGGCATTACCCACTCCTTCATGACCACACAGGTCGGAAGACAGTTTGCACTGGAAATGGAATGCAGGAGTCTCCGTTATCTTTCCGTAGGCGGGGAGAAGCTCGTCCCCTGTGAACCGCCGAAGGGATATCGGTTTTACAATGTTTACGGTCCTACGGAAACGACCATTCTTGTAACGGCGTTTGAGGTTGACAAGTATTATCCGAATATTCCGATCGGAAAAGCACTGGATAATGTGAAGCTTTATATTACGGATAAATCCGGTCATATGCTGCCGTATGGTGCCTGCGGAGAACTGATGATCTCAGGCTTCCAGGTTTCGAGGGGGTATCTCAATAAGCCGGAGAAAACGGCAGAGGTATATACAAAGAACATTTATGATGATACGGAAGGCTATGAAGTGCTGTATCATTCCGGTGATATTGCCAGATATCTTCCGGACGGAAATGTCCAGATCATCGGCAGAAAGGACTCCCAGGTTAAGATCAGGGGCTTCCGGATCGAGCTTTCCGAAGTGGAAGAGGTCATCCGGAGATACCAGGGAATCAAGGATGCAACCGTTGTTGCTTTTGATGATCCGAACGGTGGAAAATACATTGCAGCTTATGTGGTATCGGACAGTGAAGTGGATATCAATGGTTTAAATGATTTCATTAAGGAAACCAAGCCTGCTTATATGGTACCTGCAGTTACCATGCAGATCGACAAGATTCCGCTTAACCAGAACCAGAAGGTCAATAAAAAGGCACTTCCGGTACCGGAGAGAAAGATCGAAGAAATCATCGAGCCGAAGAATGAAACACAGCAGAAATTATTTGACTGTATTGCAGACGTTCTTGGCTATAAAGAATTCGGTATTACTACGGATATTTATGAGGCAGGACTGACTTCCATCAGTGCAATCAAGCTGAATATCCTGATTTCCAAGGCATTTGACATAGTCATTAAGACCTCGGATATTAAGAGCCATCCGACAATTGAACTGCTAGAGGACTTTGTAAAGACTGCCGGTAAGGAAACAAAGAGAGAAGTACAGGAGAACTATCCGCTTACTAATACGCAGGAAGGAATTTTTATTGAGTGTACGGCCAATATGGGATCTACCATATACAACATTCCTTATCTTTTGAAACTGGATAAGAAGGTAGATCTTGACAGGCTTGCAGCAGCTATTGACAGCACAATCGAGGCTCATCCTTATCTGAAGACACGCCTCTTCATGGATGAAAACGGCGATGTCCTTCAGAAACGTGATGACGGCTTAACCTGTAAAACACAGATTATCAATGGAATGAACCGGGAAACGCTGGTTCGTCCCTATATGCTGTTTAATGAGCAGCTTTTCCGGTTTGAAATTTACAGAACCTGTGATGGAAACTACCTGTTCCTTGACATTCATCATATCATTGCGGATGGAACCTCTCTTGGTATTATACTGAACGACATTAACAGGGCATACAGTGGAGAAAAGCTGGAAGCAGAAACCTATACCTCCTATGACCTGGCTCTGGATAACCGTGATGCATTGAAGAGTGATGCTTATAAGAATGCAGAGAACTACTATAAATCCATATTTGAAAATAAGGGTGGAAGCATCAACTTCTATCCGGACAAAAACGGCCCGGTTCCGACCGCAGAGACTTACCACAGAGAGGTTACTGAGGTTTCCGTACAGGAGGTAAAGGACTTCTGTAAGAAGCACGGAATTACCGAAAATGTTTTCTTTATTTCGGTGTTTGGCCTCACTCTTGGTAAATATAATTTCAGAAAGGATGCAGTATTTACCACTATTTATCATGGAAGAAATGATTCCAGACTTTCGGAAACCGTTGGTATGCTGGTAAAGACACTTCCTGTTTACACTGATTTTGCGGGAAGCTTAAAGGATGGCCTGCTTGCGGTACAGCAGCAGCTGATCGACTCCATGAACAACGATATTTATCCATTTTCACAGATCAGCCATGAGTTCAGCATCAAGGCAGATGCCATGGTGATCTATCAGGGAGACAATTTTGCGTTTGATACGATTGGTGGTGAATATGCACAGGAAGAACCGATCAGCTTAAATGCAGCGAAAGCACCGGTTTCTATCAGTATTTCCATTGACCGGAACAAATTTGTCTTCGAAATTGAGTACCGTGGGGATATGTACTACGAGGATACGATGAAATACCTTGCAGACAATCTGGAAATTGCAGCAGGTGGAATTTTAAGAGAACAGGAACCGGATGACATTAAGTTACTGTTTGAAGAAAAGACGACGATGGAGGACAATCCGGAGCATGCAGGAAAGACTTTCGTGGATCTGTTCCGGGAAGCTGTAGAAAAATATCCGGACAGACCGGCAGTAAGAGATGGAAAGGGCGAAATTACTTACTGTGAATTAGACAGAATGTCTGATTATGTTGCACAGAAGCTTACCGAAAACGGCTTTGGCAGAGAACAGGCCGCAGGTATTCTGTGCGGAAGAACCAGGGAATTTGTGGTTGCTTATGTGGGCGTTATGAAGGCCGGCGGAGCTTATGTTCCGCTGGATCCGGAGTATCCGCAGAGCAGAATTGAATATATGCTAAAGGACTCGGGGGCAGATAATCTGCTTGTGATTAACCGGTACCGTGAACTGGTCAGCTTCTATGATGGAAATATTTTAAGTCTGGATGAGGTTGCAGAAGCATCGAAAGACTTTACACTTTCCGTAGAGCTTACGTCGCCGAAGCCGGAAAACCTTGCGTACATGATTTATACCTCCGGTTCCACAGGAAAGCCGAAGGGGGTTATGCTTGAACAGCGGAATCTGCTCAATTTGATTGAATACATCCGACTGACCAGAAAAACTTCACCGGATGATATCGTGGCAGAATTTGCAAGCTTCTGTTTTGATGCATCGGTCATTGACCTGTTTGCTCCACTGACCGCAGGTGCATTGCTGTATATTTTCCCGGAGGATATCCGGAAGGATGCTGTTGCTGTTGCAAAATGCATCCAGGATCAGAAGCTTACCAGTGTTACCTTCCCGACACAGATGGGTGAACTGGTAACAGAGCTGCTTGAAGATGCTCCGTGTCTTAAATTCGTTACCCTTGGCGGTGAGAAATTCAAGCATTACAGGAACCGTACCTATCAGATGATCAATGGCTACGGCCCGACAGAAAATACGGTATCTTCCACAGAGTTCTGGGTAGATAAACAATATGATAACATACCGATCGGCAAGTCCCAGCGGAATGTCCGCAGCTATGTTGTCAGCGAAGATCTGAAACGGCTACCGGTTGGTGCATCCGGCGAGTTATGCCATGCAGGAAGACAGATTGCCAGAGGGTACCATAACCTTCCGGAAAAGACCGCATCGGTGTTTGTGGAAAATCCGTATTCCGTATGTGAAGATGACAAGCGTCTTTACCGTACCGGTGATATGGTACGAATGAAGGGTGACGGAAATATTGAGTATATCGGCAGAATTGATTCGCAGGTCAAGATCCGTGGATACCGTGTGGAGCTTGGTGAAATCGAGGGTGCCGTTCTGAAGCATGAACTGGTAAAGAATTCGGCAGTTACTGTTGTAGAAAAGGGCGGAAACAAGTATATTACCGCATATTATACGGGAGAGAGCATTCCGGATGAGGAGCTTAAGACCTTCTTAGAGCCGTTGATTCCTGATTACATGATGCCGTCCTTCTTTGTTCATATTGATGAAATGCCCGTAACACCGGGAGGAAAGATTGATAAAAAGGCACTCCCTGTACCGGAAGTGACTGTAAACAGCACAAGCTATGTAGAGCCGGTCACCATGGTTCAGAAGACCCTTTGCGAGATCTTTGAAAAGGCACTGGGAACAGAGAAGGTGGGAATCGAGGATAACTTCTTTGATCTGGGAGGCTCTTCGCTTACCGCATCGAAGGTTGCCGTGATGTGTCTTTCCAAGAATATTTCGATTGTATATGCCGATGTGTTTAAACATCCTACTGTTCGTGAACTGGCAGCAATCGTGGATGATCAGGCATCCGCAGAAAGCCCGCAAAGCAATAATGAGTTTTCTGATTACAACTATAACAGGATCCAGAGCGTCATCAGCGGAAATGTGGAAGAGAATGCAGACCGGATCACCAGGGAAGAACTTGGAGATATCATGATTACGGGTGCGACCGGTTTCCTTGGAATCCATATTCTGAAAGCATACCTCGACAATTACGATGGAAAGGTTTATTGTCTGGTGCGTAAGGGCTCTTATGAATCCATGGAAAAACGAATGATGCATATGCTGATGTATTATTTTGATAATCCGTGTGAGGAGCTGTTCAAGGATCGCATCGTCTGTGTGGACGGTGACATTACCTCAAAAGAGCAGGTGGAAAGCTTTGGCGCTTATAAATTCCGGACGCTGATTAACTGTGCGGCCTGTGTAAAGCATTTTGCAGCCGGTGATGTACTGGAAAAGATCAACGTCCATGGTGTTGAGAACCTGATTGAGTTCTGTAAGAACAATGGGCGCAGGCTGATCCAGATTTCAACCGTTTCTGTTGCAGGAGAGGGATCAAACGGTGTTCCGCCGATGGACAGAGTCTTTGGTGAAAATGATCTGTATATCGGACAGAGTATTACCAATGAATATATCCGCACGAAGTTCCTTGCAGAGCGTGCGGTACTGGAAGCAGTTTCCGGTGGACTTGATGCAAAGATCATCCGTGTAGGTAATCTGATGAGCAGAAATTCCGACGGGGAATTCCAGATTAACTTTATTACCAACGGATTCCTGCGAAGCCTCAGAGGATATAAGGCAATTGGCAAGTTCCCGATGGGCGGCATGCATGAGGTTGCGGAGCTTTCACCGATTGACTCAACGGCACTTGCAGTATTGAAGCTGGTACAGACTGACCGGAGATTTACCGTATTCCATGCCTGCAACAGTCATCATATTTATATGGCGGATCTGATTTATGCAATGCGCAATTACGGATTTAAACTGGACATCGTAAAGGACGAAGAGTTTGAGGAGGCAGTAAAGGAATTTGCAAAGAACGGTAACGATTCCGATGCCGTTTCCGGACTGATTGCCTATACCTCACATAATGAAAATGAGATCTATACGATGGAATACAGCAACCGGTTCACGGCACAGGCTCTTTACCGTTTGGATTATAAGTGGCCGGTTACCGATGACCGCTACCTTGAAAGTGCAATTGAAGCACTTGACAGACTTGCATTTTTTGATTGATCGGATGTGTCCGGCGGATGCAATGAGCCGGGTATTATTGGACACAGGATGATTCGATCATAGGAATTTATGGATAGATAGATGGAGGAAATAAGAATGGAACTGATAACCAAAAAAGATGGAAGCAATGTAACAATCGAAATTACCGGCTGGCTGGATACACAGACGGCTCCTCAGTTAGGAGAAGAGCTTTCTAAGCTTGATGACAGCGTGACAAGTCTGGTATTTGACTTCGATAAGCTTGAATACATTTCTTCTGCAGGATTACGTCAGGTAATTTCTGCATATAAGAAAATGTCCGGCAAAGACGGCTTCAAGATCATCAATGTTTCGGATGAAGTGTTTGATGTGTTCAGTCTGACCGCATTGGATCAGAAAATCCAGATTGAGAAGCGATGAAATTATACCGGATCCATATCACTCATATGGATGATCCCTTGCAGAATCAAAGACTCCTTGAACTGGTTTCTCCAAAACGTAGGGAAAAGGTCATCCGGTACCGTATGCCGGATGACCGGAAGAGAAGTCTTGGCGCAGGGATCATCCTGAGAGAGATCTTACATGAGAACGGACTTAACGAAAGTGACCTGCGGTATTCGGAAAACGAGAAGCCGGTTGCAGATTCTGTATTTTTCAATGTGTCCCATGCAGGAGATTATGTGGTGGGAGTATCCTCCGATTGTGAGGTGGGATGTGATATTGAAAAGATCCGGAAGGCACCGATGGAAATCGCGAAGAGGCATTTTCGGGCAACGGAATCGACATATATCGACGCATCCACAGACAGGGACAAGGCATTTTTTACCCTGTGGACATTGAAGGAAAGCTATATGAAGATGACCGGAAAAGGAATGAGCCTGCCGCTTGATGCCTTTGAAATAGTCTGTACGACAGATGGATTTGTACTTGGAAAATCTCCGGAAAAGCCATGCTTTTTTCAGACCATGGAATTTGACGGCCATATCTTTTCTGTCAGCAATGAAGCGGATTTTGTGATAACGGAAGCTGATTTTGAGGATCTACCTGTGGAAGAGATGCTATAGTATAGGTCTTATATTAATGAGCTTATATAATATATGAAAGATTCTATCCTTTTGTAATTTTGTGTTAAAGATTTTAGACATTAATAAGTATATGCTTTGATAAGGTTATATTTTATTGAGTTTATGTTTCGTAGGCTTATATGAAGTAGTAATTGAGGGTCATAACAATTATGACAAGATGTACATGAATGCTTGCATTCGTAGGGACATTTGGCATGAGGGTTATGGCTCTGTTATTTTTTGACATGCATATGAGAAAATGATCCGGAAGAGTTACAAACCAAGTTAAAAAATGGCAAACCGGTCCATACTATAAAGGTGCATGGAAAGAAATACACGGGGAATGGAGAAGAAGAATTGACAAAAGCAGAAAATAGTGTAAGATAGCCATAGAAAAGAATACCTATTAATCAAGTAGGCAACAGGGTAAATGAAAGGATTCAGAATAGATGATCGAAAGGATCAGGAGAGGAAGAAACATATGATTTATTTAGATAATGCAGCCACAACAAAGTGTGCTCCGGAAGCAGTGGAAGCGATGCTTCCCTATCTGGGAGAAAAATATGGTAATGCGAGCAGCATTTATGCTCTTGGGTCAGAATCCAGGAAGGCAGTCAGTAATGCAAGAAGAGTCATTGCAGAAAGTCTTAACTGTACGCCACAGGAAATTTATTTCACAACAGGCGGTTCAGAGGCAGACAACTGGGCATTGATTGCGACAGCAGAAGCAAATGAAAAGAAAGGAAAACATATCATCACGACAGCAATTGAGCATCATGCGATTCTGCATACCTGCGATTATCTTGCCGGGCGTGGTTTTGAAATTACCTATCTTCCGGTAAATGAAGACGGAATTATTTCTTTGGAAGAGTTAAAGAAGGCTATCCGCCCGGATACCATTTTAATTTCGGTGATGACGGCCAATAATGAAATCGGATCCATCCAGCCGATCAAAGAGGTGGGAGAGATTGCGAAGGAACATAATATTCTGTTCCACACGGATGCCGTGCAGGCCTACGGACATATTCCGATTGATGTTGAGGACATGCACATTGATCTTTTGAGCGCAAGCGGACATAAGCTGAACGGACCTAAAGGTGTCGGTTTCCTCTATATCCGTAACACCGTAAAGATCGGTTCCTTTATCCATGGCGGTGCGCAGGAACGGGGAAGAAGAGCAGGTACAGAGAATGTGCCCGGTATTGTCGGATTTGGTGCGGCGGCAGAGCTTGCCATGAAAAATATGGAAGCAAATCAGAAGAAGGAAACAGAGCTTCGGGATTATCTGATTGGACAGCTTGAAGCAAATTTCCCGAACAGCAAGCTAAACGGCAGCAGATCAAACCGTCTGCCGAACAATGTGAACTTCAGCTTCCCGTTTATCGAAGGAGAATCCCTGTTGATTATGCTGGATATGAAGGGAATCTGTGCATCCAGCGGTTCCGCCTGTACTTCAGGATCCCTTGATCCGTCCCACGTACTACTTGCAATCGGACTGCGGCATGAAATGGCACATGGTTCACTACGGCTTACGCTGAGCCATGAGAATACAAAGGAAGAAATGGACACGGTGGTGCGTGAATTAAAGGTGATCGTAGACCGCCTGCAGGCAATGTCTCCCTTGTATGAAGATTTTATAAAGAACAATCCGGATGGAAAATTTGATTGGAGGACCTATCATGTACAGTGAAAAAGTAATGGATCATTTTACAAATCCCAGGAACATGGGGGAAATAGAGAATGCCAGCGGAGTAGGAACTGTTGGTAATGCCAGGTGCGGCGATATTATGAGAATTTATCTGGATATTGATGACAACCAGATTATACGGGATTGTAAGTTCAAGACCTTTGGATGCGGTGCGGCTGTGGCAACCAGCAGTATGGCAACCGAGCTGGTAAAGGGAAAGACCATACAGGAGGCCTTACAGGTAACCAACAAGGCTGTCATGGAAGCACTTGACGGATTACCTCCTGTGAAGGTACACTGTTCTTTGCTGGCAGAAGAAGCAGTACATGCTGCTTTATGGGATTATGCGGAGAAAAACGGCATTACCATCGACGGCTTAAAGAAGCCGAAGAACGATATCCACGAGGATGATCCGGAATAAATAAAGCAGCGTTAGGAACAGAAAGTTGAGATAACGCATGAAAAAGAAAGTGGTAGTCGGGATGTCCGGAGGAGTGGATTCCTCCGTGGCAGCCTGTCTGTTAAAAGAACAGGGATATGATGTCATCGGTGTGACGATGCAGATCTGGCAGGAAGAGCAGCTACAGCAGGTTTCCAATCAGGGAGGCTGCTGTGGCTTATCTGCCGTTGATGACGCAAGACGGGTGGCAGAGGTGCTGGACATTCCTTATTATGTGATGAATTTCCGGCAGGAATTCAAGAACAAGGTCATTGATTATTTCGTGGAGGAATATCTGCATGGCAGGACGCCGAATCCCTGCATTGCCTGTAACCGTTATGTGAAATGGGAGTCTCTCCTTCAGCGTTCCCTGGAAATCGGAGCAGACTACATTGCAACCGGGCACTATGCCCGTGTGGAAGTCCTTCCTAATGGAAGATATGCGATCCGTAACTCCGTAACGGCAAGCAAGGATCAGACGTATGCCCTTTATAACCTGACGCAGAGCCAACTGGCACATACGCTGATGCCGGTTGGAGATTACACCAAGGAAGAGATCCGGAAGATTGCGCAAGAGCATCATCTGCCGGTTGCTCATAAGGCAGACAGTCAGGATATCTGCTTTGTACCGGACGGGGATTATGGAGCTTTTTTACAAAGAGAGGTGCCGGACCGGATGCCGGGTCCCGGAAACTTTGTGACACAGGATGGAGAAATCCTTGGAACTCATAAAGGAATTACACATTACACCGTCGGACAGAGAAAGGGACTTGGTATTGCGATGGGGCATCCTGTTTATGTATCTGAGATCCGGCCGGAAACCAACGAGGTTGTGATTGCACTTGAGGATGTGTATTCGTCTTTTCTTACCTGTAATCAGTTGAATTTTATGGGTATGGAAGATTTAAAAGAGCCAAGGCGAGCCTTTGCAAAGGTTCGATATTCCCATAAGGGCGAATGGTGCACGATCGAACAGACCGGAGAGGATGAAATCCTGTGCACGTTTGAAAAGCCGGTTCGTGCCATTGCACCCGGCCAGGCCTGCGTCTTTTATGATGGAGAATATGTGCTCGGCGGCGGAACAATATGTAACTATTCAGAGCCATGCAAATTATGACAATATGGACGTCGAATGCTTGCATTCGTAAGGACATTTGGCATAATTTATATGGCGGAGTAACCACATGAGTAAAATGAAAGCTGCGATAGCAGCGGTTTTACGAATGGGGTTCTGAATAGTTACGATAATTAAAAATAGAAGAAAGCGAGAGAAAACAATGCCAATCAAAGCAGATTATCATTTACATTCTTCTTTTTCCGGAGACAGTCAGGCTCCGATGAAGCAGATGATCGAGAGAGGAATCGAACTGGGACTTTCCACGATGTGTTTTACAGAGCACATTGATATGGATTACCCTTATGACAAGAAGGAAGAAGAGGGAATGTTTGACCTCAACACCTATTCCTATCTGTATGATCTTGCATGTGCCAAGGGTGATTATGCGGATAAGATTAAGATTCTTTTCGGGATCGAGATCGGTGTACAGCCGCATCTTTTTAAGGAGCTGGCGGAGTACGCCCGGACTTATGAATTTGACTTCATTATCGCATCCACCCATGTGTGCAATCATAAGGATCCGTATTATCCGGCCTTTTATGAAGGCAGAAGCGATGAAGAGGCCTATCGGGAATATTTTTCTTCGATTATGGACAATCTGGAAGCGTTCCCTGATTTTGATGTTTACGGGCATCTGGACTATGTGGTCCGCTATGGGAAGAGCAAGGATGCAGAATACAGCTATCAGAAATATCAGGATGTCATTGATCCTGTTCTGGAGAAGATTATTGATCTCGGAAAGGGCATTGAACTGAATACCGGTGCCATCCGCCATGGATTAAAGGAACTGAACCCGTGCAATGATATTTTACGACGTTATCGTCAGCTTGGAGGAGAGATCATTACGGTCGGCTCCGATGCCCATGAACCAAAGTATATTGCGGACGGTTTCGACCGTGCGGCAGAGGTCTTAAAGGAGTGCGGATTCCATTATTACACCACGTTTGACAAGCGGATTCCGGAATTCCACAAGTTGTAGCAAGAAATTTCAGATTAGGACTTGCACTTTTCCAATAAATTGGGTAAAATGATTCTGCTGATAAAATTTTGTCAATCTTGACAAAATGATATAAAATTTATTTTTATTTTAGGAGGAAACTAAAATGGCAGTAAAAGTAGCAATTAATGGTTTTGGCCGTATTGGTCGTCTGGCATTCAGACAGATGTTTGGTGCTGAAGGATATGAAGTAGTTGCAATCAACGACTTAACAACACCTTCTATGTTAGCACACTTATTAAAATATGACTCTTCACAGGGAAGATATGTAGCAATCGGTGAAGAAGATCAGGTTACTGCTGATGACGAAGCTGGAACAATCACTGTTAAGGGTAAGACAATCAAGATTTACAAAGAGCCCGATGCAAATAATTGTCCTTGGGGCGAAATCGGTGTAGATGTTGTTCTTGAGTGTTCCGGATTCTATACCTCTAAGGCTAAGGCACAGGCACACATCAATGCTGGTGCTAAGAAGGTTGTTATTTCTGCACCTGCAGGAAATGATCTTCCTACCATCGTTTACAATGTAAACCATGAAACTCTTACAAAAGATGATAAGATCATCTCTGCAGCTTCCTGTACAACAAACTGCTTAGCTCCTATGGCTAAGGCATTAAATGACCTTGCTCCGATCGAATCCGGTATTATGTGTACCATTCATGCTTACACAGGTGATCAGATGATCCTTGATGGACCTCAGAGAAAGGGTGATAAGAGAAGAAGCCGTGCAGGCGCTGTTAATATCGTTCCTAACTCTACAGGTGCTGCAAAGGCAATCGGTCTTGTTATTCCTGAACTGAATGGCAAGTTAATCGGTGCTGCACAGCGTGTTCCTACCCCTACAGGATCTACCACACTGTTATTCGCAGTAGTAGATAAGACTGTTACTAAGGAAGAAGTAAACGCAGCTATGAAGGCTCAGGCTACTGAATCCTTTGGTTATAACGAAGAAGAAATCGTATCTTCCGATATCGTTGGAATGAGATTCGGTTCCTTATTCGATGCTACACAGACAATGGTTAGCCCTCTTCCGGATGGAAAGACTCAGGTAGAAGTTGTTTCCTGGTATGACAATGAGAACTCTTACACAAGCCAGATGGTTCGTACTATTAAGTACTTCGCAGAATTAGGCTAATTTCGTAATCTGAAAGAAGACCTGTCGAAAGGTCCGGTCTTATGGACCGGACCTTTTTTGCTTTATAAGAAATTCCGTAGGAATTTCTTAACAAAGCAAAAAGCTCCGCATGGATGCGCAGCTCGCGGAGAAGAAATTAGTTGCTTTGCAACACCACTTGCGCGCAAAGAGTTCTTAATCGAACTCTTTATTTAAAAATTAGGAGGATAGAATCATGGGATTAAATAAGAAATCCGTAGACGATTTTAATGCAAAGGGAAGAAGAGTCCTTGTTCGTTGTGACTTTAACGTTCCCCTTAAGGATGGCAAGATCACAGACGAAACCCGTATTGTGGCTGCACTTCCTACAATTAACAAATTAATTGCTGATGGCGGCAAGGTAATCCTTTGCTCTCATCTTGGAAAGGTTAAGAATGGTCCTAACGAAGGCGAATCTTTAGCTCCTGTAGCAGAGAGACTTTCCGAGAAGCTTGGCAAGGAAGTAAAATTCATCGCTGATTACAACGTAACAGGTGCAGATGCAACCGCAGCTGTAGCAGCAATGAACGATGGAGATGTGATCTTACTTCAGAATACCCGTTTCCGTGGTGCGGAAGAAACCAAGAACGGCGAGCAGTTCTCTAAGGAATTAGCAGATCTTTGTGACGATTATGTATGTGATGCATTCGGATCTTCCCACAGAGCACATGCTTCTGTTGCAGGTGTTACTGATTTTGTACGTGCTAAGGGCGGTAACTGTGCAGTTGGATACTTAATGCAGAAGGAAATCAACTTCCTTGGTAATGCAGTTGAGAATCCGGTAAGACCTTTCGTGGCAATCCTTGGTGGTGCTAAGGTCGCTGATAAGCTTAACGTAATTAACAACCTTCTTGAGAAGTGTGATACTCTCATTATTGGTGGTGGTATGGCATTCACCTTCTTAAAGGCTAAGGGATATGAAATCGGTAAGTCTCTTGTAGATGATGAGAAGATCGATTACTGTAAGGAAATGATGGCTAAGGCAGAGAAACTTGGCAAGAAGCTTCTTCTTCCTATTGATACTACCGTAGCTGCAGAATTCCCGAACCCGATTGATGCTCCGATCGAAGTTCAGGTTGTAGATGCTGACAAGATCCCTGCTGATATGGAAGGTCTTGATATCGGAACCAAGACTGCTGAATTATATGCAGATGCAGTTAAGAGCGCTAAGACTGTTGTCTGGAATGGTCCTATGGGCGTATTCGAGAACCCGACTCTTGCAAAGGGAACCATCGCAGTAGCTAAATCTCTTGCAGAAACAGATGCAACCACAATCATTGGTGGTGGTGATAGCGCAGCAGCAGTTAACCAGCTTGGATTTGCTGACAAGATGAGCCACATCTCTACCGGTGGTGGCGCTTCCCTTGAATTCTTAGAGGGTAAGGTACTTCCCGGCGTAGCAGCAGCTGATGATAAATGACCGAAAGCAACTTAACGAATGCGAGTGAAAACGAAGCATGAGTTTAGTGCGAGGTCGTTCCCGAATCTTAATGAAATCGAGCCGAAGGCGAAGATTGAATTTAGTTGAGGGAACCGAAAGCAACTTAACGAAAGCAACATTATAAAATTTGAAAGAGGACAATAAAATGGCAAGAAGAAGAATTATTGCCGGCAACTGGAAGATGAACATGACTCCCAGCCAGGCAGTTGAACTTTGTGCAACACTGAAAGATTTAGTTAAGAACGATGCAGTAGACGTTGTTTACTGTGTACCTGCAATTGATATCGTACCTGTGGCAGAAGCAATTAAGGGTACGAACGTAAAGCTGGGTGCTGAGAACTTCTACATTGAAGATAAGGGGGCTTATACCGGTGAAATCTCCGCTCCGATGCTCAAGGATGCCGGTGTAGAATACATTATCATCGGACATTCCGAGAGAAGAGATATTTTCGGTGAGAACGATATTCTCATCAATGCTAAGGTTAAGAAGGCATTCGCTGCCGGACTTAAGCCGATTCTTTGCTGTGGCGAATCCCTTGCACTTCGTAAGGCTGGCACTTACAAAGAGTGGATTGCAAGACAGATTAAGTGGGATCTTACTGATGTAACAGCAGATCAGGTTAAGGAACTGGTTATCGCTTATGAGCCGATCTGGGCGATCGGAACTGGCGAGACAGCTACAGCTGATCAGGCACAGGAAGTATGTAAGATGATCCGTGAGGTTATTGCTGAGATGTACGATGCTCCTACAGCAGAAGCAGTTCGTATCCAGTACGGCGGTTCCATGAATGCAGGCAATGCTGCAGAACTCCTTTCCAAGGATGATATTGATGGCGGTCTGATCGGTGGAGCAGCTTTGAAGCCTGATTTTGGTCAGATTGTTAACGCATAATTTCATATGGAATAGCATGTGTTGAATTTGGGACACCACAGAAGCGCAGAAAGAACAAATGCTGGCTTCTGTGGTGTTTTTGATGTTACTGTTTATTTCTGAATCATATCATTACACAGCCTTGCAGCAAGTATCTGAATGTTGTGTGAACAGTAACCATTCGTCCTTTTGTTTATATTGCCCCGGAACCATTGCCATATCCGGTATTCTGGCTTATAATAAAGCAAGTGGTTATGGGGGAAGATGCATGGGTGTACGGATTATATCATTGATAATTATGGGATTGTCCCTGGTTTTCTTACTGGTTACCTTGTGTAACCGGACATATCGTAAATATTATCTGCCGGTAAAGATGGTCTGTAGTCTGGAATTCATGTTGTTTTCTTTTATTATGGGTTTATTATCCGGACAATTGCTTCAGACCTTGAAGCTTTTGCCGGGATTATTGCTATGCCTTATTGGGGATCTGTTTATGGGACTGCGGCATAAATCGCAGAAAAATACCTGTTTTTTACTGGGAACGATGTCGTTTGCAATGGCTCATATCTGTTTCCTTGTGATGCTGTATGTTTCACATCCATTCCGGTGGGCAGATCTTACGGTTGTGATTGTGATGCCGATCGTCATTAAGCTGCTAAAGAAGACCGGACAGTTTCGGTTTGGAAAATATGAAGGAATGGCAATTTTATATAGTATTCTGGTGGCAGGCTTTGCATGGAAAAGTACTGAGATTGCCATAGGAACCATGCAGGGGGCGGATATCTGTCTGGCGATAGGAGCAACGTTCTTCTTCCTTTCCGATAGTCTGATTTTCTTGATTTCCTTTTGGAAGAAGAGAGTGTGGCCGTTACATGGAATGGAAATCAGTGCTTACTATATTGCCATGTGCCTTATTGGACTGTCGATTTCCCTGCGGTGAGATTCGGTTTGAAAAAGGAAACCGCCATGCTCTGCAAAGGTAGTAAACTTGGATGAAATAAGAGATGACCAATAGAAGATCAATGATTAATCGAAAGAATAGATAGAAGCCAAGAACAAACAAATAAAAACAAATTGATAAAGCAAACAAGTAGGAATAAATTGAAAAGCATTTTATATATAAATCAGAAATAGAAAAAGGAAAGATCAGGAGTCAGAGGGCAGATTATGGAAAATAAATTATACGTTGTGATCCCATGTTATAATGAAGAAGAAGTTCTTCCGGAGACATCGAAGCGTCTGAAAATCAAATTGGAAGAGCTGATGGAGAAGGGAAAGATCGACCGGAACAGTAAGATTGTATTCGTAAATGACGGATCAAAGGATCGGACATGGGAGATTGTTGAGAAGCTTCATGAAGAAGATCATATCTTCAGTGGAATCAATTTAAGCCGGAACCGGGGACATCAGAATGCGCTTCTTGCCGGACTGATGACGGCGAAAAATTATGCGGATATGGTGGTTTCCATGGATGCAGATCTGCAGGATGACATTAATGCAGTCGATGAAATGGTAGAGAAATACCTGAAAGGAATTGATATTGTTTATGGTGTCCGAAGCAGTCGTGCGAAGGATACCTTCTTTAAGAAGGCAACTGCAGAAGGCTTTTATAAGCTGATGAATGGCATGGGTGCTAACACAGTATTTAATCATGCGGATTACCGCCTGATGAGCCGCAGGGCATTGGAAGGGCTGGCACAGTTTGGTGAAGTGAATCTGTTCCTTCGTGGAATTGTGCCGATGATTGGTTACCGTACCGATGTCGTTTATTATGAACGGGGCGAACGTTTTGCAGGTGAAAGCAAGTATCCTTTGGGCAAAATGCTTTCCTTTGCGGTAGAAGGCATTACCTCCCTAAGCACAAAGCCGATCCGGATGATTACCGGTCTTGGTTTTTTTGTCTTTCTGGTGAGTCTGATTATTCTGGTATACAGCTTTGTACGTCACTTTATGGGAGCAACCATTGTTGGATGGACGACGCTGATGGTTTCCGTATGGGCAATCGGTGGGCTGATTTTGTTATCCCTTGGGGTTGTTGGTGAATATATTGGTAAGATTTATCTGGAGACCAAGGCCCGTCCGCGATTCCTTATTGATGAATTTCTGAACGAGGAAGATGAGGAGTAACTGTTCAGTCTTTCCTATTCATATGCTGGTTACCGGCATAAATTGAGTGGCGTAAATTGCGGACGTAAATTGAGTGGGAAAATAGTACTTGCAGTCCATGAAAATTGATGTTATCATAGGAATGTTTGTCGGAGAGCTCCAAATCAGAAAAGATACAGAGAATATATGGCGGAAGATTTAGAAATGAGCTTCAGACAGGAAATTATGATCAGAATAGGATAATAGAAATCTATGGAACAACAGGTAAAATATAGTGATACGGAAATCAATGCCTACATTTTGAAGGCTGTCCGGGAAATGGGCTTTGAATATATGACTCCCATTCAGGAGCAGGCAATTCCGGTATTATTAGAAGGAAAAGACGTGATTGGACAGGCGCAGACAGGAACCGGTAAGACGGCTGCGTTTTCCATTCCGATGATACAAAAGATTGACATCTCCTGTAAGAAACCGCAGGGGATTATTCTTTGTCCAACCAGGGAACTGGCCATGCAGGCAGCAGAAGAGATTCGTAAGATTACGAAATATATGCATGGTTTAAAGGTTCTTCCGGTTTATGGAGGACAGGATATCAGCAAACAGATCCGGGCACTCAGTCAGGGAGTACAGATTATTGTCGGTACACCGGGACGTGTCATGGATCATCTGCGCAGACATACGATTAAGACTGCGAATGTCGGGATGATTGTTTTAGACGAGGCAGATGAAATGCTGAATATGGGCTTCCGGGAGGATATGGAAACGATTCTTTCCCAAATGCCCGAAGAACACCAGATGGCATTGTTTTCGGCAACCATGCCGCAGGCGATCCTTGAGATTACCAATCAGTACCAGAAGGATGCCGTATTTATCAAGGTGACACCGAAGGAGGTTACGGTTGCTGCAATTGAGCAGAGCTATTACCGGATTGCAAAGAAGGACAAGATGAATGCCCTGTGCAGACTGATTGACTTCCATCAGCCCAATCGCAGTCTGATCTTCTGCAATACCAAAAAGATGGTCGATGAAATGACTCAGGAGTTAAAGGGAAGGGGCTATGAAGCAGAAGGACTTCACGGAGATCTGTCCCAGTTTCAGAGAGATACGGTAATGAATCTGTTCCGTAGTGGACGCTGTGCCATTTTGATTGCAACTGACGTGGCAGCCCGCGGAATTGATGTAAGTGGTGTTGATGCTGTGTTTAACTATGATGTACCGGAGGATATTGAATATTATGTTCACCGGATCGGACGAACCGGACGTGCCGGAAGAGAAGGCAAATCCATGACCCTGGTGTCCGGAAGAGAAGTATTCAAGATCCGTGATATTGAGAGGATCTGTCATACTAAGATTGAAGAAAAGAAGCTTCCAACAGGCAAGGATATTGTAAAGGTGAAGTTCCGACATTCGGTTGACAGCGCATTAGAGGCTGCTAAGGATCAGAATCTTGAGGGGCTGAAGAACCGGATCGAGAGCGTCTGTGATGAAATGGGAATTTCGGAACTGGATCTTGCAGCGGCACTTCTTTATCAGAGTATGGGAGAGGAACCGGAAGAGATCGAAGAGGAGCGTTTCTATTATGACCGCAACCGTCGTCAGGACAACAGCCGCCGGGAAGGAAAGGGCGGTTATGGAAGAGAGTCCCGTTATCGGGGAAAAGAAAGCCGCTATCGTGATCAGAAGGGGCGGAGCCGAGCAAGAGAGGATCAGGGAGGCAGAGGCCACTACAGGGAAGAGCGGAGCAGCCATAGAACGCAGGATGCAGCCCGCAGAAATGAGAATGGAAGAAGAAAGAATCCGGAAGAGCGCCGTGATAGAAATCCGGTAAGAAATGAACAGGGGAATGGGAGAAACGGACAGATGGCGGTTCTTTCAAAGAAAAGAAAGCGTGGAGTGTTTTAAATGAGTAAGTCCTATTCATCAGGAAAGAAGAAAGCATCAAGGGAAATGAGGAGACGCCGCCGGGCATGTATGGTCTGGCTGGAACGTGGAATGATTGCGTTCTGGATAATTGCATTGGCAGGTGGTATTGGAACGGCCGTTTATCTGAATGTGCCGGGATTAAAATTAAATCGTCAGCTTCACAAGGCGGAAAGCCTTATGGAGGTCTCGGATTATGATGGTGCGATAGCACATTATCAGGAAGCGTTGAATATTGATTCTACATCCGTAAAAGCATATCAGGCCATGGCAGGTGCTTATTGGAACAAGGAAGATAAGAGCTCCGCAGAACTGACTTTGCAGCAGGGCTTTGAAGCGACGCAGGATGATGAATTGTTGCAGGAATACTGTATTTATATGTTGAATGATGCAGTTGCGGATATCAATGCGCAGAGCTGTACCTTTGAGACGCTGGAGAAGTGCCTTACAGTTCTGGAAACAAGTCCGGATAACACAGAAGTTTATTCTCCATTGGATGCCTGCTACGAATGGCTGATTCATACAGAGGATGAGAACCTTTTTACCTCACCGTCTGAAGGAGAGACTTATTTTGAGCAATATGTGAAGGCTTTACAGCGGATGATCCGTGTTTATCAGCAGTCTCCTTCGGACAGCTTAAAGAATGAGATTGTGAAGTATGCAACGATCGACCGTGATCTGCTGTGGCTGGATGTGCCGAAGATTACAGAATATCAGGAATTGCTTGCTACGGTTCAGACGATTGGAACGAATGATTCCATTAACTCCTTAAGTGCCTGTCTGGAAAAGGCAGCATGGGCACAGGAGTATTTTGCAGCGGCATTTACGATTTTTGAATCCGGAGAATATGCGCCGATCCGCGATTTTATTCAGGAGGATACTTACATTTCCCTGCGGGATCAGTTCATGGCAGGAACGACGGAGTACTGGAGCGGACAGACCTATATTCCGGTCAGCCGTGAAAAGATGAAGCTGATGAATGCAGATGGCGCATGGACCTTTGCCTTTGCAGACTTTGAGGAATATCCGCAGACTAAGGGAGTGGTAAATCTGTGGGCAGCGATCCAGCAGGATGATGGGGTACAGAGAATTTGTATTTCCTATGAACCTGAGGCTGTGCAGGAGGACTACTATCCGCATACAACACTTGAATTTATCTATCTATACAGTAATGTCAAGATTAACGGAGAGCTCGTACCCAAGATGAATTATCGTTTTGAAACGCGTGTGGCAACAAAAGAAGGCACCACCACGCAGCTCATCGGAGACTGGGGCGGTGCCAATGAATGGACAACCACATTCTGATTTTATATAAATTAAGTAACTATTCAGACCCCATTCGTAAAACCGTTGCTAACGCAACTTGAGTTTTACTCATGTGGTTACTTCGCCATATAAATCATGTCAAATGTCCTTACGAATGCAAGCATTCGACGTCCATATTGTCATAATTTGCATGGCTCTGAATAGTTACTAAATTAACTGAATTTCAGCTGTGCATTATGGAGCCTGTAATAGGCTCCTTTTTTTGCCAGCAATTCACTGGCAGAGCCTTCCTCAACAATGCCGCCGTGATCGATTACAAAGATGCGGTCCGCCTTCTGGATCGTAGATAGCCTATGTGCGATGACAAAGGAGGTACGTCCTTTTAACAGGGCATCAATGCCTTCCTGGACAAGGAGCTCGGTCTGGGTGTCGATGCTTGAGGTTGCTTCGTCCAGAATGAGGATATTCGGGTTGGAAACCATGGTTCTTGCAAAGGCAAGGAGCTGCTTCTGACCGACGGATAGTCCACCACCACGTTCGGTGAGCATCGTATCATAACCATCCTTCAAATCCATAATGAAATCATGCGCGTGAACGGCTTTGGCCGCTGCAATGATTTCTTCCCCGGTGGCATCGAGCTTTCCGTAGCGGATATTGTCACGGATTGTTCCGGTGAACAGGAAATTGTCCTGCGTCATAATTCCCATCTGCTGACGGAGGCTTTCGATCGTTACCTGCCGGATATCGTGTCCATCAATCAGTATATGGCCGTTCTGAATATCATAGAAGCGGCTGATCAGATTGACAATCGTTGTTTTACCGGCACCGGTAGGTCCGACCAGGGCAATTGTTTCGCCCGGTTTGATATCGAAACTCACATCATCCAGAATCTTTACATCATCCTCATAGGAGAAGTCCACATGGGAAAAGGTTACCCGGCCTTCAATCGGAGGAAGCGGAAGGGCTTCCGGTGCATCACTGATTGAGCTTTCCGTATCCATAATTTCAAAGACACGCTCAGCAGCAGCCAGATTGGTAATGATCTGGGTGTAAAAGTTACTCAGGTTCATAATCGGATTCCAGAACATGCCGATATAAGTGCCGAAAGCAACCAGTGTACCGACGGATACCGATTCGATTCCAAGAATTTTAATTCCGACATAGTACATGGCAGCAAAACCAAGTCCCCAGCTTAAGTCAATAATGGAACCCATACCGTCATTTAAACGGACGGCCCTTTTAAAGGAATCCCGATGGGCATTCAGCAGTTCATCAAAAGTATTTAAGGTTTCTTCCTCGGCAGTAAAGCTGTGGATGATCCGCATGCCGGACATATCCTCATGGATAAAGGCATTCAGGTTACTGGATTTTTTGCGGAAATCCTGCCATTTCTTATGGGAGTAGACCTGGATGAGCCAGATACAGACAGCCATAAACGGGAGTGTAATAAGCGCTGCTGCGGCAAGAACCGGATTCCGCATGAACATAATGACAGCAACTGCAACCACGGTTATAAACTCCGGTAAGAGAGTGGTAACGAAGTTATTCAGTACATCTTTCAGGGAATTGATATCTCCCATGATCCTGGCCAGAATCTTACCGGTTGGTCTTCCGTCGAAGAAGGTCAGATCCAGTGTCTGAATATGAGTATAGAGCTGCTGACGTATGGTGAGCAGCGTTTCGTTACAGATCTTTGCCATAATGTACATCCGCAGCTTGCCACCGAGGATGACGGTAATACTCATAATCAGGGTCAGGATCATCACACGGTAAAGCTTTGGAAGATTGCCGGTTCCGATACAGTCATCAATTGCGTATTCATAAAAGAGCGGTGTGATCAGCGTAAGGGCGGTGCTTACAAGCATAATCAGCAGTACCGCAATAATCTGTTTTTTATAGGTAAGCAGATAGGATAAAAGCCGCAGGAGTGTTTTTAATTTTCCGTTTTCCTTAAGCTGTTCGTCCTCTTTATAGGAATTGAAACTCATGCAATCACCTCACTTTCCGGAACTCCGTATTGAGCAACAAAGGTCTGGTAATAATGTCCTTTCTTTGCAAGGAGTTCATCATGGGTTCCCCGCTCCACAATCTGTCCATTTTCCAGAATCAGGATTTCATCAGCGTGACAGACTGCGCTGATGCGGTGTCCGATGATAATTTTTGTTGTGTCCTTTAATTCCCGAAGAGTGTCGTGAATACACTGTTCGGTTTCCATATCAAGCGCTGAAGTAGAGTCATCAAGGACAAGAACCGGTGCTTTCCGTGCCAAAGCCCGGGCAATCGTAATTCGTTGCTTCTGACCGCCGGATAAGCCGATGCCGCGTTCTCCGATGACCGTATCATACTGGCTTTCCATCTTTTCAATAAAGCTGCTGGCCTGTGCACGCCGTGAGGCTTCTTTAATGGAAGACAGTGTCAGTGTATCCTTTTTGCCGAGCTTTACGTTCTCCAAAATAGTATCGGAAAACAGGAATACATCCTGCATGACAAAGGACATGGCGCCCCGGAGCTGATGTAAGGAAAGGTCTTTGATGTTGACACCATCTAAGTAAATCGCACCGTCTGTTACATCATAAAGCCGCTGCAGAAGATAGATGAGTGAGCTCTTTCCGGCACCGGTGGTTCCCATAATTCCGACCGTCTTTCCGGGCTTGACCGTAAAGGAGATATCATGGAGAATCTCATGTTGATCCGCCTTGTGGAACGATACATGTTCGAAGGTAATCTGACCTTTTACAGAAGACAGAATCACAGGAGTTTCCGGATCCTTCACAGCGGGCTTTTCCTCATAAAGCTTCTGGATACGGCGGTTGGATGCAACGGCATAGGAGAGCGAGTTTGTAAGCCAGCCGAGCATTTCCATGGGCCATACAATATTATTGGAATATGCAAAGAATGCACTTAATTCCCCCAGGGTAAATTTGCCCTGCATTACCTGTACACCGCCGAATAATAAGACGGAAATCGGCAGGATCTTGGAGATCAGGGAAATATAAGGATGATATTTTACAAAGATGTTCGACTGTTCCATGTTTAATTCATAGTAACGCTGGTTATGGGACAGAAACTTTCCAATTTCATATTTTTCACGGGCAAAAGCCTTTACGGTGCGGACACCGGCAAGGTTTTCTTCAGCAACGGTATTTAAGGTGGCGTTTTCCTCGCTGATGGATTCGTAAACAGAATCCAGACGGTGTTCCATATAAATGGCAATTACAGCAGAGGCTGCCATGCCGATCGTGGGAAGGATTGCCAGCTTCCAGTTGAGACTGTACATACAGAACAGCACGATGGAGGTATGGATGATTACTTCAATCATCAGCATGCCGACATAGGTTAAGCCGTCCCAGATGTGATCCACATCATCCTTGATCCGGCTCATCAGCTCACCGGTTCCGGTACGTTCAAAAAATTCCGTGCTTAGGGACTGCACATGGCAGAACACGGCTCTGCGGATCTGGGCTGCAATTTTCGATCCCGTCAGGTCAAAGGTATATTCCTTTACATACTGAAAAATAAATCGTCCGACTCCGACGCCGGCATACGCGAGCAGAAGCGGAGTGAGCAGATCCATGTGACCGCCGAGTAATACGTCGTCAATCATGGACTGCGTAAGTTTAGGTGAGAGCATATCCAGGCTGATGCTGATGATCATGGCAAGGATGGCAAGACCGAAGGCAAGCTTGTGCTCCCAGAGATAGGTTCTTATTTTTTTCATGTTTTCCCCCTCGTTAATGATTGTATTTGCTAGTGTAACTATTCAGTCCCCATTCGCAAAATCGCTGATTCCATTCATATTTTGCCAGGCTATGCATGGCTCTGAACAGTTACAAAAAAGAGCAGTTATGATATTCCATAACTGCCCATGTGTAGTCAGATTACCAAAGTAGGACGAAAGTATGATTTTAAGTGTCCTGCTTTAGCTATGAGTACAAAAGTCAGAAGGTAATATCCGGTTAGTTCTGGTGTTCACTGTTAAAATTGTCATTGCTGTGCGGTTATGTAATATAATAGTTTTAAACATAGATGTTACCTCCTTCCTTGTGATTTCGTATGCATGCAACATGCTGTGTTTTCACAATACAGCCGTTATAAAAATTTGTCAACAGGATTTTTAAAGTCTGTGGTACTGGTATTACAGTTCACACAGCAGCCAGACACTTGCTGTCAGGCTGCGTAAGAACCATGATTTGAGTAGAGCACTTAGCGAGGTTATTTCGAGCTTAGTGCGAACCATACAAGTTCACTTGGCAAACCGAAGGTGAGTCTAGTGAAGCTTGTTCAGGAGTGAGCAGGCTCCTTTTGCG
>Ga0129312_1000412_pt1 | contig 38105 bp, 35 predicted proteins | sample O827metagenome_FD_94434 | JGI IMG/M metagenome (GOLD analysis project Ga0129312, IMG submission 94434) | Orangutan group fecal microbial communities from Wisconsin, USA - O827 metagenome | ecosystem: Host-associated > Mammals > Digestive system > Large intestine > Fecal | place: USA: Wisconsin... | reverse complement strand
GGTTTCATCGCGTTCAAAAAACAGATCTATAATCTTAGTGTCATCCAAAGCCTTCATCTCCTTTCCTCTGTAGTAAAAGGCCTTTCACCCTTATAAGCACTTTTTGATTGACTTTCGTTACACTTTTCAAAAAAATCATAGCACATATTTAAAAAGAGTTTGACGCTTTGAGAAAATTGTTTTTTCGTTTGGTAAATCTTGTTCGCATTTTAGTTCCTTTCTGCGGTCCACTTCGCAAAGGTGGCATTTTCGGCGATTTTCTTCAACTCTTGAATTGGGAAAAATAGAAATTTTCAAATAGTAGTTGCTCGGACGTATAGTGCGTCCGAGCAGTCGTTATTGGCTGTTTTCCGTTTTTCCCGGCTCTTGACCATTGGTGTGCTTTTTCAGCCAGAGCAATAAATCCTGCTTCATGACCAGCTTCCTCCCGCCGATTTTCAGCGTGGGGAAATCGTCTGCGTTCAGCAGATTGTACGCTCCGGCTTTAGACAGGTGCAACGCTTCGGCAAGCTGATTTGCGTTCAGCACATCGGGCAGATTTGCAAACGGCTCTTTGTTCATTGATACTCCTTTCCCGCACGAAAAACAGCAGCCACCTTTCAGGTGACTGCTGCCTGTTTTGCGTCATTTACTTATCCAGATATTTTCCGTATTCGGCTGTTTTTTGGGAAAAGGGGAGGGCAGCAGTGCGTGCTGCCTGATGCGCAAAGCTGCGCCATCTGGCCTGTTTTGAAAAACTTCAAAAAATCCAAAGAAACAGGTTGACATTTCAAAAACTGGTGCTATAATAATGCTTGTCGCTTCGAGTGACATCCGGGTGTAGCGCAGTTTGGTAGCGCGCTTGAATGGGGTTCAAGAGGCCGTGAGTTCGACTCTCGCCACTCGGACCAAAAGCCATTGATCGAAAGATCGATGGCTTTTTTGTTTGTCAGAGCCTGTGAACTTGTTGTGAAAATCTGCGGAGCTGTGCACAGGAGGATTTGCGGATTTGTCGGAAAATTGAATCGGCGCAGGGATGTATGTTCAAAAAGATGCCTTCAAAATTGCCCCGCCCGGCCGCGCAAAGCAGGGATTTTGCAATTTTTGTAAAAGAACGCGAAAGAAAAGGTTGACATTTGGCGGTTCGATGGGGTATAATAATGTCCGTCACAGTGAGTGACATCCGGGTGTAGCGCAGTTTGGTAGCGCGCTTGAATGGGGTTCAAGAGGCCGTGAGTTCGACTCTCGCCACTCGGACCAAAGCCATCGATCGAATGATCGATGGCTTTTTTGCTATAGAGTGCCGTGGCAAAAGCCTTCCCTTTGAGGGGAAGGTGGCCCGGTAGGGCCGGATGAGGTGGAGCGCGAATCGCTGCCATAGCGCTGTGGCAATGCGGCATCCATATCCTATGGCATATGACAAAACACCCCCAAAAATTCTGCTTGTTGCCCCCTGAAACAGACAGCTGTTCCCCTTTTTCAAGCCAAAACGGAACAAAAATCTGCCCTGCAGCCCTGAAAAACAGCCAAAAAATCAGCACAAAAATTCAAAAACGACGGATTTGACGGTTTTTCCGCAAAACGAAAAAACAGCGAAGTTAAGACTTAAAGCACGAAATAGCCCCCTCAATTTTGCCCCCAAAATGCAAAGAAGCAGCTGTGCGCAGAAGATTCCAGCTTGAAAAGACGAAAAGTGACGGACGAAAGAACGTTGAAAATTGAGCGCAAATGCGATAAAATGGGGAATAAGAAAACAGAGCGAAAAGAGGGGAAACGTGATGAAGCATGGCCGAACGTACAAAAAATGCCTTTCCAGCCTGCCGCCTTTTCAGGAGGCAGCGGTTCTGGAATACGCGATGGACTTTCAGGGAGAGCTGACACGTTTCTCCCTGCGGCTGGAGCGCGGAAATCTGCAGCAGCAGACGGCCCTGTGTGTGCAGGGCCTGACCAGAGAGCAGGCGCACAGCCTTTTGCTTTATCTTTACGAAAATACGGTCCCGGCGGAAAACTGGGAGGATGTGGCCGAGGAGCTGCTGAGCCGACTGCGCATAGCGCCGGTGCTGCCGCGCAGTGTGCCTCTGCGGCAATGGAAGGAAGAAAAAACCGGATGATGGGAACGATTCGCACCTTTGTGGCGATGCCAGATTGGCAGCAGCTTGAGATTTTGCGGCAGGCAATGCCGGTGTTTGGCCCGCAGTTTGAACAGGTCGGCGCGTCGGTGGACGGCGCTGCCCTTCTGCGGTGCCTGAGCGAGCATCCTGACCGCGTGGATCTGGTGCTGACGGATCTGTTCCTGCGGGACATGGACGCGGTGGAGCTGCTGGAGCACATAAACCGGCTGCAGCTGGCCCATCCGCCGCGGGTGTTGATCACGGCGGGCACCGGCAACGAGCCTCTGCGCAGCAGGCTGTTTTCACTGGGCGCGGATTACTGCCTTGCCAAGCCCTATACGCTTCAAAAGCTGTTTGAGCGGGCGCAGCTGATCTGCGGCGAAGAACCTCAGGCTCCGCTGCCGCGGGTTCGCCGCCTGCTGGACCGGCTGGCGCTGGTGCCCAATGACTGCGGGTACCTTTATCTGGAGGACGCCGTGCAGGCGATGGTACGCACAAAAGCGCCCCACGCCCTGGTAAAAGAGGTGTATCGGGAGGTCGCGGCCGCGCGCGGTGTGTCGCCGCAGGGCGTTGAAAGCGGCATCCGCCGTGAAATTCAGCGGATGCAGGAGAAAAACACGCCGCTGTTTCAGGCGCTTCGGCAGCAATGCGGGGGCGATATGAGCAACGGCCGGGCACTGCGCTTTCTGGCAGAGTGCCTGCACCGCGAAAAGACGCAGGCCGGGCAGGAGGCGAAAGAGTAGTGAACGGATTGCCGAATCTGGGCGAGCGGCTGAAAACCTATGAGAGCCTTTGCCACTGCGAGACGCGCTACGGGGCGGCGGAAAACGAGGCGATGAACCGCCTGAACGCCGTTCTGAACGCGGTGGAACTGCTGCGCCAGCAGACTGGCGGCGGTGAGGATCAAGAAGCCCTGCTGGATGCAATCGGCCAGGGAAGTTTATGCCTGGCGAGGCTGGCAGTGAACCAGGCCGACCTGCTGAGCTGCCTGCGGGACGAGGACCGCCCGAGCCTGATCGCGGTGGACCTGGCGGAACAGATCCGCACCCTGGTGGAGGTCATGCGGCCGTATGTGGAAACCCAGCACTGCGCGTTGGTGTTCCGCGGCAATGGGCCGGTCTATCTGCGGGTGGAGCCGCACATGGCGGACCGGGTGCTGCTGAATCTGGTGGCCGAGGCGGTGACGCGCGGCCGGCAGGGCGGAACCATTGTGATCACGCTGGAACATGGCGCCGGCGGCACGCTGCTGAAGGTGCAGGACGACGGCTATGCCATTTCGCTGGAACGGCTGAGCAGCCTGCAGGCGGCGCTGTGCATGGAGAAGGTGCCCAGCGAACTGGAGATGTGCCTGGTGGGTGAGTATTGCCGCCGCCAGAACTGGAAGCTGGAATGGACCTGCTGTGGAAACGAAACCTGCTTTTCCATGCGGATTCCTCAGGAGGAGCGCTGCCCGGCCGACCTTGTGATGGCCTCGCAGATCGGCCGGGACGGCAAGCAGCAGCTGTGGCGGGAGATCAGTGCCCGCATGGCACTTGCCCGGCGGGCACAGGGGCAGACGATGCCGAATATGCTGTAAAAAAGATAGGAAGAACAGACCGGGAGACGCGGCCGCAGAGGCCGCGATTTGCCCGGTCTGCTTTTTTGTGCCGCAGCGGGCAGCTTTTGCGGGGAGAACCGCGGGTTCCTGCTTTACTTTGCGTGCATTTTATTGTACAATACCAATAAATATGATTGGAAGCGGCGGTGTTTAAAATGAGTGTTCAATATAAAAGAATTCTTTTGAAGCTGAGCGGCGAGGCCCTGAGCGGCGATAAGGGAACCGGCTTTGACGAGCCGACCATGGAAGCCATCTGCCAGGGCGTGAAGCAGGCCCATGACCTGGGCGTGCAGATCGGCATTGTTGTGGGCGGCGGCAACTTCTGGCGCGGCCGCAGCAGCGGCCGGATGGAGCGCACCTGCGCTGACAAGATCGGCATGCTGGCCACGGTGATGAACTGCCTGGCGGTTTCCGATATGCTGCGCCAGCTGGGCCTGGAGACCAGCGTACAGACGGCCCTGTTCATGCCTCAGGTGGCCCAGCCGTTTGTGCGGGACGAAGCCGTGGCCGAGCTGGAGCAGGGCAAGGTGGTCCTGTTCGGTGCGGGCACCGGCAACCCCTTCTTCTCCACCGATACGGCCTCGGCCCTGCGCGCCATTGAGATCGGCGCCGACGTGATGTTCAAGGCCACCATGGTGGACGGCGTGTACGACAAGGACCCCAAGAAGTACCCGGATGCGGTGAAGTACGACACCCTGACCTTTACCCGTGTGCTGGAAGAAAAGCTGGCCGTGATGGACAGCACCGCCGCCACCCTCTGCCGTGACAACGGCCTGCCCATTCTGGTGTTTGACCTGGCCGACAGCGGCAACATTGCCCGCGCCGTGCAGGGTGAGCAGGTGGGCACCCTGGTGAAGGAAAACTGAAACATGAAATGCGGCCTTGCGGCCTGAATGAAAAGGAGTATGGATATGAGCGAGTACACCAAGCCCTATGAGGACAAGATGACCAGTGCTGTCCGCCATCTGGAGAAGGAGCTGGCCGCTGTGCGTGCCGGCCGCGCCAACCCCGCCGTTCTGGACAAGATTGCGGTGGACTACTACGGCACCCCCACCCCCATTCAGCAGGTGGCGGCTGTGGCTGTAGCCGAAGCCCGCGTGCTGACCATCACCCCCTGGGACGCCTCGCTGCTGCGCCCCATTGAAAAGGCCATTCTCACCAGCGAGCTGGGCATCAACCCCACCAACGATGGCCGTGTGATCCGTCTGACCTTCCCGGCCCCCACCGAGGACCGCCGCCGCCAGCTGACCAAGGACGTGCAGCACATGGGCGAGGAGGCCAAGGTGGCCGTGCGCAATGTGCGCCGTGAGGCCATGGATAAGTTCAAGGCCCTGAAGAAGAGCGGCGAGCTGACCGAGGACGACCAGAAGGATCTGGAGGGCAAGCTGCAGAAAATCACCGACAAGTTTGTGAAGGAGATCGACAAGATCTGCGAGAGCAAGAACAAGGAGATCATGGAGGTCTGATGCAGGGGCCGCTTTTCGTGATGTGACAAACCGCCGCCGGGGGCGGCCCGGCGCATTTTGCGCGGGCTGCCGCCGGCCGTTTGTGCGTTCTAAGGGCCGCAAAAAAAGCGGCTGAACGGCACAGATGGGTGCACAAACCCGGGCGGGCCGCCGCCCGAGCAGAGAGGAGACGATCCGTATGGCACAGCCGGAACAGTTCGCTCAGGGCCTGAGCATCGGCATTATTATGGACGGCAACGGCCGCTGGGCCAAAAAGCGGGGCCTGCCCCGCACCGCCGGCCACAAAAAAGGGGCGGAGGTCTTTCAGGACATCACCCGCTATTGCAATGAGATCGGCGTAGAGTCGGTGTATTTCTACGCCTTCTCCACCGAAAATTGGAGCCGCCCGGCCGAAGAGGTGGGGGCGATCATGCGCCTGTTCGGCGAATACCTCATCAAGGCTTTCGACTACGAAAAAGAGAACAACCGGGTGGTGTTTCTGGGAGACCGCACGGCGCTGGAGCCCCGCTACCAGAAGCTGATGGACGAGATCGAGCAGAAAACCGCCCACAACACCGGCATGACCCTGAACGTGGCCGTGAATTACGGCGGTCGGGCAGAAATCGTGCGTGCGGCCCGCGCCCTGGCAGAAAAGGTGGCCAAGGGCGAGTTGCGCCCGGAGGACATTGACGAGGCCGCCATGTGCAGCGAGATGTACACCCATGGCCAGAAAGACCCTGATTTTATTCTGCGCCCCAGCGGAGAGAAACGGCTCTCCAACTTTATGCTGTGGCAGGCGGCGTATTCGGAGCTGGTGGAGATGGATGTGCTCTGGCCGGACTTTACCCGCCACGATCTGGACCTGGCCATTGAAGAATTCAACCGCCGCACCCGCCGCTTCGGCGGCATCTGACCGGGCTGCCCGGCCAACGCACCCCGCAAAGCGGTGGTGACGATCTTACCCGCAAAGGAAGGGAAAACGACCTGTGAAAACTCGTATCATTACCTCGGTGGTGGGGCTGTGCTTTCTGGCTCTGGTACTGAGCATGTTCAACACCATTGTACTGGACCTGGTGGTAGCTGCCCTGTGCCTGCTGGGCATTCATGAGGCATTTGCGGCGTTCGGCTTCAAAACCGGCCAGCTGTATCTGTATGCGCCTTTTGTGCCCTTCACCATTCTGGTGATGCTTTCGCATGGCAGTGCGGCTCGGGCGGCGCTGCTTCCGGCGGCGTTTGTGTTCATGCTGTATCTGTGTGTGTGCGTCATCCTCAAGCACCGCACCGTGGATGTGGCCAAGCTCAGCGGCTTCGTGTGCCTGTCGGGCCTGATGATGCTCTGCTTCTATTCGCTGGTGGAGCTGAAGCGCCTGCTGCCCTATGAGACCTATCACTATGACGCGGTGTTCTTTGTGCTGCTGGCGCTGTGCTATGCCTGGGGCGGCGATTCGGCGGCCTATTTTACCGGCCGTTTTCTGGGCAAGCACAAGCTGGCGCCGGAGGTCAGCCCCAACAAAACCGTGGAGGGCGCCATCGGCGGCGTGTGCGGCTCGGTGCTGCTGGGCGTGCTGGCCACCTGGATCTACAGCACGCTGGCCAACCGGCTGGAGATGTTTACGGCGGGCCGCGTGAGCGGCAAGCTGTACCTGCTCATCGCGCTGATGGGCGCGGTGGCGTCGGTGCTGGGCATTCTGGGCGACCTGTTCGCTTCGGCGGTCAAGCGCCAGTGCGGCATCAAGGACTACGGCAGCATCTTCCCGGGCCACGGCGGCATTCTGGATCGGTTTGACAGTGTGATGTTTATTGCACCCTTTGTCACCATTGTGGTGCGCTGGGTGTTCTACGCATACCAAGCGTAAGGAGAAGCATATGGTAAAGCAAATCAGCCTGTTGGGCTCCACCGGCTCCATCGGTACCCAAAGCCTGGACGTGATCCGGGCGCAGGGGTATGGCGTGTTTGCCCTGGCGGCCCATTCCAGTGTGGAAAAGATCGAAGCGCAGATCACGGAGTTCCACCCCCGCTATGTGACCATGGTGGACCCGGCCGCAGCGGCCCGCCTGCGGGTGGACCTGGCCGGCATGGCCGATGCACCCAGAGTTCTGGAAGGCCCGGAGGGCCTGGTGGAGCTGGCGAAGATGGACGGCCCGGATGTGGTGCTGAATGCCGTTGTGGGCATTGCGGGCCTGGGGGCCACGCTGGCCGCCATTGAAAGCGGGCACGATGTGGCGCTGGCCAACAAGGAAAGTCTGGTTACCGGCGGCCATCTGGTCACCGAGGCGGTGAAGCGCCACGGCGTCAAGCTGCTGCCGGTGGACAGCGAGCACTCGGCCATCTTCCAGTGCCTGCAGGATCAAGAGTCGGCCAAGTCCCTCACCAAGATCCTGCTCACTGCGTCCGGCGGCCCCTTCTTCGGTATGAAGCAGGCCGAGCTGGCGGGCAAGACCAAGGCGGACGCCCTGAAGCACCCCAACTGGAGCATGGGCGCGAAGATCACCATTGATTCCGCCACCCTGATGAACAAGGGCCTGGAGCTGATCGAGGCGGTGTGGCTGTTTGGCCTGCCCCCGGAGAAGATTCAGATCGTGGTGCAGCGCCAGAGCATCATCCATTCCATGGTGCAGTTCAGCGACAATTCCGTGCTGGCCCAGCTGGGCGTACCGGATATGCGCATTCCCATTCAGTATGCGCTCACCTGGCCCAAGCGCTGCCCCGGCCCTGCACCGGAGCTGGACTTCACCCAGCTGAAGAGCATCACCTTTGACGTGGCGGACGATGAGACCTTCCGGTGCCTTGCGGCCTGCAAGCGGGCCATCGGCAAGGGAGGGCTGGCCCCCTGCGCCGCCAACGGCGCCAACGAAGAGGCCGTGCGGCTGTTCCTGGAGGACAAGATCGGCTTTTTGGACATCGGCCGCCTGGTGGAGGCCGTGGTGGACAGCGACCGCTTCGGCGGTAGCTACACGCTGGAAGATGTGTATGAGTGCGACCGCATGGCGCGGCAGTTTGTGCTGAGCCATCTGTAAGAGATTTGTTTTCGTCGGCAGGGGCGGACGGCGCCCTTTGCGAAAAGGCCCTGGGTAAGGGAGGCTGAATTTGCATTTTTTGATTACGCTTGCGGCTTCGGTGTTCGTGTTTGGGCTGGCGATCCTGTTTCATGAAGCAGGGCATTTCGCCACGGCCAAAAAGTGCGGCATTCAGGTCAACGAGTTTTCCATCGGAATGGGCCCGGCGCTGTTCAGCCGGGTTCACGGCGGCACCCGATACAGCCTGCGGCTGCTGCCCATCGGCGGGTATGTGAGCATGGAAGGGGAGGACGGCGAGGCCGACCCGGACGAGCGCCCCGAGGGGGCCAGCGGGCTGCCCTTCGGCCAGGTGAGCATTCCCCGGCGGGTGCTGGTGGTGGCCGCCGGTGCGCTGATGAACTTTGTGCTGGGGTTTCTGGTGCTGCTGATTCTCATCTGCGGCCAGGATCAGATCGTCAGCCGGAAGATTTATAGCTTTTCTGATGGGGCCATGTGCCATGCCACCGGCCTGGAAGTGGGAGACGAGATTCTGGCCGTGAACGGGCGGCGCTGCTTTGTGGCCAACGACATCGTGTATGAGCTGGCCCGCACCGAGGACGGCCGGGCTGACTTTACCGTGCGCCGGGACGGCGCGACCATTCAGCTGCAGGGGGTGCAGTTTGATACCCAGCAGCAGGAGGACGGCACCACCCGCATGAGCCTGGGCTTTGTGGTGTACGGGCTGAAAAAAACGCCGCTGAACGTGCTGAAAGAGACCGGCTGCTCGGTGCTGTATTATGGGCGCATTGTGGTGCGCAGCCTGCAGGACCTGGCCACCGGCCGGGCTGGCATCAACGATCTTTCCGGCCCGGTGGGCATCATCAGTGCCATTGGCGAGGCCGCCGGTTACGGCTGGCGGGATGTGCTGAGCCTGATGGCCCTGCTGACGGTGAACCTGGGCATTTTTAACCTGCTGCCCCTGCCCGCGCTGGACGGCGGGCGCATTGTATTGCTGCTGCTGGAGGGGGTGCGGGGCAAGCCGCTGCCCGCCAAGGTGGAGCAGTGGATCAATGTATGCGGCATGGCATTGCTGCTGGCGCTGATGATGTTTGTAACCATGCAGGATGTGGGCCGCCTGCTTTGAACCGGCCCGGATTTGGTGAATGATAGGGAGAACAACGATGGAACGTCAACTGAAACGAGAAGTGAAGATCGGCAACGTGACCATTGGCGGTACGAACCCCGTGGCGGTGCAAACCATGCTGAACGTCCCCATCCGGGACGTGGAAGGCAATGTGGCCCAGGCCAAGCGGGTGGCGGCCCTGGGGTGCCAGATCCTGCGGGCCAGTGTGCCCACGCTGGAGGATGTGCGCATTGTGGAGGCCATCAAGAACGCAGTGGACATTCCCTTTGTGGCGGACATTCATTTCGATTACCGCATTGCGCTGGCCTGCGTGGAGGCGGGGGCGGATAAGATCCGCATCAACCCCGGCAACATCGGCTCGGACGAAAACGTGCGGGCGGTGGCCAGGGCATGCAACGCCAAAAACATTCCCATCCGCATTGGCGTGAACGCGGGCAGCCTGGAAAAGGAGATTCTGGCCCGCTACGGCGCGCCCACCCCGGAGGCCATGGTGGAAAGCGCCATGTACCATGTGCGCCTTCTGGAAAAGCACGACTTCAACAACATCGTCATTTCCATCAAATCCAGCAATGTGCCCCGCATGATGGCGGCCTACCGGCTGCTGAGCCAGCAGTGCGATTATCCCCTGCACGTGGGCGTGACCGAGGCGGGCACTTACCGCATGGGCCTGATCAAATCCGGCATGGGCATCGGCGGCCTTCTGCTGGACGGCATCGGCGACACCATCCGGGTTTCGCTCACCGATGAGCCGGAGAAGGAAGTGCTGGCCGGGCTGGACATTCTGCGGGCGGCGGGCCACAAGGTGCCCGGCCCCGAGATCATCAGCTGCCCCACCTGCGGCCGCACGAACATTCCAGTGGCAAACATTGCCCAGCAGGTGGAAGAGGAGCTGCGCCGCCGCGGCTTCAACCGCTCCATCAAAATTGCCGTGATGGGCTGCGTGGTAAACGGCCCCGGTGAGGCCCGCGAGGCGGACATCGGCATTGCCGGCGGCAAGGACGAGGCTCTGCTGTTCATCAAGGGCGAGCGCATCCGGATGCTGCGGGGCGACATTGTGGGCCAGCTGGTGGACGAGGTGTGCCGCCTGGGCTGAGCCGCATTTGGCGGCGGCTTCCTAAAAGAGAAACCGCCGCCGGATTCCGAACACAAACCATAAAAAGGCCCCGGGGCATTGCTGCCCTGCGGGCCTTTGGCGGCCTTTGGGCCATTCAAGCGGCAGCGCCGCAGCAAACGGCCTGACGTTTTTTGAACGCGGCTGCATGGCCGGTTTTTGCAGACTTTTTGCGAACGCAACAATCAGAGATATACATAAAACAAACGAAAGGAGAACGCGCCTATGAAGCCGCTGGTGACGGCCCTTTGGCCCCAGTTTGGGGAGGACCCGACCTTTGCTGCAAGCTTTGCCCAGGTGCTTGTGGACCGGGTGGAGCTGATGCGCCAGAGCAAGCAGATCCACATCTATCTGCAAGGCCCCGTGCCGCTGGCCAGCACCCTGCGCAAGCAGCTGGCCCTGTCGCTTGCCTCTACGTTTGCGGGGTTTGAAGTCTCCGTGTACAGCCTGTTCCCCTTTGGGCAGATCACGCCTTCCGCCGTGATGGACCTGATCGAGGAATTGAAGGAGGAGGGGCTGCCGGTCAACGGCTTTCTGGATAAAAGCCGGGTGGACCTGGAGGGCAGCCAGCTGACCATTCATCTGCGCACAGGCCTGCACATTCTGGAGAGCATCGGCTTTGGCGACAAGCTGGCCCAGCGCATCGAGAACCGCACGGGGGTGCTGCCCACCGTGAAGCTGGCCATGGAGCAGGCGCTCAGCAATCAGGCCTGGGAAGAGCATATTCAGCAGAAGGTGCCGGTGACAGCCTTTGTGGAAAAGAAGCAGACGGCGGCCCTGAAGATTCCCGGCCTGGATCTGACGGACAAGCCGGTGGAGGTGTTCCACGGCAAGCTCTTCAAGCCGGAGGCCCTGCAGCCGCTGAAGGACATCGGCGGCGAGGGCGGCAAGGTGACGGTGTGGGGCGAGGTGTTCGCCAGCGAGGTGAAGGGCAACTTCCGCAAGATCTACACCGTTTCCATCACCGACTACACCGGCTCGGTGAACCTGAAGGTCCGCGCCCAGGAAGGGGAGGACTGCAGCAAGTGGGAGGGCCTGAAGCCCGGCACCACGCTGGTGATCAAAGGCGACTGCGCCTTTGACAAGTACGAGCGGGACTATGTGGTGTATCCCTACGATGTGCTGATCGTGGAGCGCAAGCAGCGGGAGGACAACGCCCCCGAAAAGCGGGTGGAGCTGCACCTGCATACCAAGCTTTCCAGCATGGACGGCTTCTGCGACCCGGGCAAGATCGTGAAGCTGGCGCACCGTATGGGCCACAAGGCCATTGCCATCACCGACCACGGCGTGTGCCAGGGCTACCCCGAGGCCATGCTGGCCACCGACGACATCCGCAAAAAGGACCCGGACTTCAAGCTGATCTACGGCTGCGAGGCTTATTTTGTGGACGATATGATCCCCGTGGTGTACGGCAAGGGGGCCAGCGGCCCGCTGGACGGCAGCTTTGTGGTGTTTGACACCGAGACCACCGGCCTGAACACCCAGATGGACAAGCTCATCGAGATCAGCGCCGTTCGAGTGGAAAACGGGAAGGTCACCGAGGCGTTCGACACCTTTGTGGACCCGGCCATGCCCATCCCGTCCAAGGTGGTGGAGCTGACCGGCATCAACGACGGCATGGTGGCCGGTGCGCCAGACCCGGATACGGCCCTGAAGCAGTTTCTGGAGTTCGCGGGCGACCGGGTGCTGGTGGCCCACAACGCCCACGGCTTCGACATTCCCATCCTGCAGGCGGCGGCCCGGCGGGCGGGGGTGGAATTTCGCAACCCCTACATCGACAGCCTTCCCATGGCGCAGGCGCTGTATCCGGGCCTGGGCAACTACAAGCTGGATACGGTGAACAAATATCTGGAACTGCCAAAGTTTAACCACCACCGGGCCGGAGACGACGCGGCGGCGCTGGCAGCGATCTTCTGCAAGATGCTGGAGGATCTGGCCGCGAAGGACATCCGCCGGGTGGAGGACGTGAACACCGGCCTTGGCGGCAACAAAGAGGTGCTGAAGAAGAAGTACCATCACCTCATCATTCTGGTGAAAAACCAGGTGGGCCTGAAAAACCTGTACAAAATCGTCAGCGCGGCCCACACCGAGTATTTCTTCAAGCGCCCCCGTGTGCCCCGCAGCCTGCTGAACCAGTATCGGGAGGGCCTGCTGCTGGGGTCCGCCTGCGAGGCCGGCGAGCTGTACCGGGCCATTGTGGCCGGGCGGGACATGGACGAGCTGAAGCGCATTGCCGCCTACTACGACTTTTTGGAGATTCAGCCGCTGGGCAACAACGAGTTCATGCTGCGCAACGGCACCGTGAACTCGCTGGAGCAGATCAAGGACTTCAACCGGAAGGTGGTGGAGTTGGGCGAGGCGCTGCACCGGCCGGTGGTGGCCACCGGCGACGTCCACTTCCAGGAGCCGGAGGACGCCATCTACCGCAGCATCATCCAGGCGGGCAGCGGCTTTAAGGATGCGGACAACCAGGCCCCCCTGTACTTCCGCACCACCGACGATATGCTGGCGCAGTTCGATTATCTCGGCCCGGAGATGGCCCACAAAGTGGTCATCGAAAACCCGAACCGGCTGGCGGACCGCATTGAAAACGGGTTCCGTGCCATTCCCTGGGGCACTTACCCGCCCTCCATTGAGGGCGCGGAGCAGCAGCTTCGGGACGCCACCTGGAAAACCGCCAAGGAGCACTACGGCGACCCGCTGCCCGAGCTGGTGGAAAAGCGCCTGCAGAAGGAACTGGACTCCATCTGCGGCCATGGCTACGCCGTGCTGTATGTGATCGCGGTCAAGCTGGTGGCCTATTCCAACCAGCATGGGTATCAGGTGGGCAGCCGTGGTTCCGTTGGTTCTTCGGCTGTGGCGCATTTCTCGGGAATTTCCGAGGTGAACAGCCTGCCGCCCCACTATCTGTGCCCCAAATGCAAGCACAGCGAGTTCATCACCGACGGCAGCGTGGCCGACGGCTTCGACCTGCCGGATAAGGTCTGCCCCGAGTGCGGCACCCAGATGCTGGTGGACGGGCATGACATCCCCTTCGAGACCTTCCTGGGTTTTTACGGCGACAAGGAGCCGGATATCGACCTGAACTTCTCGGGCGAGTACCAGTCCAGCGTGCACCGCTACACCGAAGAGCTGTTCGGCAAGGAGTTCGTGTTCAAGGCGGGCACCGTGTCCGGCCTGCAGGACAAGACGGCCTACGGCTACGTGAAAAAGTACCTGGAGGAGCGGGGACGCACCGTGAACCGTGTGGAGGAAAACCGGCTGACCCTGGGCTGCACCGGCGTAAAGCGTACCACGGGCCAGCACCCCGGCGGCATGGTGGTTGTGCCCAGCCACAACGAGATTTACGATTTCTGCCCCATTCAGCACCCCGCCGATGACCGGGACAAGGGCGTGCTGACCACCCACTTTGAATTCAAATACCTGCACGACACCCTGCTGAAGCTGGATGAGCTGGGCCACGATGTGCCCACCATGTACAAGTATTTTGAGGAAATGACGGGCATTACCATGGACCAGGTGCCCATGAATGACAAGCACGTCATCAGCCTGCTAGTTTCCACCGAGGCGCTGGGCGTGACCCCGGAGCAGATCGACAGCAAAACCGGCACCTTCGGCATTCCGGAACTGGGCACGCCCTTCGTGCGGCAGATGCTGCTGGAGGCCCAGCCCCAGAGCTTCAGCGACCTGATTCAGATCTCCGGCCTTTCCCACGGCACCGACGTGTGGAACGGCAACGCACAGGACCTGATCAAGAACGGCACCTGCTCCATTTCTGAGGTGATCGGCTGCCGTGACAGCATTATGACCTATCTGCTGCACAAGGGGCTGGAACCGAAGCTGGCCTTCAACATCATGGAGCTGACCCGTAAGGGCAAGGTGGCCAAAAACGGCTTCCCGGAGGGCGCCGAGGAGGCCATGCGGGAGCACGACGTGCCCGAGTGGTACATGGATTCCTGCCGGAAGATCAAGTACATGTTCCCCAAGGCCCACGCGGTGGCGTACCTGATCGCGGCCATCCGGCTGATGTGGTTTAAGGTGTACCATCCGCAGGCGTTCTATGCGGTGTGGTTTACCGTGCGCGGCGATGACATTGATTACGAGGCGGCCGTGGGCGGCAAGGACGTGGCCATGCGCCACCTGAAGGAGATCAACGCCCGCCTGCGGGAAGAGCGCAAGGCCAAGGACGAGGACATTCAGGTTTCGCTCCAGCTGGTGAACGAGATGCTGCAGCGCGGGTATGAGTTCCTGCCCATCTGTTTGGGCAAGAGCCGCGCCACCAAATACGTGCTGGAGGACGATAAGGTTCGCCTGCCCTATGCTTCGCTGAAGGGCGTGGGCGAATCGGCCGCCATCGCGCTGGAAAAGGCGGCGGAACAGGGCGGCTACCTTTCGGTGGAGGAGCTGCAGAGCATGAGCGGCGTGTCCAGCGCCGTGATGGAAACGCTGCGGCAGGCGGGCGCTCTGGGCGACCTGCCGGATTCCAACCAGCTGAGTTTCTTCTGAGCCGATTGAGTACGGATTTTAAATTATAATCATGTATAACAAAAGCGTCCCCCTGGGCGGCGGCACAATGTGCACGCCGATCAGGGGGACGCTTTTCGTTCTTTTTGAAGGAATGCCAATTTAAAGAAATGCCAAAAAAGTATGCAGTCAATCCTGCGCGTTCAGGTGTCGGGCAACCCGGTGCATCAGCATCTCCAGGGCCACCTGGTTGCGGCCGCCTTCGGGTACGATCAGGTCAGCCTTGCGCTTGGAAGGCTCCACAAACTGTTCGTGCATGGGTTTCACCGTGGTAAGATACTGGTTGATCACGCTGTCCAGCGTGCGGCCGCGGCGCTTTACGTCCCGAAGAATGCGCCGAAGAATTCGCACGTCGGCGTCCGTGTCCACAAACACCTTGATGTCCAGCTGGTCGCACAGCTCCGGTACGGCGAACAGCAGAATGCCCTCCACGATCACCACCGGGGCCGGGTCAATGCGGATGGTGCGGTCGCTCCGGTTGTGAACCCGGTAATCGTACACCGGGCACTGAATGGAGTGCCCGGCCCGAAGCTGCTTTAAGTGGGCGAGCAGCAGGTCGTTGTCAAAGGCGTCCGGATGGTCGTAGTTCAGCTTGCAGCGCTCTTCAAAGGGCAGTTCGTCGTGGCGCTTGTAGTAATTGTCGTGGTTCACCACGGCGATCTGCCGGGGATAGCGCTCTTTCAGGCGGCGGGTAAGGGTGGTTTTTCCACTGCCGCTGCCGCCGGCAATGCCGATGAACATGGTTTCCATAACGCATCTGCCTTTCTATGTATGCGCGAACACAAGCCGCTTCAACGGGTGTTACAGCTCAAAGTTGACCTGGCGGCCCTTGAGGGTGTAGGGGGTGAACTTGATGCCGGCCATCTTCATCATGCGGCGGCTGGCCACGCTGGCCGGGGTGTCGTGGTATTTGTCCGACAGGTAGATCACCTCGCCGATGCCGCTTTGAATCAGGGCCTTGGTGCATTCGTTGCAGGGAAAGAGGGTCACATAGATCCGCGCGCCCTTCAGGTTGCCGTGGGCGTTGTTCAAAATGGCGTTCAGCTCGGCGTGGCACACATACATATACTTGGTGTCCAGCGGGTCCCCCTCCCGGCCCCAGGGCATTTCGTCGTCAGGGCAGCCGATGGGCATACCGTTGTAGCCCAGCGAGAGAATTTTGTTTTCGGGGCTGACGATGCAGGCCCCAACCTGGCTGTTGGGGTCCTTGCTGCGCATGGCGGTAAGCAGGGCGATGCCCATAAAGTATTCGTCCCAGCTGATGTAGTCTTTACGCTGCTCCATGGTATGGTCTCCTTGCATTGCGATGAATTTGGGTGAATGGTCCGGCTCAGGGCTGGGCGGCGGCCTGCTGGTCCAGCCAGCGGGCGGCGCTGAGGGCGGCCGTCAGCCCCTCGCCCACGGCCTTGGCCACCTGCAGGGGTGTGCCGGTGATGTCGCCGGCGGCAAACACACCGGGCAGGTTGGTGGCCATCTGCCGGTCCACGGTTACAAAGCCGTTTTCGGTGGCCAGGCCGGGCAGAAGCGTGTCCGGCGCGATGGAAGCCCGCAGAATGAACACCCCTTCGCAGGGGATGGTCTGGTCGGTGAGCCGAACGCCCTCCACGTGCTCGGTGCCAAGAACCTGGCGCACGCCGCCGGGCACAAAGGCAACGGCGGGATTCAGCTCCGGCGGGCGCTGTGTGGCCACGAAGGTGACGGGGCAGCCGATGCCGGCCAGAAAGTTGGCCTCGTGGACGGCATCCGGCGCAAGACCCCACACCACCACCGGCTTGCCGCGGTAGAGCATTCCGTCGCAGGTCGCGCAGTAGCTCACGCCCCGGCCCAGAAGCTCGGCCTCGCCGGGCACCGGCGGCGCTTTGGACACCCCGCAGGCCAGAATCAGGCTGCTGGCGTCCAGAATGTCACCGCCGAAGTTGACCAGAAAGCGGTCGCCCAGGGGCATCAGGTTGGCCACCCGGCCCTCCTCGGCCTCAATGCCCAGAGAGCGGGCGTGGGCGGCAAAGGCCTCCAGCAGGGCCGCACCGGTTAGCCCGGGCAGGCCCAGATAATTGTCGATCTGTTCCGCCTTGGCCAGCAGGCCGGGGGCAGCCCCCAGCACCCGCACGGTTTTGCCCCGCTGGCGCAGATTGACGGCGGCTGAAAGCCCTGCCGGCCCGCCGCCGATCACGGCGCAATCCAGTTTCTGCTCCTGCATCATGTAACCTCCTCCCGGGCTGTAAAAGCGCGGCTTTGTTTCTAAAACTCTATTATAACACAGCATGGCCGGGGTGACCATCCCTTATGCGGGGTGCTTTTTGCCGCGTTGGGCGCATATAGTGTCTCAGGGCAGGCGGAACCTGCACGAGGCCGCCGGAAATGGGAGTGTTGCGCAATGAAGGGGAACATGGAGGAACGGGCGGTGCTGCTGGCCCGCTACATTGTGGAAAACGAGGCCACCGTGCGCGCGGCGGCCGGGCAGTTCGGGGTGTCAAAATCCACGGTGCACAAGGATGTTTCGCAGCGGCTGCGCCGGCAGAACCCCGGGCTGTACCGGGAGGTGCGGAAGGTGCTGGCCCGCAACAAGGCGGAACGGCATTTGCGGGGCGGGCAGGCCACCCGCGAAAAATATGCCCGCGCCCGCGCCGCCTGGAACAAACGCCGGGAACAGGGCGGATTGTGAGTGTTTTACGAAAAGAATGGCTGTGAATTGCTCAAATTCAACAGAGTGACGGATTTTTCTTGTACAATCGGGTGGGATGCGGTACAATAGGGCCATACACAGGGCCATAGCCCCTGCAAAAAAGGAGGATGCCGCAATGCTGAAGGATTGGATGCCACGCCCGGCCGGGGAACAGAGCGAGCAGAAGGCCCGGCTGAAGCAAAGCCGGGAAGAGCTGGCCGCGCTTCAGATGAAGCTGAAGGAGAACAAGCTGCCCGTACTGGTGCTGGTTGAGGGCTGGGGCGCGGCCGGCAAGGGCAGCCTGATCCGCTCGCTGATCAAGGAGCTGGACCCCCGTTTTTTCCAGGTGGTGAACATGGGCCGCCCCACCCCTGAGGAGCAGCGGTATCCCTTTTTGAAGCGGTATGTGCAGACCATCCCCGAAGAGGGCAAGATCGTGTTCCTGGATTCCGGCTGGATGGACGAGGTGGTGCGCCAGCGCCAGCAGAAAACCATTGACAGCGGCGAATACGAGCTTCGGTTGCAAAGCACGGAGGTGTTTGAGCGGCAGCTGGTGGCCGGCGGGTACCTGCTGGTAAAGCTGTTCCTGCACATTGACCGGGCCACCCAGAAAAAGCGGCTGGAGGCGCTGGCCGCCGATGAGGACACGGCCTGGCGGGTGAGCGAAAACGACCGCTGGCAGCAAAAGCATTACGACCGGGCGCTGGATTGCTTTGACGAATATCTGGAGGCCACCGACACAGGCTGGGCCCCCTGGAAGATTTTGAACGGCGGCGATGAGGGCGGCGCCCGGGCTGAGGCGGCGGAGTACCTGTGCCGCTGCATCCGTGCCGCGCTGGAAAAGCGCCCCGGCGAGGGCATGATGCCCGATGCCCACTGGCCGCTGCTGCCCATGCAGCCACTGAGCCAGGTTCCGCTGGACGTGAGCCTGCCGGAGGAGGAGTACCGGCAGCGCCTGAAGGAATGCCGGAAAAAGCTGGCCCGGCTGCACAACCGGCTGTACCGCAAAAAGGTTCCGGTGGTCATCCTGTACGAAGGCTGGGATGCCGCCGGAAAGGGCGGCAACATCAAGCGGCTTGCCGGTGCGCTGGACCCCCGCGGCTACGAGGTGGTGCCCATTGCCAGCCCGACCCCGCCGGAAAAGAGCCGCCATTACCTGTGGCGTTTCTGGAGCAGACTGCCCAAGACCGGGCATATCACCATTTTTGACCGCAGCTGGTATGGCCGGGTGATGGTGGAACGGCTGGAGGGCTTCTGCACCGAGGCGGACTGGAAGCGGGCCTACAACGAGATCAACGAGTTTGAGCGGGAGCTGACCCAGTGGGGCGCCGTGGTGGTGAAATTCTGGGTGCAGATCGACAAGGACACCCAGCTGGCCCGCTTTAACGACCGACAGAACACCCCCGAAAAGCGCTGGAAGATCACGGATGAGGACTGGCGCAACCGGGAAAAATGGGAAGCCTACGAGCAGGCGGTGGACGAAATGCTGCAAAAAACCAGCACGGCCAACGCCCCCTGGCACATCATTGAATCGGTGGACAAGCGGTATGCCCGCATCAAGGCGATGGAGATCGTCATTGACGCCATTGAGCGGGCGCTGTGATTTGACAGCCCACGCAAAATGCGCTATACTGAGCCCGACAGCAGGGAGCCCCGGCGGGGGCTGAGAGGAAGCAGCGGCTTCGACCTGCCGACCTGATTTGGATCATGCCAACGGAGGGACTGTCGAAACCACGGATGCTCAGCACCCGGATCGCGGCCCCACTGCGGGCAGGCGGCCCGGGTGCTTTTTTGCGCCGGCGCAAGAATCGGGAAACAACTAAGAAGGCGGGCGCATTGCGCCCATAAAACGGAAAGGGGGATGACCGAACGGGAGACACACGCAGGCCGGCAGGCACGGCGGGGCTGAAAAAGCCCGCCTGTGCCAACGGATGGAGGGGGAGCGCCCTGTATCCGTACCGGCAGGCGATGCAGCGATGGGAGGCCGTGTTCCGGCATGAGAGGGGGCCAGTAAGCCCCGACCGCCCCTGAACCAAACACCCGGCGCCATGGCGGCGGGTGGGTTCAGGTTGGCCTGAAAAGGCACGCTGCATCCAGTTTGTGTGCCCTGTTCGGTCGTCCGCCCTTTCTTTTTTATTTCTGCGGCCGCGCTGTGCGGCCTTCGAGAGGAGCCTTACGATGAAAAACGAAAACCTGACTTCTTCCAAAAAACTTGCCATTGCCGGAATTCTCACGGCGCTGGCCGTGATCGGCGGCACCCTGTCCATTCCCATCGGTTTTACCCGCTGCTGCCCCATGCAGAGCATTGTAAACGTGCTGGCGGCGGTGTTCGTCGGCCCCTGGTACGGGCTGGGCATGGCGTTCTGCACCAGCGTCATCCGCAACCTGCTGGGCACCGGTACGCTGATGGCCTTCCCCGGCAGTATGTGCGGCGCGCTGCTGGCGGGCCTGCTGTACCGCTGGCAGCCCAAGCTGCCGCTGGCTTGCCTGGGTGAAATCGTGGGCACCGGCATTATTTCGTCCTTCCTGGCGTGGCCCATCGCCCACCTGCTGATGGGCCGGGCCTGCGGCCCCTTCACCTACTTTGTGCCGTTTATGGCGGTGGCCCTCACCGGCTCCATCATTGCGGCGGTGCTGGTGTTTGTGCTGAAAAAATCCGGCGCGCTGGCCGCCATGGAGCGTATGGCCGGTGAGAAAAAGGCCTGAGCAGGCCGGAGTGAAACGCGAACAATGCAAACAGAAAGCCGGTTGAACCCATGAGACGACCCTGCATTGCGTGGATGTCCACGAAATTTCCGCTGGAACTGGCGGCGGCCTTTGAGCTGGAGGTGTACTGCCCGGAGAGTTTTGCCGCGGCCAGCGCCCGCAAAGGGCAGAGCGCGGCCCTGCTGCAGCAGGCGGCGGAGCTGGGCTATCCGGCCGACCTGTGCTCGTACAGCCGCATTGGGCTGGCGGCCGCGGCGGCCGGGGGTGCTGCCGGGCTGCCCAGGCCGGACCTGCTGCTTTGCTGTGACAACATCTGCTCCAATATGGTCCAGTGGTACAGCCAGATGGCCCGTATGCTGAATGTGCCCCTGCTTCTGCTGGATTTCCCCTACCGGGATACGCCGGAGGTGAGCGAACGCCAGCTTGCCTATCTGCGGGGGCAGGTGCGGGCGTTGATCGGCCAATTGGAGAAGCTCACCGGCCGCCCGTGGGACGAGGCGCGGTTTGACGCGGCCTGCCGCTGTGCAAACGAGAGCAGCCGCGCCTGGCAGCAGGTGCTGGACGTGGCCCGGCTGGACCCGCCGCCGCTGACCAACCTGGAGCTGACCGACTTTATGCCCCTGCTGGTAACCGGCCGCTGCCGCCCGAATACGGCACAAAAACTGCGGGCAGCGGCAGAAACTCTGCGCCGCCGCCCGCCAAGTCCGGGGCCGAAACCGCGGCGGGTGTTCTTTGAGGGAACGCCCTGCTGGCCGGCCTTTGACGCGCTGTGCCGCGCCCTGGACGAGCGGAACATTCTGGTAACGGCGGACACCCTGACCCCGTCGCTGGGGTTTGCCTATCAGGACCTGGACGGGCTGCTTCGGGCCTACTGCCGCACGGTAAACGGCTCCCCGCTGGAGGAGGGGCTGGAAAGCCGGTGCGGGCTTTGCCGCCGCTATGACGTTGAAGGGGTGCTGGTGCACTACAACCGAAGCTGCCGCCCCTGGTGCGGCACCCTGCCGGAGGTGGAGCGCCGCCTGAGCGCAGAGCTTGGGGTGCCAGTGGCCGCCTTCAGCGCCGACCAGGCCGACCCGGCGGAGTGGAACCCCGCCCAGCTGGCCACCCGGCTGGATGCACTGAGCGAACAGATGGAACGCAAGAACCACGAACCCATAAGCAGACCCTAAGAAAAAGCAGCCCGGCCCTGAACCGCACAGCAGTGCAGTTCGGGGCCGGGTTTTGCGTTTGAATTTTTGGAAAATTAGATTGGGAAAACGCGCCGCACACAGAAAGCGCAGGCCACGGCAGCCCAAAATTTACAGGGCCTGCTTCATCCGGCGCACAAATTCTCCCACGTGGGCCGGGGCCTCTTTGCCGTATTGGGCCATCTGCTTCACGATGGCCGAACCCACAATGGCACCGTCCGCAATGGCGGCCATGCGGTGGGCCTGCTCGGGCGTGGAAATGCCGAAGCCTATGGCACAGGGGATGGCGGTATTCCGGCGTACCACATCCACAATGCTGGCCAGATCGGTCTTGATTTCACTGCGGGTGCCGGTCACGCCCAGGCTGGACACAATGTACAAAAAGCCCTCGGCTTCTTTGGCAATCATGGCAATGCGGTTTTCCGAGGTGGGGGGCGATCATGGAGATCAGGTCTACCCCATACTGGCGGCACAGGGGCAGAAACTCTTCTTTTTCCTCAAAGGGCAGGTCGGGCAGAATCAGCCCGTCCACCCCGATTTCGGCGCAGGTGGAGATGAAGCGCTCGGCCCCGTAGGGCATCTCCTCTTCTCACGGCGGCCACGAAGGCCGCCATTTTTTTTGTGATCGGTCTCGATGCCGCTGCTCACGTCCACCCCGTAGGGGTGCAGGGCGTTCAGCGCGGCGGTGACGGTTTCGGGCCCAAGGCCGCCCGCCAGAAAGTACGGGCGGCGGATTGCGGCGAGCAGGGCCCAGTCAAAGGCTTCGCCGCTGCCGCGGCCGGAGTCCAGTAGGATCGCCTCCGCCGAAGAGGCGTTGGCCGGGGCCGCGTCCTCAGGCCGGTGCAGACGGAAGGCCTGCCACAGCGGGCGGCCTGGGGCAAGGGCGCGAATCCGGGCCAGATACGCCTCGTCCTCATGGCCGTGCAGCTGGGCGATTTGAATCACGCCGCGGTTCAGCAGGTTGGCCACCTGCTCGGGAGTTTCGTCCACGAACACGCCCACGGCGGGAATGGCCGGGTCCAGCAGCTGCCGAAGCCGAAGCGCCGCTTCCGGCGTGACCTGGCGGCGGCTGCCTGCAAACACAAAGCCGACAAAATCCGGCTTCAGGGCGTTGGCGGCGGCAATGTCCTCGGGGCGGCTCAGGCCGCAGAGCTTGATTTGGGTCATACCGGCGCTCCTTTCAGGCGGGCCAGCATGGCGGCCTTGTCCGGCGCGCGCATCAGCGCTTCGCCCACCAGCACGGCGTCCGCACCGATCTTCCGCAGGGCCTGTACGTCCTCGGGGGTGCGCACGCCGCTTTCGGAGACGAAGCGCACCTCGGGCGGCAGCAGGCTGCGCAGGCGGCGGCTGTTGGCGGTGTCCACGGTGAAGTCCTTCAGGTTGCGGTTGTTTACGCCGATGATCGCCGCCCCGCTGGCCAGGGCGCGCTCCACCTCGGCTTTGGCGCTCTTGGTGGAAAGGGCGGCCAGGAACGCGGCGTTCTGGGTGGGGGTGGTTTCGCCGCTCATGATCTCGTTCATCACGGCGTAGGCTTCGTCGTAGGTCAGGTCCTGCTTGCCCACGATTTTTACAATGGCTTCTTTGATCATGGTATCTGCTCCTTTTAGATTGAATGAACTTGTGTTAAATCGAAAGAAAATTTTTCAGCATGGTCATGCCGTCCGGGGTCAGGATGGATTCCGACTGGACGTTCATGGGACAGACCTCCTTATCAGAAAGAACGAAACGGTTGTTCGCTGCTGGCTGCCAGGCCGTTTTGCACAAAATAAAAAACGCCCTTGACAGAACGAACGGGTTCTGTCAAGGACGAATAACTGCAATTATCCGCGGTGCCACCTTGAATTCACAGCATCAGCTGTGCGCTTTTGCAGGATACCAACATATCCCCGGCAAGTAACGTATGCCTCACGTCGTAGAATACTAAGCGGGAGAAAAGCTTCACCCCGCGGTTCCCTGCGCCCTCAGCGGTCCATTTGCCTGCCTGTTGCCTGCCCGACTCTCAGCATCACGGGCTCTCTGTAAGGTCAGAACGGACGTTATCTCCGTTTCAACGGTTTCTTTAACTGTTTACATGACTAAAGACATCACGTTTATGGGAAAATGTCAATAAAAATTGCAGCGGCAAAAATGTGAAAATTGAAAATGTTTGAGACGAAACGAATAAACGATAAAGTTATTCCTGCTCCACCTGGCGGCGCAGCAGCTCCAGGGCGCGCTTTTCAATGCGGGAGACATAACTGCGGCTGATGCCAAGAAGCGCGGCCGCCTGCTGCTGGGTGAGGGGCGGCTGCCCGCCCAGCCCATAGCGCAGAAGGATCACCTGGCGTTCCCGCGCCGTCAGCGTGTCCACAAGGCGGCGCAGGCGGCGGCCCTCGTCCTGCTGCTCAAAGTGTTCGTCCAGAGCAAAGTCATCCGGGATGACGTCCATCACCGTGAGGGCGCTGCCGTCCCGCGCGGCCTCGATCGGCTCCTGCATGGAAAGGGCGGAGGGGGAGCGCCGGATGTGACGCAGGTGCATCCGCATTTCATTTGCTATTCTCCCCCCAATGCGTTTTTGATGCACTAAGGGGATTAGTTTTTCCCAGGCGGTCATCCTCCGTATCGTCATCTTCGTAGTCTACATCAGAAAATGCCACCAATTCCTCGTTTTCGTCCTCGTCGTCTGTATTATCAGAAGCAACAGAAGCGATTTCCGGGTATTCGATTTCATCGTCCTGCACACCAAACAGAACCACATGAGCGTTGACTCCGTCCCAGATAACCTTACGCACGATGGTGCGGATGGCTGCTCGTTTCTGCTCTATGGTCATTTCATCAATGCCATCCTTAAAGACAGTCAGCAGCTGACGCATCAAGTCAAACTCAATATCGCTGAGAGCATGCTGTGTGGTCAGACCCTCCAGCTCCTGAATACGTTTGTCTAAGGCAGAAAACAAATTAGCCATTCTGCAAACTGCCGGACAGCAGATCAACAAGCTGCTCGGACGAAGTATAGTCATTTTTGACCACGAAGGTGGACGATTATCTGAACCGATACGTTTCAGTTCGGATGAACAGCGATTTTACGATGAAGAAACAGAACTTGCGATTGTAGAGTGGGTTCTTCAGAACAATCATAATGCCGGAGCTACAACAAAGAACTTCCCGGATGCACAGTATCTGTATTTTGCTGTTCGTGTCAATGAACGAATATATGGTGTCGTGGGAATTGATGCAATGGCAGGTGCTTTGGATGCATCAGAGCAGAGCATCCTTTTGTCTATTCTCGGTGAAACAGCGCTTGCACTGGAAAATGAGAAGAATATCAGGGAAAAAGAAGCTGCAGCAATTCTGGCAGAGAGCGAACAACTTAGAGCTAATCTGCTGCGAGCCATCTCCCATGACTTACGCACTCCGCTGACAACGATTTCCGGTAATGCAGGCAATCTTTTACACAACAGTCATAGCTTTGATGATGAAACCAAACAGCAGATTTATGCAGATATTTACGATGACTCCATGTGGTTGACCAACCTGGTGGAAAATCTTTTGTACTCTACTCGTATCGAAGAAGGTCGCATGATGCTGAAAACCTCTCCAGAGCTGGTTTCTGAAATCATCGAGGAAGCGATGCAGCATATCCGCCCCAATGCAAAAAAGCATTCCATCACTGTGAATTATGGGGATTAAAAAACTGAATTGTCCTTCCGACCAGAAGGTACAGCTACTGGATGCGGTTATCAAATCCACATCTATAGAGAAAGCAGGTGAACAAACTCCTTAAAGTTTGAACACCTGCTTTTTCTATGCCTTGATCAGATTTTTGAAGTATTTCTCCCAGGAATTGATATTCATCCGCTTCTGGTCAGCTTCCCATGCCCGGAGCAGATTGGGGTCAACCCCTATGAGTCTTGCGAAAGGCTTTTTCTGCAAGCCAAGACTCTCTCGATACTCTCGTATCATTTTTCCCTGCCCTTTATATAAGAAACGATTGTAATCGTCCAGCAAGTCATCTACCGGAATTTTGTAGAGTGCTGCCAGCTTATCCACGATTTCCTTCGGATAGTAGTCAACATATCCGACTTCAAAATCTATGTAATGTCCACGACTGATACCAATCAGCTCTGCCACTTCCTTTTGCATCAGGCCCATGTGGTGGCGGCACCAGCGGAGCCTGTCTGGTACATTTGGAATATCTTCATAGTTCTGATCGTGCTGATTGAACAGCTGCGCTTCCAATAACCTGCGAGGGGCGATCAGTCGGAAACTATGGATATATATAGGTGCATACCTTACGCAGCCGTCCAAAGTGGAGCAAAGTATATACATATTCTCGGATACCTGCGTCAAAATACGCCATTTTGGTTCTTTTCTGCTCTGAGGGGATCAATTTGGAACCATAAACGCATCCGTGAGAGGATAGCATTCTCTATACAACGTGCCGCATACGTGGAGAACCGAACTTTTTTGGTGTAGTCAAAGCTCTCCACGGCTTTGATCAGCCCAATGGTGCCGATGCTGATGAAATCCTCCTGTTCGCCGGGGGCCGCATAATACTTTTTGGCGATGTGCGCGACCAGCCGCAGGTTGTGCCGAATGATCTTGTCGCGGGCGGCGGCGTCACCGGCGCGGTAGGCGGCGAAGGCCTCGGCCTCCTCCCGCGCGTTCAGCGGGCGCGGAAAGCTGCCGGTTTCCAGATGAAGCGCTAGATAAAGAAGTTTTGTGGCGATGGAGCTGAGAAACAACGCAAACATGAACCATTCCTCCCTTGAACTGCCATAGAATCCGGTGGCTAAAAACGTGTGCAGAACGGCTGTGGTGCCGTCAGTGTATTCCGGCGGCCTTGCCCAAGTTGCCGCGGGAGCACAGAAATCCGGTTTCTGCAAAAAGGGCTGCAAAACCGCCGCAACAACGGTGCCCGTTTTGCGGCAGGCAGATTGCACCCCTCAATTGTTTCTAATTATTTATATGGGTGATTTATATGGGATATGGCCCACGGGAAGCACTTCGTAAACCATTCATGAATTTACAATGGGCAGTTTGGATCTTGTATAGGCCCCAATCACGCCGCTGTTTGCACGCAAAAAAGCAGCCGGTCGAACAACGACCGGCTGCTTTGAAAGCACCTGCGGCGGGGTGTACCGCTGCGTTAAACATTCGGAGAAAGCAAGAAGCTGCTCACTTCAAGCCACTCACTTCTTGGTGGCAAACGTCACATCCACCGAGGGGATGAAGGGGTCAAACACCAGCCCCTGAATGCCCGAGACCATCACCAGACGGTCCGCCTGGAAGAACAGCGGGGTAATGGGGGCCTGTGTCAGCAGCATGCGCTCCAGCTGGGCGTATCGCTCGGCGCTGCCGCCGTGGGCCGCGTCCGCCTGAATCTGCGCCAGCTGGGCATTGTAGTTATTGTCGGAGAATCCGCTGAAGCCGCCGGAAGCAAACTGGCTGAGCAGGCTCAGAGGAGAATTTTCGGAGGGGGTCAGCGGCAGCAGGGCAATCTGGTAATCTCCATCGGCCACCTGCCGCTGCAGATCGGCCAGGGGCAGCTCTTTCACCGAGAAGAAGGCCGAAAGCTCCTTCTGCCAGGCCTGATTGATCTGGCCCACCAGCTGGCTTTCGCCCTCCGGCACCAGAATGGTTACGCTGCCCAGCTTGGTCAGCCCGGCTTCGGCCAGGCCGTCCCGGTAGCTCTGGCGGGGGTCCGAGGGGGCAGCCAGCGCATTGCCGACGGTTTCCCGGTAACTGCTGCCGTTCAGCTGCACCACCGGCGGAATCAGCCCGGTGGCGGGCTGCCGAAGGTCGCTCAGCTCCAGCGAGACGCTCTGGGCAATGCCGGAAAGCCCGGCCCGCACGGCGGTGTTGGAAAGCCCGGGAACGGAGCAGTTGTACGCCAGCACCCAGGTGGTGGCGGCATACTGGGTCTGGCTCAGGCTGCCCACATCGCCGGTGCCGGTGTAGAAGGCGGCGTCCGCTTTTCCGCTGGCCACCTGCTGGGCGGCGTCCACGCTGGCGGCTGCCGACTGGGAATCGGAGGAACTGCTGGAGGAAGAAACGGTGTCCGCCGTCACCAGCCGCAGGCTGTTGATCAGGCTGCCGTTGGCGGCCCTGCGCAGAAACAGGCCGCCCTCGGTCCAGTTGTACAAATAGAAGCTGCCGTTGGCCAGGACGGTTTTGCTGCCAAGGCCGTAGGTACCGCCGGTGCTCTGGAAAAAGGCCTCGTTGCAAGGCATTGCACCGGGCAGGCAGAGCTTTGCAGGCAGGTTGCTGTCCGCGGCTTCCAGCTGAATGACCAGGGTGTGATTGTCCGGGGCGCTGACGCCGAGCTGGCTGGCGTCCATGCGCCCGTCCAGAATGGCCTGTGCGTTCCGGATCGTGGTGAAGCTCTCGGCCCAGGGGCTTTGGGTTTCGGGGCGAAGGGTGCGCTGCAGACCAAACACAAAATCCGCCGCGGTGACGGGGGTGGACGTGTCCTGATCCTTGTAGGTGTGCCAGGCCAGCCCGTCTTTCAGGTGGAAGGTGTAGGTCTTTCCATCGGCGGAACACTCGTAGCTTTCGGCGCATTCCGGCTGGGGCGTGCCGTTTTCATCCCGGCGGAACAGCCCGCTGAACAGGTGGGTCACGGCGATCACTTCCGGGCTTTCGCTGGCCAGCTGAGGGTCGAGGTTTTCGGGCACGTGCTCCACCTGCCAGGTGAAGCTGTTCAGGCTGCTGCCGCAACCGGCAAGACTGAACGCGAGAGAAAGGGCAACAGCCCCGGCCGCCAGACGGCGGGCGAAGCGGGAAAAAGCAGCATGGAACATAGGGGATCTCCTTGATCTGGACCGGAACCGGTCATATATGGAACGTACCCGGGGCGGAGCAGCACAGCGGCCGCCGTGCACTGCCGCCGGGCAGCAGTATTATTTATAGGTATATGTAGATACAATACGAAATTATGTTAGCAGGTTTTGGCCCGGAACGCAAACCCTTCGGGGCCATCTTGGCAAAAATTCAGGAATTTTTTACTTTTGCCCAAAAACAGCGGGCAGAGTGAAAGAAAAAAGGCAGGGGAAAGGCATTTTTCCTTGCCACCGGACGGCAAACAGGCTATAATAAACGCGGTACGCCCAGCAGGTCGGCGAAGTGTGTGCGCGGCCTGCTGTTTCATGCCGGGGCAGCGGAGAGAGACTCCGCCGGATTCCACCGGAAAAATTCAAGTGAGGTGTGTAAGATGCATCTGAATGAGCAGTTGGCCGCCTATGTGCGCGGCAAAAAAGTCGCTTTTATCGGTGCGGGCGTCAGCCACAAAGAGCTGATCCCCCAGTTTGTTGAAATGGGCGCAAAGGTTACTTTGTGCGATAAAAAGCCGAATCTGGAAGCCTTCGGCGAGTACGGCGAAACCCTGAAGAAGCTGGGCATTGGCCTGAGCCTGGGCGAGAACTACATGGACGGCTTTGAGGGGCAGGACATCATCATGCGGACCCCCGGCTTTGAGTTCTACACCCCGGCCCTGCAGAAGGCCCATGAGCACGGCGCCGAGCTGAGCAGCGAGATGGAGCTGTTCTTCAAGTACTGCCCCTGCGAAAAGGTCGCCGTGACCGGCAGCGACGGCAAAACCACTACCACCAGCCTGATCGCTGCTATGTTCGAGGCCGCGGGCCGCACCGTGCATCTGGGCGGCAACATCGGCCGCGCCCTGCTGCCCATTCTGGGCGAGGTGAAGCCCGAGGACGAGGCGGTTGTGGAGCTGTCCAGCTTCCAGCTGATCAGCATGGACCAGAGCCCCAATGTGGCCGTGGTGACCAACGTGACTCCCAACCACCTGGACCATCACAAGGACATGGCCGAGTACATCAACGCCAAGCGGAACATCCTGCTGTGGCAGCAGCCCCCCTGCCGCGCCGTGCTGGGCTACGAGAACGACGTGAGCCGCGGCATGAAGGCCGACTGCAAGGGCGAGCAGGTGTGGTTTACCCGCCTGCATGACACCGACAACGGTGCCTTCCTGCGCAAAGAGGACGACATGCTGTGCATGGCGGAGAACGGCGTGGTGACCCCCGTGCTGGCCCACAGCGAGATGAAGCTGCGCGGTCTGCACAATGTGGAGAACCTGCTGGCTGCCATTGCCGCCGTGTGGGGCCGGGTGCCTCTGGAGGCCATTCAGCAGGTGGGCCGCACCTTCAAGGGTGTGGAGCACCGCATTGAGCCGGTGCGCACGCTGGACGGCGTGACCTGGTACAACGACTCCATCGGCACCAGCCCCACCCGCACCATTGCCGGCCTGCGCAGCTTCGACCAGAAGCTGATCCTCATTGCGGGCGGCTACGACAAGAAGATCCCCTATGCGCCTCTGGCCCCGGAGATCGTGGCCCACGTGAAGGTGCTGGTTCTGATGGGTGCCACCGGCCCCGTGATTGAGAAGGCGCTGGAAGAGTGCCCCGGCTATGCCGAGGCCGGCATCAAGGTGGAGCACGCTGCCACCCTGGAAGAGGCCGTGGAGCTGGCCCGCAAGGATTCGGTGCCCGGCGACGAGGTGCTGTTCAGCCCTGCCAGCGCCAGCTTTGACCTGTACCCCAACTTTGAGGTGCGCGGTCAGCACTTCAAGCGGCTGGTCAACGAACTGAAGTGATTACAGCCGTCACCCCCGGGCAGGGGGCGGCGCAGTTTCGGGCGGCGCTGGCCGGGGTTCCCGCATTGGGGCCTCAGCTGGGCGCTGCCTTTGCGCTGTATGGAGAAAAACCTGCCAGCGGCTGGGCGTTTTATCTGGCTCAGGGCTGCCCGCTGGCGGTAAAAGGCCGGGCGGCCTGGCTGACCGTGCCCCACGGCGGCGACGCCCCAGACGGGGAAGAGCTGGCCAGTTTTCTGGGTTTTGTGGGGGCAGCCAGCCTGCACTCCGATGGCCCCGGCCCGGAAGGTTGGAACAAGACCACGCTGGCGCGGATGGCCCCGGGGCCAGATTTGGCGGAACGCCCCGCCCCGGAGGGCTTCCGGCTGGACAAAGTGCCTTCCATGGGGGAGGTGGCGGACCTCATCATGGCCGGGCAGCCCCGGGATGCCTGGGAGGATTTTTACGCCGAATGCTGCACCCGCCGCAACCATGGCCTGGCCCGTATGTGGGTGGCCCGAGCGGCCGGGGACAAACCGGTTTCTACGGTGAGCGCCTGGGCCGTCTGGGAGGGCCGGGCTTACATGGCCATGGGCCTGACCGCCCCGGAATGCCGCGGAAAGGGTCTGGCCGGGTGGCTCATCCCGGCCATGGCCCGGCAGCTGCTGGAGGAGGGCCAGGCGGTGGAATTCCTCTGCCGGCCGGCCCTTGTGCCCTTTTACACCCGCCTTGGGATGCAACAAACCGGAAATTACTTTAAATATTATACAGAAAGTAGCGAATTGGATACCGTATGAGTGGAATTGAACAGTATTTTGACCTGAAGCCCCAGGTGCTGGAGCTGGATAAAAAAGCACTGGAACTGTGTGCGCCGGAGTTTGCCAAGGTGGAGGCGATCCGCGATGAAAACCAGTGGCGGATGCTGCGCGCCTTTACCGACAATAAGGTGAGCGCCACCCAGCTGGTGGGCAGCACCGGCTATGGATACGACGACGCGGGCCGCGAAAAGCTGGACCGGGTGTTTGCCGACCTGGTGGGCGCCGAGGATGCCCTCTGCCGCAGCCATTTTCTGAGCGGCACCCACGCCCTCACCGTGGCCCTGTTTGGCCTGCTGCGCACCGGCGATACCCTGCTGGCCGCCACCGGCCGCCCCTACGATACGCTGGAAAGCGTCATCGGCATTGACGGGGCGGGCAAGGGCCTTGGCTCGCTGGCCGATTATGGCGTGAAGTACGACGAGGCCCCCCTGACGGCGGACTACCAGCCGGATTACGACCTGATTGCCCAAAAGGCACCTAAGGCCACGGTCTGCCACATTCAGCGCAGCCGGGGCTACACCGGCCGCAATGCCTTCGGCCTTGCCACCATCAAAAAGGTGATCGACACCGCCCGGGCGGCCAACCCCAACATCGTTGTGATGGTGGACAACTGCTACGGCGAGTTCACCCAGACCGCCGAGCCCACCAGCGTGGGCGCGGACATCATCGTGGGCAGCTTCATCAAAAATGTGGGCGGCGGCATTGCCCCCACCGGCGGCTACATTGCCGGCAAGGCCGATCTGGTGGAAAAGTGCGCCAACCGCCTCACCTGCCCGGGTGTGGGCCGGGAGCTGGGCTGCACCCTCGATGTGATGCGGGAGATGTTCCTGGGCCTGTACTACGCCCCGGGCGTGACCTGCGAGGCCCTCAAAACCGCCATGTACGCCCAGTGCCTGCTGGAGCTGCTGGGCAAAGCCCCGGTGCCCCGCTACAACCAGGAGCACAACGACATCGTGACCTGCTTTGACGCGGGCAGTGCCGACGCGCTGGTGAGTTTTTGCCAGGGCATTCAGGCGGGCAGCCCCGTGGACAGCTACGTTTCGCCCGAGCCTTACGCCATGCCCGGCTATGAGGACGAGGTGGTGATGGCCGCCGGTGCCTTTACCCTGGGCAGCAGCATTGAGCTGAGCTGCGATGGCCCCCTGCGCGCCCCCTATACCTGCTACCTGCAGGGCGGCCTGAACTTTGCGGCCAGCCGGGCCGGTGTGCTGATGGCCGTGCAAAAGGCATTCTTTTAATGTGTGACAGGAGAAGGTTCCATGACCGATCGGTGTGAGTACAAACAAAAAGGCTGCGGCGGCTGCCCGCTGCTGGGGCAAGCCTATGCAGAGCAGCTGGCCCAAAAGCAGCGCCGCGTGGAGAAGCTGCTGGGGAAATTCGGCCCGGTGGAGCCGATTCTGGGCATGGAGACACCTTGGAATTACCGCAACAAGGCCATTGCCACCTTCGGCACCGACCCGCGGGGGCGGCTGATTCTGGGCATTTATGCCCGGGGCACCCATCGGGTGGTGCCGGTGCAGGGCTGCCGTTTGCAGAACGAGAGCCTGAATCAGGTGCTGGAGGCGGTGCTGGCCGCTGCAAAGGCCTGCCGTTGGACGGCCTACGATGAGGACAAGGGCACCGGCCTTGTGCGCCATGTGCTGCTGCGCCACAGCCGCACCACCGGGCAGGTGCTGGTGACGCTGGTGACCCCCACCCCCCAGCTGCCCGGAAGCCGGAACTTTATCACCCGGCTGCGGGCGCTGGCCCCGCAGGTGAGCGGCGTGGTGCAGAACCTGAATCCCCGCCGCACCAGCGCGGTGCTGGGCACCCAGGAAAAACTTTTGTGGGGCTGCCCCGCAGTGAAAGACACCCTCTGCGGGCAGGAATTCCTCATTTCGTCCCGGTCCTTTTATCAGGTGAACCCGGTGCAGACCGAGCGGCTGTATGCGCTGGCCCTTCAGGCGGCTGCCCTGACGGGCAAAGAGCGGGTGGTGGACGCCTATTGCGGCATCGGCACCATCGGCCTGTGCGCCGCGCCCTATGCGGGCCAGGTGGTGGGCGTGGAGCTGAACCCGGAAGCCGCCCGGGATGCGGCGGCCAACGCCAGACGCAACGGGGCAGCCAACGCGCGCTTTTATCAGGAGGACGCCACCCAGTGGCTGACCCGGCAGGCCGCGGAAGGCCAGAAGACCGATGTGATCTTCCTGGACCCGCCCCGGGCGGGCAGCACGCCGGAGTTCTTGCGTGCCGCCGCCGCCATGCGGCCCAGCCGCATGGTGTACGTGAGCTGCGACCCCGCCACGCAGGCCCGCGACCTGGAGTTGCTGACCCGTCTTGGCTACCGCATGGAGCGGGCCTGGCCGGTGGATTTGTTCCCGCATACGGAGCATGTGGAGACGGTATGTTTATTGTCCAAACTTCAAAGCAAGGAACATATCGAGATCGAAGTGAAGATGGACGAGCTGGATTTGACAGCGGCGGAGAGCAAGGCTACCTATGAGGAAATCAAGGCGTATGTGCTGGAGCATACCGGTCTGAAAGTCAGCCACCTTTATATCGCACAGGTGAAGCAGAAATACGGCATCATTGAGCGTGAAAACTACAATAAGCCGAAATCCGAAAACGCCAAGCAGCCCCAATGCCCACCGGAGAAGGAAAAGGCGATTGTGGAAGCATTGAAGCACTTCGGGATGATTTGAGGTGACGAATATGGAGCGCTTGCTTTCCTGTGAGTTCAATATGGATACTGCCTGTGGTGAAGTGAAATTTGCCGATGGCAGCATGATTGCGATTAACACGATTGACGTGGAAAATGAGATTGCTGACAACATGTATCAGCGGTCGGAACTTGACTGGCTGATCTACAACAAGCCGTTGGAGTATGTGCAGCTTGTGCTGGTAGGTGATTTGGAGGGATATCTCCGAGGTACACCGGAGCATCGATTGATGGATTAAGTGAAAAGACGCGACGCAGCCCGCCAATCAATGATCGGTGGGCTGTGCCATTTTGATGTTATCTTTTCGTATAATGACCATCCAACCTCGATAGAATTACATCACTGTAAAACACTTTTCTGCCACTCTTCGGATTAGCTGGATCCAAATATCTGACATAAGCACATCTGGGATCTCCTTCATAGGTTGTCCGAAGTTTTTCAATTTCCTTTATTTCTTTGGCAGCTCTCACTTTTTTGGAGACAGCCGAAGCGGTTCCTTTTACCGCCAATTCAGCAAGCGAAACGCCCATATCTACTAAAGGTTGCGTATACATAGCATCCATTTTTCTTTTTCCTTATCCGAAGTATTCCTGCATCAAACTGTCAAATAGGGTCTGAGCTTCATCCAAAGCCTTCTGCACGACAACTTTTGATTTGTCGGTCTGTTTGACAAAGGCGGCAAACTGTTCTTGCAGTTCTATTGGTGGATAGAGAACAGGGTAGTTTTTTATAATGTTCCCGTTCAAGTTCGGCTGATTACCACCCTTTGCCCTGTCTCGCAAATTGTCATAGGATAATACAAAAAACTGCCACAAGAATGTCTGATTGATTTTGTCCGATGGCAGAATACAAGCACATGCTTGATTTGTGCAGGCTTCTATGCCCAAATAAGCGGTCATTCCTCTTGTTTTGCCCTGACCATACATTGCAATCAAGACAGTTCCGGCTGGAACGATTTTCGCTGAAGAGTTCTTTAACCCTTCTTCCGTTATATATTCCTCAACTTCGGTAACATAATTGTTTTGAAGTTCCGTAGTTTTTACCCAAGGAATAGTTCCGCCTTCCCAATATTCGTTTACATCTCTACTTGGTGTGCCACCGCTAATAACATCAGTCAAGTCATTTACTAATTTATACGGATACATTTTACTATCGTGTATGCCACCAAACAGTTCGACAAATCGGGCTTTGACAAGCTCGTCCAGTTTTTGAAGCTGCTGCTTTCTCGATAAAATAACTCTGTATACATTTTCTAAAATGATAGAGCATTCAATCTGCTTTTCTAATGAAATATCTGGCACAAGAGTTTCTTCCAATATATTTCGCCCAATAGCTTTGAAGGTACTACCTGTACCTTTGCTGTTCAATTCTTCATTTTTACCCTTCAACAGCCAAAAAATGTACTCAGGCGATACCTTCGCCCTATTAGGGGTCAATGCAGCTAATCCTCTCCCGATGCAACACTCTTCTTTGGCGTAGTTCATTGCCCCAATAGGTGCTCTGACTGAAATAAGTATATCCTCCGGAGCTGCCATTTTTGTAGGGGCAGAACACCACTTTCTCGTTACCGGATACCTCTCACCAAAGTCAGCATTGCCTTGAAAAAAGGGAACACCATGCCCATTCTCGTTATAGCTATCAGAACTGGGTGACTGGCCCATATTGATTGTACAAACATCTTTTAGCTTGACATAGTCCATTTCATCATCCCCACAAATCCGAATTTATAGTCCTAACAATTTTTCAAGCTCGTCCATAGTCTGGCCGATCTGCATTTCCAATTCGCGCAGATTGGTCATGATTTCCTGCGTGGACGGGTACTCAACTGCAACATAGTCAACCTTCTTGTACTTGTTAATGGAGAGATCATATCCATTATCCACAATTTCCTGCTTCGGCACAAAGAAGCTCTGCTCAGTCCGCTCACGATCGGCCTCGGTCTCACGATTATGGAACCGGGCGACAATATCCGGGATATCGTTTTCCTTGATCTCAGAACGCTTATCGTCCAGACTGTACCCGTCAGCCTTCATATCATAGAACCAGACATTTTCTGTGCCACCGGCATTGGTCTTGGTGAAAATCAAAATGGCCGTAGATACTCCCGCATAGGGCTTGAACACACCGGATGGCATGGAAATCACAGCCTGCAACTGCTGGTTTTCTACCAACTCATGACGGATTGCCCGATGAGCCTTGGAGGAGCCAAAGAGAACGCCATCGGGAACGATGCAGGCACAGCGACCGCCAACTTTGAGCATCTTCGTGAACAGCGACACAAAGAGCAATTCTGTTTTTCTGGTCTTGCAAAGGCCCAACAGATCTTTGCTGATTTCCTCCTGGAACACACTGCCGGTAAAGGGAGGATTGGCCATGATGAGAGAATACTGATCCCGTTCGGTATTCTCTCCGGACAGAGAATCCTGATAGGTGATATGCGGATCCTCCACACCATGGAGCATCATGTTCATGGCGCCGATGCGCAGCATGGATTGATCGGTATCAAATCCGGAAAACAGGCCGGATTTGAAGTAACGCATATTCTCGGTTTTCATCAGTTCCTTTTTCTGATGCTCGCTGATATAGGATGCGCTAGATAGCAGAAAACCAGCAGAACCCATAGCCGGGTCGAGAATGGAATCCTTGAGGGTAGGCTGCATCAGCTCTACCATCATGTTGATGATATGGCGAGGCGTGCGGAACTGACCGTTTTCCCCGGCGGCTGCGATTTTACCCAGCAGATACTCGTAAACATCGCCCATGATGTCCTTGTTGTTCATGTCCATGGCATCGATGCCGTCCACGACCTTGGCAAGCACCTTCGCCGTGGGAATCAGAAACACGGTATCCTTCATGTAGCGGCTGAATGCGGTGTCTTTGCCATCACCGATGGTTTTGATGAAAGGAAACACATAGGTCTGGATGTTGGTCAGCATCTCGCCGGGTTCAAAGTTGTGGAATATGTTCCAACGGAGATTTTTGTATTCCGTTTCCACCCGGGGATTTTCGCTAATCACGCATGTGCCGTCCTGAAATACCTTGTTCTCCAGGGGAACGCCAAGCAGACTTGCATTGGCTTCTGCCTTCAGCTGGTTGTCATCCAGCAGCTTCATAAACATCAGATAGGTGATCTGCTCCAGAACGGTAATGGGGCTTGTAATGCCGCCTGTCCATATCGTATCCCAAATGGAATCGACTTTGTTTTTCATTTCGCCTGTAATCATATCAAAATCCTCCAAGGCTGTTTTCGTATTTTCTCTGCCGCAGCAGATGCTGACGATTTGAAATTCCCGCTCATATAATTTCAGATCGTCAGCGTCAAAAGGAAGATTTGCGCCTTCACGATCCTGGCGCAGATGCTTCCTTTTGTGTTTTCTTCGCACCGGTGGCAAACTGCATTATTACAGTTTGGGCATCGCAGTGTGAAGAAAATGGGGTATCCAGAGGGGAGCATCCCCTCGACGCTGGGTTTCCAATAGGGGCGAGTAGCAGCCCTGTTGGTCGGGTCATTCAATAGGGCAGACAGCCCTGTTGACATAGGGGATCCAGAGGGAAACGGAGTTGCCCTTGGCAGGGGATTCCAAAGGGGGCGGCGCCCCATTTTGGCACACGATTTTGCTTGCAAAGTCTAGTGTGTTATACCTTTGCTTCCGGCTGACGCGGGAAAGGGGGCGGCGTACTCTGCAACAGGGCAGAGTATGTTATACCTTTGCTTCCGGCTGACGCGGGAAAGGGGGCGGCGTACTCTGCAACAGGGCAGAGTATGGCGGCAAACACTTTTCTGTGGCAGTAGGACAGGCGGATTTTGTGACGCGGGTTACGGCACAAACGCAGGATTTTTGAGAAACAAAATCCGCCTGTCCGGAAAATGAAGCAGAGGTATATAAAAGCCTTCGTCCCGCCGCAGCGTCGCCGTTGTTTCAGCGCTTCTTCCGTTTTCCCTTGCCGTGGGTCATGGTCGTTTTCCCGCGCTGGCTGATGGGGCTTTTCAGATACTTGGACAGTTTGAGTATTTCAATCAGTGAGACGAACTGCTCTTTCGAGAGTTTGTCATAATCAATGCCGAACGTAGCAAGGAATGACCGAATTTGCCTTTCCTCGGAACTGCCCTCAAAGTTCATTGCATCCCGTAATTGGTTCTGTATATTTTCTGCAAAGGAGACTTCATCCGCGGTCATGGTGTCGGGGCGGTGTTCACTCCGAATGTCATGGAGGATGCCTTTCAGGTCATCTGCAATCAGGCTTCCAAAATATTCATCTTCCCGAATCTGCGCCACTTCTAACGTCCGTAGATGCAGGTCCTTTTCTTCGCCGCCATTTTTCATCAATGCCATCTGCCGGACGGCTTCCAGCACGGCGTTCATGTCGTTGACCCGCATATCCGCGATCCGGTCAACGTAAATCTCAGCATCCAGCATGAAGCGCTGGAAATCCTTGTGGCAGATCAGCTCCGACAGCAGCCGGTGGTTGAACTTGCCCGTTTTCAATACATCAATCGAAGCATCACTCAAATGCAGCTCATGCAGAGCTGTGTTTGGGTGATTTTTTGTTTCCGTCCG
>Ga0129312_1000409_pt1 | contig 38287 bp, 42 predicted proteins | sample O827metagenome_FD_94434 | JGI IMG/M metagenome (GOLD analysis project Ga0129312, IMG submission 94434) | Orangutan group fecal microbial communities from Wisconsin, USA - O827 metagenome | ecosystem: Host-associated > Mammals > Digestive system > Large intestine > Fecal | place: USA: Wisconsin... | reverse complement strand
TTGGCAGGGCTTTGAAAAAGCGGAGCGCTGCCCCAGCCTCGCCTCCCTGTTTCCGCCGCAGGCGGCGGTCGGCTCCGCTGCTGTTCGAATCCACCCTTGCATCCCCTTTTTCAAAGCTGATAAAACAGAAACTCCGGTACCCATTGGATACCGGAGTTCTTGGTGGAGCGAAGCAACCTAAATCCGAACCATTGCCCTCTGGGGCATCTTTGGCGGTGATTTCATCGAAAGTGATGGTTTTTGTGCCGTCTTTGTAGTTGAATGTAATCAAGACTTTTTCATCATAGAGATAAACAGCATTCACGAATGTATTGATAAGCGTCTCCCGATGGCTTTTCACGTTCGGGTCGAGCTTGCGGAACCGGGTCAGCCAGAACCGAACCTGATTTTCACTCAACCGAGGCCGAGCGATTTTTTCTTCGGCAATCCGAACTTCAAGCTCTTTCTGCTGGGCTTCCAGCTTTTCCAAACGCGATTTGGTGGAGTTGGTCAGCACACCTGCTTGGATGGCGTTCAGCATATTCTCGATGCCATTCTCTACCTCGCGCATCTGCTTTTCCAGCAAAGGAAGCGTGGTGTTTTCCTGATCCTGCAACTCCATGACTTCTGCAACGATGGCATCAATCACGGCATCGTCCTGAATCAGCTTCATGGTTTCAGCTATGACCAAATCTTCCAGCCACTCTTTACGGACGGTCTTTTTCTTGCAGGTCTTGAAACGCTTCGCGGTGGCGCACTTATAATAATGATGAACGACCTTGTTCCGGCCTGTGCCGCACTCGCCGAACATCATCGCGCCGCACATTCCGCAGAACAGCTTGGTGGTGAGCAGATAATCGTCCTCGGCCTTGTGACGGGCAGGAGCGCGGCTGTTCTTCTTGATTTTTTGCTGTACTTCCTCAAACAAATCTTTATCCACGATGGCCGGGATGCTGTCGGGCATCACAATGTCCTTGAAGTGGTTTTCTCCGATGTACCGTTTGTTCGTCAACAGCTTCTGAATACTGTTGTAGGTAAACTTCTGGTTGCGGTTGGTGGTCACGCCACTGTCGTTCAGCCAGTTCATCAGTTCTTTCATGGTCGCGCCCTCATTGTACCGCTGGAAGGCTTCTACCACAAAGGGAGCTTTCAGCGGGTCGATTTGAAAGAACTTCTCCTCATCCACCTTAAAACCAATGGGAATCGTGCCGCCGTTGTACTTCCCCTTCAAAACATTCTCGGTCATGCCGCGTACGACCTTTTCAGACAGCTCTGCCGAGTAGTATTCAGCCATGCCGGTGAGCATACTCTTGACCATGATACCCGCAGGGCTGTCAGAGATAGGCTCGGTGGCAGATACCAGCTTGACATGGTTGCGTTCCAGCAGGTATTCGTAGTGTGCCGAATCGTAACGATTTCGGGCGAAACGGTCAAGTTTCCAGACCAGCACGATGTCAAACAGCCGTTTCTCGCTGTCCTTGATCATCTGCTGGAAGTCCGGGCGGTTGTCGGTTTTGGCAGAGAGCGCACGGTCGATGTAGTGCTTGATGACCGTGATACCGTTCTTTTCGGCGTAGGCGGTGCATTCCCGAATCTGCCCTTCGATGGATTCCTCGCGCTGGTTGTCGCTGGAATAGCGGGCGTAAATCACAGCGGTCATGGCTGCACCTCCTTATTCATTCTCCGCAGACGGTGTCACCGTTCTGCACTTCCTTGATACCAGCCTGTAAAGCGGTATGGAGCTGTTCATCCGTCATGGTGTCTGCATTCAGCGCAGTCGGGGCTTTCGGCAAGGACAGTGGAAACGGAATGCCGCCCGTCAGCGTAATCTGACGCAGGTACATATCAATGGCGGTCGCCATTGGAATGCCGAGCTGCTTCAGCACATCCTCGGCTTGCTGTTTGACGATAGGACTGACCCGGACATTCAGCATTTGTGTTTTTTCCATGGGTATCACCTCACGATTATTGTAATGCTTTTTGCATTACAAATCAACAGCTCCATTTACGACAAAGAAAAATCTACGAATTGCACAAGAATAAGCCAAAAGTCTCGGCAATATTCACGATATTTCAACTCGTAAGATATGAATGTGGCGTCCATTCAGAACGAGGGAATACAGTTTTGCAAGATCCCTGCCATCTGGCATTTAGGGAGAACCAGTTTTTCCCACAGAGGCTTGAATATTTTCTGAACCGGCAGCATATTCCGGTTTGCAAGAGCTATCCGATAAAAGTATCTGTGCTCTTTGCTATAGCTCAGATAAGGCATCAACATCGATTCACCTTGATGTTCTCGCTCAGAGGGCCATTCTTCGGTAATGCGGAGCAGTTCGCCGTTCAGATAATCTTCTGCGTCCTGTAACATTGCATGAATGTCTGTATCCATCACCGACTTGACGGCATTGGTTTGAGTGGCCGACCCAGATATCTTAAATTATCTCTCTATGTTTACAAAACATCTGTGATTCTCTCTTTCTATTACGTAAGGACGCAAATGAGGGGCCCCATAAACGTCCTACTAAAAAAAAGGAGATTATTACTATGTTACTCAAAAATGGAAGTACCGGAAACTATGTTATGTACCTGCAGTATGGACTGCATATCATGTGCTGCCCTCCGGGTAGTTTTGACAGCAAATTTGGCTCTGGTACTGAAAATGCTGTTAAGAAGTATCAGGGCAAAAAAGGTCTTACCCAAGATGGCATTGTTGGCGATGGTACATGGAATGCACTGGTAAGCGACATTAAAACTATCCAGCAGCTCCTGAAGAACAAAGGTTATTACGCCAGTACGGTGGATGGCCTTGCAGGTTCAGGCACTTATAACGCTGTTATCAGTTTTCAGAAAGCATCCGGCTTGACTGCCGATGGTATGGTCGGCAGTGCCACCCTGAACGCATTGAACGCTTCTTCGGGCGGTACAAGTGGTCAATCTCATTCAATCACTCTGCCTACTGATAGAAACTATCTTTGGGCACAGAAGAATTCGGAGATTGTTAAGCTTGTTGGAAATAGCGGTTGCTCGCTTGTTGCTGTGTTGAATACCGCTAATATCTATGGTCCTCGTGAATTCACCCCTAACGAAGTCCTGACTGCCTGTGGAAATTGGGGTGCAAACGGTCTGAATACTTGGGCTCTTCCCAGCGAGTGCAATGGTAAAATCGACACGAGCAAATACACTCATGGCGGTAAGGTGCAGGCGACTGTATTCAGTGCAGTCAAAGCAAGTATTGACAATAACCTTCCCATCATTATTCGACTCAACAGTAGCAATGGCAAAAAGACGCATTTTGTCACAGCGATTGCTTATACTGGCGATTGCTCCTCTGCAAGTAGCATCTCCGTCATTGATCCTGCTGGTGGTGTCATTCGAACTCTTGAGGAAGCGGGAACTGCACGCAATGAAACCGTATACGGCGATTATATCGCAACCGCTCGTCGCTCCTAAATATCTCTACTCTCTTCATCAACAATAAGTTGTAAAGCATCATTTTTTAGCATATATCCCCCCCAAAGTCTTTTCTCAACTCTCGAAAAGGCTTCGGGGGGGATTTTTCAATGCCTATTATATGCAACACTTTTCACTATCTGCTTATCCAAGCTCAGGCGAGTGATATTTATTTACTCTCCACACATACCCAACTTTTACCAACTGCATTTCATATTCGACTTTATTCATGTCATCATATGAATACTCATCATGTACCTCATACGTTTCATTGGGATTATAGTATGCAATCATTACAAAATTCACTTGTGCTTCCGTTTTATTTTTCAAATAGTATCGCACTGAGCAGAAATCATCCGGATAATATTCTCCCACATATCCCGTAAAATATGGAATTTGTGCCAAATCATAGTCATCACAAACGGCGAGTTTTCCATTATAATTCGCAAACTTTTTCTCAATTGAATCTTGTGACAAGAAATCATTTGTAAAAATAGATTTCATATATTCTTCAAACTCTTTATAAGAATTTTGATAGACCTCATAATCATGTCCGTTCAGTTTTACATATGTCGGCGCATTTTGCGTCATAGGCACAAAAGTCGGAGCATCTTCAATTTTAAAATTCAGTCCTTTTAAGTTACTTGATTGTCCCCAAAGTGCATAGTCCATTTTCTGCGCTTTTTCAAAAACAGTATATTGATCTTGATCTAAAAATACCGAGGTCGAATCAACTAACGTCTGGGAAAAATCTTGCAAATCATTTTTTTCTTCAGAATTGCATGAACTTGACGATGTATCCTGTGACGAAACTGCTGTGGACATTGATGATGCTGTTGTATCATTCATTCCACATCCCACCAAATTCACCACAATACAACCCAGAATCACTATCATTTTTACACTTTTTGCACAATTCATATGTTCTCCTTTTTTACAAGTTTATCAACATATTGTTTAGTTTCTATTGCTTTCTTGTAAACTTTTTATATTAGCTCACAAAAATCTATTTTTCCGTTTACAAATCTTAACATTTTTTCTCTTTCCTCTTAAAAGGAGGAAAGAAAATTGAATTATACGCTTTTTGACCTTTTTCTAAATGCATATAACGGCAACTCCTTTGCACAGCTACAAATCGTCCAACGTTTTCAGCCATTACTGAAAAAATATGCAGCTCTTCTTAAGTATGAGGATGCCTATTCAGATTTACAATTATATCTTCTCGAATTACTGCATTCCGGAAAATTGACCAAACTTCAAAGAAAAGATGACGGCACATTAGTGAAATATATTGAATCCTCTATCCGGCATCAATACATTTCGCTTAACAGCCGAAAAAACGCCGTAGATAGCTCTGTCATCGCAAGCATTGATGAAATTGATTTCGATCAGATGTCTTTGTCCTCAAACGATGAATATCCTAAACTATTGATTTCCGATTTACATTCTGTTCTTCAACCTTCTGAACTGACCTTATTATCTCAATTTGTTTTTAAAGGAATGATCATCGCAGATATAGCAGAAAAATCTGGTGTCAGTAGACAAGCTATCAACCGTAAAAAGCTTTCTATATTAAAAAAATTAGAATGTGCATTCTTCCCTAAAACTTCCAAATAAATTCTCATTCATTTTGATTTCATTCTTTAGTGTATAAAAGCTATTTTCTTCGCTTCCTTTAATCGAACCACCACGGCAGTTCCAACCACAAATTATCCATGGCCTGTTCCTCGGTCTTTTTAGCACGGCTCTTTGTCAGGTGGAAGTATATCGCTGTACCGATCAGGGGATGCTCCTCACCGTCTGTGAACCCATAGCGGTACAGCAGATAGGTCTGCTCCCGGTCGGTCAGGCGTTGCAGACCGTTGTACAGCTCCCGGCGCGATTCCTGCTCCTCCATAATATTCTGCGGTTGCATGGCGTAAGGGTCGGCTATAGCTTCGATGCGCCGCAGTTGTTCCTCTCCCGGCAGAACATCGTCCAGCGAAACGCGCTGGTAGTAGACGCCGTCCTTGTCCTCCGTTACCATCCGCTGCTCAAAAGCGGCAAAGGCATCCCGTACCATGTCCATCATGGCGTTGCGGATGGCAAGAGCCGCATAGGTCAGGAACTTCATGCCCCGCGCTGCATCGAACTTCGGCACGGCTTTCCATAAGCCCAGATTGCCTGCCTGTTTCAAATCGTCTGTGTCAAGGTTCAGGCCGGACTGTGCCAGATTCATGCTGCGGAAAAGGTCATTTGCCACCTTGCCAATAAAGGACTTGTTGTTGTCGATCAGGCTGTCCAGCGCGGCAGCATCGCCTTTCTGCGCCAGCGCACAAAGCCGTTCATTCGTCTGCTTCATGGGCGTTTTCCTGCTCTGCGGCAGACTGCAAGATTCCCAGCAGACCGTTCCGCAGCTGTTCCAGCGCTTCCGGCGTAGCTCCTTCCATGCCCGAAACGCTGTCCAACATTGCATCTGTCAACTGCTCTGCCGTAATCGTTGGGTGCTGCACATCCTGCCCTTTAGTCAATTCGGTGAACATCTTCTCTGCCACTTTCTTGCTCATGGCTTCCTGTTCGGCATAATGGCTCCCGATGCCCTTTTTGATTTCCTTGACCGCCGCCATGAAGTACATTTCAATGTCATCAAGATCACCTTGATACACCGGCTTTCTCCGAAGGCTGATGTCCTTTGCGGCTTTGGCTGCCTCCGGGGTCTTGACCCTTGTACGCAGCAGGGTGCTCAATGTCGTGAGCATGGCATTCTGTGCTGCGATACCGGATGCAAAGGTATCATCAAAATACTGCGCTATGCGGTATGTAAGCTCTGCAAAGCGGGCGTTTTCCAACAGCAGGTTGACCACCTCTGCATTGACACGCCCTGTGTAGAGGTTCTTTGCAGCCTCTACGGACAAGCCCAGTTCGGCAATGTCGTAATTTTTGCGGTCAGGGATGTTGGTTTCTCCCAGCAGGAAATCCGTGGACACGTTAAACAGCCTTGCGATTTTCAGCACCTGCTCATGGGTCAGGGTTCCTTTCGCACCGCTGATGAAGCGGCTGATGGTACTCTTGGAGCAGCCGATTTCCTTGGCAAGCTCCGGTTAGCTGATGTTGTGCTCTTTCATCAAGTCCGCAAGACGGACGTTGGACGGTGCGGGCAGATATTCCTGTGCCATGTGATCGGCCCTCCTTTTTGAGCTTTTTCCTCATTATAATACGCTCTGCCGTTTTGTTCAATATACGGTTTCCTCTCTGCCCTTGCTGTTGCAGTTCTGCAACCAGTGAGGGTATTTTTCTTTTTCCGTTGCAGTTCTGCCGCTTTTTCACCCTTTCTGCAAAATTCTCCGTATATTCAGGCACAAGGCAAAAAAACACCAGAGTTCCCACTTTGGGGTACTCTGGTGCAACACATAACACCGCCCTGCCCGGTGGCCGCAGGGTGCGCGGTTTTGTGAACATCGAACCGATTGTCCACCCCTGCCCGTAAAAAGTGCATTTTTCACGGAAGAAGTTCGTACAACCTGTACGGTCTGTACTTGTACGCACCCGTACGGCGAATTTTGAGAAAATCGAGCGCTTTATCGTCTGTATTTCGCTCATTTGTGCGTCGTACGAACCGTACAGGTTATTTGAACTCCGTACGCGATTTTTGCAGATGCGTACGGAGCAATCAAGTTCGCATTGTGCGAGCTTGATTGAAACTCTCCCGCAGGAGACGTTCCCCCTCGGAGAGTCCTCGAAGAGCCCACTACACTTTGCAGCCCATAGGGATGAAAGTGTTATAGTGGGTTATTACACTTCCGAAGAAGTGCATCTCCCCACCGCAAACAAGCTGTTCGCCTAAAGAAAAGCCGCATAACGGAATGTGCCTGTTCCGACTCCTTCTATGTTTCATCGTATTCTAAAATGTCTCCCGGCTGACAATGAAGCTCCCGGCAAATTGCATCCAGTGTAGAAAAACGAATTGCTCTAACCTTTCCGGTCTTTAGATTTGAGAGGTTCGCCATAGAGATTCCAACACGTTCAGAAAGTTCTGTCAAGGAAACCTTTCGGTCTGCCATAATGCGGTCTAATCGTAGTATGATTGCCATTCTTATCCCCTTAAAGAACTTCGTTCAATTCCTTCTGCATCGCAACAGCTTCTTTCAACAACTCAGCCATGATAATCAGAAGTACTCCAGGCAACAGCAATACTGAATCACAGAAGAAAAAGGTTGAACCAGACGCTTGATATCCCGGTAAAAGCGGAAATATCACAGATGCAACCGCAATAAGATAGCCTTCAAGACGAGTGCATTGAACCAGCGTTTTAGAAAAAGTTTTATCACTAAGCATCATCTTCAAAACAGAGATTCCGGCAATCGTCATTACAAGGAAATACAGTTCCTGCAATGCAATGGAAGTGACATTAAGAACCACTCCATGCCTTACACCCAAAAGCCATTGAACAGGAAGAATCACTGCACTGAACATTTGCGGAACAGTCAGTAAGAATGCCAGTCCGAGAAGTGTTTGTTTCTTTTTGAAAAACGTCTTTTTCTCGGAAGAAGTTGTATCAACCCGAAAATCATTCTTACCCATATTGCATCCCCCTTTGATTTCACATTTAGAATAGCACACGTTAAATTGAAAATCAATATATTTTTATCGTTTATCAGCAAAACTATCTGCATTATGAGTAAGAGTGTTAAACAGCACCCCTTGAAAGGAGGGATGCCCTTTGGCAAGAAACGATGGCGTTGACCGCACCAGTGTCCGAAATCTCGCCGTTTCGGACAAAGCTGTTGGCAACACCCAGCAGCACAATGAGCGCGAAAAGGACAGCTATCGAAACCCCGACATTATCCCCCACCGCGCCGAATGGAACGTCCACCTCAAGAAGCCAACTGCCAGCTACACCGACCTGTTCGCCCAGTTGGAAGCCGATGGAACCATCTCCACGCGCGGCCTGAAACCGGATGCCACCCACTACTGTGAACTTGTCTTTGATGTCAACTCGGCCTACTTTGACAACCACGGCGGCTACGAGTTTGCCAAGCAGTTCTATGCGGATGCCTACAAAGCTGCTGTGCAAATCGTAGGCGGTGAGCAGTATATCCTCTCGGCAGTCATGCACGCCGATGAGATCAACCGTGCCATGACCGAAACACTAGGCCGGGAAGTTTACCATTACCACCTCCATGTGGTCTATGTTCCTGTGGTGGAAAAGCAGATCCTCTGGTCGAAACGCTGCAAGGACAAGGCACTGGTGGGCACAGTCAAGGAGACCGTCATGCAGGTCAGTAGGAGCAAGAAGTGGGCATCCCCCCCCTGCTGGACGATGCCGGAAAGCCCATCCTGCAAAAGAACGGCAAGCCAGTCCTGAAGAAGTCGTACAGCATCCTGCAGAATGATTTCTTCAACTATATGCGCAACGCCGGGTACACGGATGTAGAGCGCGGCGAACGCGGCAGCACCGAAGAACACCTGACCGTCACCCAGTTCAAAGTCCAGCGGGAGCAGGAACGGCTGGACAGCCTGACCGCCCAGATTGACCAGAAAGAGCAGCACCTCACCCAAACCAACAAAACCCTCTCCAAGACCGAAAAGGAACTTGCTGCTGTGCAGAAAAAGACCACGCTCACGAAAGAAGCCCTCATTCATGCGCGTGATCTGGATTATATCGGCAAGCGCACCTTTCTCGGTAACTACTCGCTGACCGAAGAAGAATTTTCCAAGCTGAAAAAGCAAGCCGACCACGGCTATATGATGGACGTGGAGAACCGCCGCCTGAAAGAAGAACTTTCCACCGCCAAGAAGGAAACCATTCATTGGAGCAACAAGTACCACGACCTGTTGTACGATGTAAAGCCCTATCTGGACGCCCTCCACCGTGCGCCGGAACTGGTACACGGTTTCTTGGAAAAGATTCTTGCACCCAAACAGGAACGTACCGTGGGTGAGCAGCAGCGAAACCGCAAGCGTGGGCAGGATGTAGAACTTTGATTTTTGGAGGACACTATTTGAGTAAAAAGAAGAAGTCGAACAAATCCGGCTACCCGGATGAAGCAATCAAGGCGCTGGCACGTTGCTTTTATCCCTCCATGGTTGAGTTTTTCAACAGCGAGGAAGGCCAGCGTGAATATGAGGAATGGCTGAAAGAGCAAGAAGCTCTACAAGCCTTGCCTGTTGCAGCATAAAAACAGCAGGACGCTCCCGGTAAAGGGAACGTCCTGCATTACATATAAAAAATATTGAAGCCTACAAAGTTGAAGAGTATAATATATAGTTGTAATGATGTTCAAAAATCAATTAAGGGATAAAGCCATATGTTTTTTAATCTATTTAAGAAGAATTCAGCGTCCTCCATTCTTGAGCCACCTGTTTCGGAGGACAAAATTGAAGCAATTGCGCCAGTTCCACCTGTTTCTCCTTTTAAACATTCTCAGGTTTCCGAAAATCCATTAATGAGTCTTTCGGAGACTGCACTGAGGGACTTATGCAGACATCGGATTGATGCATTTGAGAGTTGGTCGCGTAGGCTCATAGATGAAACTTTAAAAAATTCATATACTCCTGATTACTTCAACTACATGATTTCAGATGATCAGCCGCTTATCAAGCAGGAAATCAAGCGTCGAATTGAAAAACGTATTCATGACAATCCCGGAAGATTTCCGAGGAAAGTTGACGCTTTTTTATTAGAAGACATTCAATATCTTTTATGCCGCGAAGATTTGTATAAAAATCATTTCAAAAATGTACTTGAGCCTTTTTATTCTGGCATTGGAGAGGTTCGGATTGTTTTTAATAGATTAATCCCGATTCGAAACAAGCTATCCCATGGAAATACAATTTCTATCCATGAAGCAGAACAGTGTCTTTGCTATACGGACGATTTTATTTCCACATACAAAGAGTATTATGCTAGACTGGGCAAAGAGAAAGATTATAATGTTCCGACTTTTACCAGAATCAAGGATAGTCTTGGAAATGATATCGTTAGGCCAGAATCTACGACTTCAAGCTCCTGGGAGATGTTTTGCCATGGTAGAATTGCTCCTAAAATACAGCTCCGATCTGGAGATCATTATAAATTATGGGTTGAGGTTGATGGTAGCTTCGATTCTTCAACTTATACAATCAATTGGGTTGTCGTACAAAATTTTGACACAATAATATCTCGTGGAACAGGGAATGTATTAGACTTTACCTTAAATGTCCAAAATGTTTCTTATTGCCCGGAAATCCGCATTAAACTAATTTCCAAAAAGGCGTGGCATCGTTTTCATGACACAGATGACTATATCGTTATGACGCTTGAAAATGTCCTACCTCCTATTGAGGATACCTATTAACGTCAAAGAGGTGTGTCCAGTTGGGCACACCTCTTATTTTTTTTTGCCCTTAATCTTCTAACCCATAGCTCCCTGCTACATTCTTCAAATATTCCTCTGGGTCGCCATTCAAAATCAAGTCCACATAGCCCAGCGGGTCATTGTAGATGAGGTAGTCCAGTTTTGACCTCTGCTCCATGGTAACATCCAGAGCATCCTCAACCCCGGTGCAGCCGATGGAAATCTTTCTCCCATCCCGGAGCAGCAGTTCCACGCAGCCAGTGTCCATATTAAACTTGCAGGCTCTTTCATCGTACTTCATAATCATACCCTCCAAATCTTGTTATTGGCTTACGGTCTATGACAAGGCATCGGAGTTTTGCGCCGTCCACAGGAACCTTCGTTGTTGTACCCGAAGAAAACGAAAAATCCGAACCCTTCTCCAATCGGAAACAGGTTCGGATTTTTCTTGTTTGGTGGGCGCGGGTGGATTTCGCGAGCCGCGCATCTAAAAAACCCCCGCAGGGGCTTTTTTACCCGCCGGACTATTCGGCGGGTCGATGCTGTTCGAATCCACCCTTGCAATCCCTTTTGCAAGACAGATAAAACAGAAACTCCGGTACCCATTGGATACCGGAGTCCTTGGTGGGCGCGGGTGGATTCGAACCACCGAAGCTGAAAGCAGCAGATTTACAGTCTGTCCCCATTGGCCACTCGGGAACACGCCCATATTCATTTTTGCAGTCGTGTGGACTGCCTGTATATGTTACCACTGAAAGCACAATTTGTCAACCCATAATTTAGGCTGGGCGCAAAAAAGAAGAAATAAAGGCAGAGATTACAAAAGCCCTCCCGCTCGGGTGCGCTTTACAGCGTCCGGGCGGGAGGGCTTTTCAGCCTGACAAAAAAACAGGAGAAAATCACTTCTGGTTCTTCATGTAGATATGGTGCGGCAGACCGGCGATGTACAGCGGGGTCAGCTCGGCCTGAATCAGGGGACGGGCGTAGTCCAAGAAGTCCTCAGTCATCTGGGTGTGGTTGTTGTTCATCCAGCTCAAGGGAACCTTCTTTTCCAAGTTGGCGACTTCGCTGATGGGATGCAGCTCGGTGGTGCACTGGTAGGGGTTGTTGGAGATGCGCTTCAGAGCCACCATCTGGCCGGTAACACCCTCAAAGGCTGCCTTGGCAGCAGCACCGCCCACCTGATAGGCCTCGGTGATATCGGTGCGGCTGGTCAGGTGACCGGCGCAGCGCTGCAGGGTGGAAAGCTCGATACAGCGGGTCTTGGTGTCCAGATTGCGGGCCACCACGTTGGCCAGATACCGTGCAGTACCGGTCAGCGCCTTGTGACCGAAAGCGTCCACTGCGTGCACGTCATCCGCCAACTCGCAGACATAGCGGCCATCCTCCAGCTTTACGCCCTCGGACACGGCAATGACGATGCTGGGCTTCTTTTCCTGCATCACACGCACCTTTTCCACAAAGCGCTCCACGTTGAAGGGAACCTCGGGCAGGCAGATCATGTCCACGCCCTCGCAATCGTCGCTCTTGGCCAGTGCGGCGGCGGCGGTCAGCCAGCCGGCGTTGCGGCCCATGATCTCCACCACGGTAACGTACTTGGTGCCGTACACGGTGGCGTCACGGATGATCTCCTTCATCACAACGCCGATGTACTTGGCCGCAGAGCCGTAGCCGGGGGTGTGGTCGGTGACCATCAGGTCGTTGTCGATGGTCTTGGGCACACCCATAAAGCGGATGTCGCTGCCGATGCGCTGGCCGTAGTCAGCCAGCTTGCCGATGGTGTCCATGGAGTCGTTGCCGCCGATGTAGAAGAAGTAGCCGATGTTCAGCTTTTCCAGAATGGCGAACAGCTTTTTGTACACTGCCTCGTCATCCCGCCAGTCGGGCAGCTTGTAGCGGCAGCTGCCCAGAAAGCTGGACGGGGTGCGCTTGAGCAACTCGATGTCCAAGTCATCGGTCAGCAGGGTGGAAAGATCCACCACCCGCTCCTCCAGCAGACCGGCAACACCGTTGCACATACCGTACACAACGTCTGCGCCGCGGTTCTTGCAGCTTTCAAAGACACCCGCCAGACTGGCATTGATGACAGAGGTGGGGCCGCCGGACTGACCGACAATTGCGTTTTTTCCCATGATGATTTCTCCTTTTTTGTTTTTTCTGTTTCGGCTATAATAACGTGCAGTCGCACGAAAACAGACGCGGAAGGGAAAGGGGGATCACAGACGGATATGGCGGGGGGTACCGTTCACATAAACAGGGGTCACCTCGTCCAAAATCAGCGGACGGGCGTACTCCTCAAAGGCTTCGGTCACCTGCATCCCGTCCGGGGTGATCCATTCCAGCGGGACCTTCTTTTCCAGATTTGCCACCTGCTGCACATCCACAGACTCGGTGATACACTGGTACGGGTAGTTGGAGACCCGCTTGAGGGCGATCATACGGCCGCTCTCGCCCGCAAAGGCAGCAGCGGCGGCGGCACCGCCAACGGCGTAAGCCTCGTTCACATCCGTGCGGCTGGCCAGATGGCTGGCGCAGCGCTGCAGGGTGGAGAACTCGATGGCACGGCTCTTGCACTGCAGCTTGTCGTGGATGAGCTCCGAAAGGTAACGGCTGGTGCCGCTGAGGATGGCCTTGTGACCAAAGGCGTCCAGCTGCCCGGCGGTGGAAACCAGATCGCACAGATAAGTGCCGTCTGCGGTCTTTACGCCCTCGCTGGCTGCGATGATAACGTTGGACTTCACCCGCTGCAGCTCGTCCACCCGGGCAAGGAACTTGTCCTGATCGAAGGGCACTTCCGGCAGCAGGATCAGGTCGGGGCCTTCGCAGTCCTCGCCGCCGGCCAGACAGGCTGCACCGGCCAGCCAGCCTGCGTGGCGGCCCATGATCTCGGCCACCGTCACGCTGCGGATGTTGTACACAGAGGAGTCGCGGATGACTTCCTTCAAGATGGTGGCAATGTACTTTGCGGCAGAGCCGTAGCCGGGGGTGTGGTCGGTGAGGCACAGATCGTTGTCGATCGTCTTGGGCACACCGATGAACCGCACACTGCTGCCCACCTGCTGCCCGTAGCGGGACAACTTTGCGATAGTGTCCATCGAGTCGTTGCCGCCGATGTAGAACACGGCACAGATGTCGTACTTGTCAAACAGGGTGAACAGCTTGACAAACGGGGTGGCATCGGTGTCCGGGTCGGGCAGCTTGAAGCGGCAGCTGCCCAGATAGCTGGACGGGGTGCGCTTGAGCAGCTCAATGCTCATGCGGTCGTCCAGCAGGACGTTGAGCTCCAGCAGCTCTTCCTTGAGCAGACCCTCGATGCCGTACTTCATGCCGTACACCTTGTCTGCACCCAGACTGCGGGCAGCTTTGTATACGCCCGCAAGGCTGGAGTTGATCACGGCGGTAGGGCCGCCGCTCTGACCAATGATGATATTCTTGGCCATGGAAACCTCCTTCAGATCATATAAAATGTGTCCGCTGCCGGGTAAACGGCTTTCCGCACCGTCCGGTAAAGTGGTCTGTCGGCCCTGCACTGCCAACGGACCGGGACGGCAAAACAGCCGTTTGCCGCAACTGACACAAAAATATTTGCAGCTTGTGTATTCGCTTTTTGTAAAATGTGCAAAATAAGCTGCAATCTTATTGTACCCGTTTTGGCTGTTGTATGCAAGACCCAATTGGTTGCACAGGCAAAAAAAATATGATAAAATGGGTGCGCACTCCAAAAATACCGGGCAGAAGCACCTGCCTGTTAGGATAAATGCAGAAAGCTGGACAGAGAATATGGGCATTTCACACGAGTATCATTCGGCACCCCGGCGGCGCACGCGCGGGGGCATCGGCGGCAAGCTGCGGCTGGCGGGGGTCATTGTGGCCATTCTGCTGGTCGCCTATGCGGTGACCGCTATCTTGGAAAAAGGAACCGTTGAAGAGGACAGCACCCCGCAGACCGGCGCAGGCGGCATTGCACAGAATATTCTGGCACCGCTGCCCATGCAGGGCGAGGCGGCTTCCGGCAGCGGCAGCGAAAGTACAGCCGACGGCAGCGGCGCGGCGCAGGCGGTGCAGCTGGAAAACTTCGGCCCCGCCCGGCAGACTGATGGTGCTTATACCATTAAGTCTTACGATGCCAGCGTCATCCGGCAACCGACCTGCGGTCAGGTAGACCTGAGCTATTTTTCGGACGCTGCCTTTCTGGGTGACAGCCTGACGGTGGGCTTTTCGGACTATCAGATCAATCTGAGCGGCGCGCTCATCTGCGGCTATACGGGTGTGGGGCCGGACGCCATCGTCAACCGCGCCGCCGTCAAGAGCCCCACCCGTGGGCAGGAAGTGGCGCTGGATGTGCTGGCAGCGGCGCAGCCCAAAAAGCTGTATATCCTGCTGGGTACCAATACCCTGACCACCTTGGGCGCTTCTGACCGTTTTCTGGCCTACTACGGCCAGATGCTGGACGAGCTGCGCCAGACGCTGGGGGACGTCTGCATTATTTATGTACAGTCCATCCCGCCGGTACGGCCTGCGGCAGCGGAAAAGAAGCCGGGTCTTGCCTCGGATGTGCTGCGCGGCGTGAACGAGCAGCTGGCACAGCTGGCCGCCAGCAAGGGCTGCGTTTATCTGGACCTGTGGGAGGCGCTGGCTGACGGCGAGGGCAACCTGAAAGAGATGATCGCCGCACCGGACGGCGTGCACCTTTCGGCCGGCAACGGCTACGGCGCATGGGTCACCTACCTGCGCAACCACGCAAAATATTCCGCAAGTAACCCGTGGATCATGGGCAGCGCTTACAGCGCAGAATAAAAAACAAAAAGCAAGTGCACCACATCTTCATCAAAAGCGTTGACTTTTGAAAATGTGGTGCACTTGCTTTTTATATTACTTTTTATCCTGTGGGTCATCCAGCCCTTCGAACATCACCATGCCCAGACTTGCAAAGCTGGCACCCAGCACAAAACCGACTGTTCCCAGCGACACACTGAACAAAACGCCCATGGCAACACCGAACAGGATGCCTGCGATTTGACTTTTCTTCATTTTACTGCTCTGCCTTTCCGTACCATGCAACGGACAGCCGCCACGAGAGGGCGTACAGCACCAGCACCGCTGCCAGCACGACCACGCCCACCAGCAGCGAGCCATGGGCGGGCAGGATGCTGTTCAGCAGGGTTCCATCGGAGGACACCGCAATGCCCATCAAGCCTCCCAGCATGCCAATGCAAAGATAATACACATATTTTGCCTTTTCGTAGCCAAAGCGGTAGGTCAACGGCAGCAGGATGATGTTTCCCAGCAGGGTCAGCATCGCCACCTGAAGCAGAGTCGCCACGATGATCTGCACCGTTACCGTACCCCAGAGCAACTGTGCTGCTGCCAGCGCCGCCATACTCAGCAGCTCCGCCAGCGCCATACCGCACAAGCCGATGAGGTATTTGCCGCCCACGATCTGCTCTTTTGTCACCGGCAGAGCAGCGCAGTAAGCGCTGAACCGGCTGTTCTGGTCGTACGCCAGCAATGTCATGGGCAGCATCCCCAGCAAAAGCCCGCCGTACAGCATAAAGAAATTAGAGCCTTCCTTCATGAAAAACGTTCCCATCAGCATCATAGCCACCGACACCAGAATGATCCATCTGGTGTAGCTCCACATCTGATAGGCATCCTTCAATAACAGACCTTTCATTGCACGTTCTCCCCTTTCACCATCAGTACAAACAGTTCCTCAATGCTTACCGGGGTAAGCTCTGTCCCGGCAGGCAGTGCATCCCGGCGCACAAGTGCCTCGGCACCGTAAGGAGTGACCCGCTTGCCGTACACCTGTGCATCCAGTGCCGCCAGCTGCGCCGCCGTGCCATGCCACAGGGCGTATTCCTCCCGCAGGGCGTCCTTCTCCTCACAGAGCAGCAGTCTGCCCTTGTGCAGGAAAGCGATGGTATCGCACAGCTTTTCCAAGTCACTGACGATGTGGGAGGAGATGAGGATGGAGTGGTTTTCGTCCCGGGCAAAGTCCAGCAGCAGGTCGGTCACCTCGTCCCGAACCACCGGGTCCAGCCCGTTGGTGGCTTCGTCCAACAGCAGCAGCTTCGGGTGGTGCGCCAGCGCCACGGCGATGCACAGCTTCATCTTCATGCCGGTGGAGTAGTCCTTGTACTGCTTTTTGTCCGGCAGACCGAACTTTTGGCACAGCTCCGCATAGGCGGCAGCGTCCCAGTTCTGATAGATGCCTGCCATCACCTTGCCCGCCTGCACCGCGTTCAGACACAGGGGGACGCCCTCGCTGCCCAGCACCACGCCGATCTCCTCCTTGGTGCGGACAGAAGCGGTGCGGCTGTCCCTGCCAAGGATAGTCACGGTGCCGCCGTCCCTCCGCACCATATCTAAGATCAGCCGGATGGTGGTGCTCTTGCCCGCTCCGTTTTCGCCGATCAGGCCGCAGATGGTGCCGCCGGGCAGGGTCAGATCCAGCGGCCCAAGGGTAAAGTCCTTATAGTGCTTTGTAAGCCCCTGCAGTTCCAGTGCGTTCATATTCAGCCCTCCCACAGTAGTTCCAGCATCTCCCGCAGCTCTTCCCTGCTCAGCCCACAGGATGCGGACAGGCGGACGGCCTCGGTAAGATGTTCCTCAATCTTTTTCAGGTTTTCTTCCCGCAGCAGTTCGGTGTTTTTCGGGGCTACAAAAAAGCCCTTTGCCGGTACTGCGTAAAGAAAGCCCTCTTTTTCCAGTTCATCGTAGGCGCGCTTGGTGGTAATGACGCTGATGCGCAGATCCCGTGCCAGCCCCCGGATGGAGGGCATGGCCTCGTCCGGCTGCAAAGCCCCGCTGATGATCTGCTGCTTGATCTGGTTATAGATCTGGTCATAGATGGGCGCGCCGCTTTTGTTGTTGATAAACAGTTCCATCGGCTGCTCCTTTAACGGTTGCGTTTTTGTCTGTATATGTACAGTATATACAGTAGATACAGGTTTGTCAAGAGGACTTACAAAAAAATACACCCGCCGTCCAAAACGGACAGCAGGTGCAATTTTTATGGGTCTTACAGTGCCTTGATCGCGGTCTTGATACGCTGGGCGGCAAGCTTGGTCTTTTCCGCATCGCCGAAGGCGGTCAGGCGGAAGTAGCCCTCGCCGCACTCGCCAAAGCCCACGCCGGGGGTGCCCACCACACCGCAGTTTTCCAGCAGCCAGTCGAAGAACTCCCAGCTCTTCATGTTGCCAGGGCAGCGCAGCCAGATGTAGGGGCTGTTCTTGCCGCCGCAGTACCACACGCCGCACTCGTCCAGTGCATCGGCGATGACCTTTGCGTTGCGGCGGTAGTAGTCCAGATTAGACTGGATCTCAGCCATGCCGCTCTCGGTGAACACGGCGGTAGCGGCGCGCTGCACCACATAAGGCACACCGTTGAACTTGGTGGTCTGACGGCGCAGCCACAGCTTATTGATGTTCATCCCCTCGCGCTCCAACTCCTTGGGCACGACGGTGTAGCCGCAGCGGGTGCCGGTGAAGCCTGCGATCTTGGAGAAGGAGCAGATCTCCACGGCGCACTCGCGTGCACCCTCGATCTCGAAGATGCTACGGGCCAGCTCGCCGTCCGAGATAAAGCACTCGTAGGCGGCATCGTACAGGATGATGGCATCATTCTTGCGGGCGTAATCCACCCATGCCTTCAGCTGTGCGCGGGTGTAGGCAGCGCCGGTGGGGTTGTTGGGGCTGCAAATATAGATGATGTCTGCCTTCACGCTCTCGTCCGGCATCCCGAGGAAGCCGTTCTCCTGCCCGGTGCGGCTGTAAATGATCTTGCGGCCATCGGTGACGTTATCGTCCACATAGGTGGGGTACACGGGATCCGGTACCAGCACGGTGTTGTCCACATCGAACAGACCCAGCAGGTTTGCAAGGTCGCTCTTTGCGCCGTCCGAGATAAAGATCTCGTCCTCGGCAAGCTGGGTGCCGCGGCCGGCGTAGTAGCCCTGAATGGCCTGCTTGAGGAAGGGATAGCCCTGCTCCGGGCCGTAGCCGTGGAAGCCCTCCTTGGTGCCCATCTCCTCGGCAGCGTCACGCATGGCCTGCACCACGCACTTTGCCAGCGGCTGGGTCACATCGCCGATGCCCAGACGGATGATCTCCTTTTCCGGGTGTGCTTCCTGATACGCAGCCACCTTGTGGGCAATGTCCACGAACAGGTAGCTGGCCTTCAGCTCGTTGTAATGCTTGTTCATCTTCATGATACTTTCCCTCGCTTCTATATTGTGGAACCCTCTCAGTCATCTCGCATTCGCTCGATGCCAGCTCCCCCGAGAGAGGGAGCTTTTTCAAAGGGTCATTTTACACTTCGGTCGTGCCCTCGCACACGGTCTCGGCAGCGCCGGTCATCAGCAGCTGCTTGCCGGGCAGCACCCGGATGGTCAGCTCGCCGCCGCGCAGCTGCACATGGATGTCCTCCCCGGCAGGGCAGACACCCAGCTCGGTCAGGGCTGCCACAGTGGCACAGGTGCCGGTGCCGCAGGCCCATGTCTCGCCGCTGCCGCGCTCCCACACACGCATCTTCAGGTGAGTGGCATCCACCACCTGCACAAACTCGGTGTTGATGCGCTCCGGGAAGTTTTCGTGGTGCTCAAAGCCCGGGCCGATCTGCTCCAGCTTCAGGCTGTCCACATCCGGCACAATGGTCACGCAGTGGGGGTTGCCCACGCTGATGCAGGTCACCCGCCACAGGTTTTCTTCCACCTGCAAAGGCAGGTCTACCAGCGGCCCTTCGCCCATGTTCACGGCGGGCAGCGCCGCTGCCATGGCTGTGTAGGCACCCATCTCCACCTGCCACAGCCCTTCGCCCATGCGGGCAACGGTCTTTAAGCCGCTGAGGGTGTCGATGGCAAGCTTCGGCTTTGCCGTGCCGTGGGTGTACAGCCACTCGGCTACGCAGCGGATGCCGTTGCCGCACATTTTACCCTCGCTGCCGTCCGCATTAAAGATGCGCATCATGGCATCTGCCCCGGCAGTGACCGGTGCGCAGATGCAGATGATGCCGTCCGCACCAATGGAAAAGTGTCGCCGGGATAAGTGCTCTGAAAGCGCTGCGATCTCCTCCGGCACACCGGAGGTGCGGCAGTCCAGATAGATATAATCGTTGGCGCAGCCCTGCATTTTGGTGAATGAAAGCTTCATGCTTATCGCTCCTTATAAAAGAGACTGGTCAGTCCCTGTAAACTCATTACTTTATAATGATAAAAAAACCGGCACGAGATGTCAAGGGAAAAAGCAGCTTTCAGACAATTTTCTTCAGTTGCTGCAAAACAGGGCTTGACAATACGCACTGCATGGGATATAAAAAAAGAGAGCGCTTTGTACAGCAGGCAAAGCTGTGCCGGATACCGGAGGCTTTTCCGGGGCACGGCGGGCTGTACGCGTATGCAATACAACTGCAAAAAGGAGACCACAGGAATGGATACTTTTGAAAAAATCCGTGCATTGCTGGCTGAGCAGCTGGACGTTGACCCGGCAAAGATCACGCTGGAAAGCGATATCATGAGCGATTTCGAGGCGGACAGTCTGGATATCGTGGATATGGTGATGACGCTGGAGGACGAGTTTGGCATCGAGGTGCCGGACGACGCCATCGAGTCCCTGCGCACCGTAGGCGATGTGGTAAACTTTGTGGACAGCCACGCGCAGAACTGATTCTTTTAGGCAAAAGCCCCGCCTTTGCAGTGCGGCACACGGCCGTGCAGGCAGGCGGGGCTTTATTATGGTTCGTGCGGAACGCACAGCGTTTGGCGCACGGCCTTGGGAGGATATAACAAAATGGCAAAAGACAACAAGAAGCTCGTGCAGGCGATCACCAGCCAGGAAGAAAACTTTGCACAGTGGTACACCGATATCTGCGTAAAGGCAGAGCTGGTGGAGTATTCCAGTGTGAAGGGCTTTATCATCCTGCGCCCCTATGGTCAGGCCATCTGGGAACTGATCCAGAAGGATCTGGATGCCCGGTTCAAGGCCACCGGCCATGAGAATGTGGCTATGCCGGTGCTGATCCCGGAGAGCCTGCTGCAGAAGGAAGGCGAGCTCGTCAATGGCTTCGCGCCGGAGGTGGCGTGGGTCACGATGGGCGGCTCCGACAAGCTGGAAGAGCGTCTGGCAGTGCGTCCCACCAGCGAGACCATGTTCTGCGACCACTGGTCCCGCGTGCTGCACAGCTACCGCGAGCTTCCCATGAAGTATAACCAGTGGTGCAGCGTGGTGCGCTGGGAAAAGACCACCCGTCCCTTCCTGCGCAGCCGCGAGTTCTGGTGGCAGGAGGGTCACACCATCCATGAGACCGCTGCCGAGGCCGAGGCTGAGACCCAGCAGCAGCTGAACTGCTACGCAGATACCTGCGAGCAGGATCTGGCGATTCCCGTGGTGAAGGGCCGCAAGACCGACAAGGAAAAGTTTGCCGGTGCCGAAGCCACCTACACCATCGAGGCCATGATGAAGGACGGCAAGGCTTTGCAGAGCGGTACCAGCCACTACTTTGGCGATAAGTTCAGCAAGGCTTATGACGTTACCTTTACCGGCCGCGACAACCAGCTGCATCATCCGTTCCAGACCAGCTGGGGCGTTTCCACCCGTCTGGTGGGTGCTATCATCATGACCCACGGCGATGATGACGGCCTGATCCTGCCCCCGGCCATTGCGCCCATTCAGGTGGTGGTGGTGCCCATTGCCGCCCACAAGCCCGGCGTCTCCGAAAAGGCTGCCGAACTGGCCGAGAAGATCAGCAAGTACGCCCGCGTGAAGCTGGACGACAGCGACAACGCCCCCGGCTGGAAGTTTGCCCAGTGGGAGATGAAGGGCGTGCCCCTGCGCCTTGAGATCGGCCCCAAGGATCTGGAAAAGAACCAGTGCGTGCTGGTGCGCCGCGACACCCGCGAGAAGGTCTTTGTAAGCTTGGACGAGTTGGAAACTGCCATTCCCGCCCAGTTGGAGGCTCTGCGCAAGGACCTGTACCAGCGTGCGCTGGAAAACCGCGAAAAGCGCACCTGGGCTGCCACCACCATGGACGAGGTGAAGGAGCTGGCAAAAGCCAACACCGGCTACATCAAGACCATGTGGTGCGGCGATCTGGCCTGCGAGATGAAGATGAAGGAAGAGGCTGGCCTGTCCAGCCGTTGTATGCCCTTTGAACAGGAGCAGCTCAGCGATGTGTGCCCCTGCTGCGGTAAGCCCGCCAAGGCTATGGTCTACTGGGGCGTTGCTTACTAAGCAGTTGCTTTTCTGATCCGATACAAAACCCCCGGAGCTGTTTTATGCTCCGGGGGTTTTACTTGTCATTTGTCGAATTATATGCTATTATAAAGTTGCTGCTTCGGCAGCAAGGCACTGCACATAACGGCAGGCGGTTCGGCCCCACTTCCGAAAGGAGGTGAAGCTTATGCCTATTACTTTGACGTTCCATATCTTCGGATTGGTATTTACCATCAAGGTAAAAAGCGAGAACCGCCACCCTGGCCGGTGACGGTTCTTAGTTTTTAGGAATCCTCATCAAAAGGGCTGACCGCTTGTCGCAGTGCCTTTTCTATTTACAGTATACCCGCTTTTGAGTTTTCTGTCAAGAGCACGCCGTTTCGTTTCTGCGTGCTTTTTTACCGTTCAAAGGTGGTGCTGAGGGTGGTCTGCCAGCTTTCGCCGGGGGCAAGGCAGGCGGCTGCGGCGCGCTGCTCCCAATCCTGCGGGTCGGTAGCGGCTGCGGGCAGGCTCTGCCACGGCTCAATGCACACAAAGCGCACCGGCTTTGCGGGGGCAGACCAGATGAGGGTGTAGGGGAAGTCCTTGATGCTGCAATAGATGCCGCGCCCGGTGTCCTTCTCGTAGATGCCAAGGGTCCGGGAGCGCAGGCCGGTCATGCAGATGCTGTCCTCTGCAAACAACTCATCGGTCAGCTGGATGGCGCGTTCGTTCTTGCACTGGTAACGGCACTTTCCGCTCAGCAGGCCGCCCGCACCGGCATCAATGACCATAGGGCTTTCCGGCCGGTCAAAACAGAACTCGTAGTCGGTGGTGGTATGCTTATCGTCGAACGGTACATTGAACGCCGGGTGGAAGCCGATGCCGAAGCGCAGCTCCTCCGTGCCGGGGTTCGTCACCTGCAGGGTATGGTGCACGGTCTTGCCCTCCAGACGGAAGGTGCTGGTGAGCACAAAGTCATAGGGGAAGCGCTCTGCCTTGATGGCATCGTCTGCCCGCAGTTCCAGCTGGATGGTGTCCCCTTCTGCCCGCAGCAAGGTGTGCTCCAGATCCCGGGCAAAGCCGTGCTGACCGCCCTTCCATGTTTTGCCCTTGGCGGTAAAGGTGCCGTCCACCAGCTTGCCCGTCCACGGGAACAGAATGGGCGCGTGGCGCTTCCAGATGGCGGGGTCGGCCTGCCAGAGCAGTTCTTCGCCTGCGGCGTTTTTCAGGCTGACAGCCTCTGCACCGTGGGTATCCACGGTCAGGGTCAGGAATTCGTTGTGAATGGTTGCCTGCATTTTCAGTATCTCCTTTGTCCTTCTTATTTTCCGGGGCCTGCTGTTTCCAGTATACTCCCCTGTGCACCAAAAATAAAGCCCCAGTCCGCCCGGTTTCAGCAGAGCTGCGCCAGCGGCAGGGTGACAGCAAAGGTAGTGCCGTTTTCGCTGCTGCGCTCCACGGTCACACTGCCGCCGTGCAGCACCGCGATCTCCCGCACAAGGGCAAGGCCAAGCCCCACGCCGCCCATCTCCCGGCTGCGAGATTTATCCACCCGGAAAAAGGGCTGGAAGATGCTCTCCCGGCAGTCTGCGGGGATGCCGGGGCCGGTATCTGCAATGCGCAGCACAGCAACCTGTTTTTCCTGCCGCAGGGTGACGCACACCGCACCGCCGGGGCGGTTATACTTGATACCGTTTTCCACCAGATTGAACACCAGCCGGTAGATCAGCGCATCACTGCCCACCATGCCCAGCTCCGCGCAGTCCTGCTGCAAGGAGATATTGTTTTTCTGGGCAAGAGGGGTCAAATCGGTCAAGATCTCCTCCACCAGCGGCGCAAGGGCGATCTGGTCGGTGCGGGAGACCGATTGCAGATTGCTCATTTCCAGCAAAGTACGCACAAGGGCGGTCAGGCGGTCCAGCTGCTCCCGCACAGAGCCGACCAGTCCGGCGGTCTCGGCGTCCATGGCCGGGTGCTCCTCTGCAAACAGCTCCAACTTTGTCTGCAAAATAGCCAGCGGGGTGCGCAGCTCGTGGGCTGCGTTGCCCGCAAACTGCCGCTGCAATTCAAAGGACTGCGCCAAACCATCCAGCATCCGGTTTACCGACCGGCTCAGCCGCCCGAATTCCTGCACGGTGTTTTCATCCAGACGGGCGGTGGCAATGCTGTCCTGATTGACCCGCTGCGCCTGCTGCGCAAGCTGTTGCAAAGGCTTCAGCGCTCTGCCACTGACAAAATAAGCGATGGCTGCACTGAGGATGGTGACCACGGCGGTGATGCACCAGCCCTTGCGGCCAAAGACCACCTTTGCATCGTAAACCTCCTGTGAAAAATGCGCCAGCAGGCTGGACATTTCCTCCTGCGGGATCTCGATGGTCAGCGAATCCGCGCTGCCGGGCTGGTACTGCATCATAAAGCCGTTGAGGGCGTCCATGCCGGTAACGCCGGTGCGGTACAAAAGCAGATTCATGCTCACGCAGGCGCAGGCGATGAGCAGCGCCGTCAGCAGGGTGATACGCCATTGCAGGGACAAACGCTTCATTGTACCTCTCCTCCGATCTCGTAGCCTTCCCCGATGCGGTTGCGGATGGGGTCGTACCCCAGCGCCGCCCGCAGCTTTTTGCGTAGGGCGGAGATATGCACCCGGATGGAGTTGCTGAAGCTGTCCACGCTGCCGTCCCAGACGTGCTCGATGAGTTCTTCCTGACTGACCGGGCGGCCCTGATGCAGCAGCAGATATTCCAGCACGCCGCTCTCCTTTCGCGTCAGCGCAAGGGTCTGACCATCCACCGTGGCAACGCGGCTGCGGGTATTGAAGCTGAGCCGCCCGCAGCACAAACAGACATCCTGCTGAATGAACTTGCGCCGGGTCAGGCTGCGCACCCGGGCTTCCAGCTCTGCAAGGTGGAAGGGCTTGGAAAGATAATCGTTCGCCCCGGCATCCAGCCCTTCCACCTTATCTGCAATCTCACTGCGCGCCGACAAGATCAGCACACAGGTTTCAAGGTCGTGCTGCCGTAAGCTGCGCAGCACCTGCATCCCGTCCACCTTGGGCAGGTTGAGATCCAGCAGCACAAGGTCGTACCGCTCTGCCGCCAGTGCTTCCAGCGCGGATTCGCCGTCTGCGCAGGCGTCCACCTCGTACCCGGACAGCCGCAGCTTCCGGGCAATGTCCTCCCGCAGGGAGTGCTCGTCCTCTACCACCAAAAGGCGCATTTTATTTTCCACCTTTCCCATAAAAAATCCGTTTATTGCGTTTTTCTTCATTATAACAGATTATAGCAGACGGTGTTAAGATTCGTGTTAAGATTTTCTTAGCAGAAATTTTATCCTGCATGGTGTATACTGGTGCCATCAAACGACAGGAGGCTATGATGTTCATGACAAAAAAACAGGCGCAGCTGCTTTTGCTTGCTGCCGGGGTGCTGATGCTGCTGTTCGGCGTATGGCGGGGCGAGGCAGACACCGTATTTTCAAAAGCCATCCGGCTGTGTATGGAGTGTGTAGGCATTGGATAAGAAAAAACTAAATCCCCTCGCCCGGTTCCGGGGCTTTATACAGGCCGGGGCGACCCTTTTGACCAATATCCACCTGCCCAACTTTGCCAAAGGGACGCTGTATCAGGGCGGTGGAAAATACGTCTGCGTACCGGGGCTGAACTGCTATTCCTGCCCGGGCGCGGCCGGTGCCTGCCCGGTGGGAGCATTCCAAGCGGTAGTGGGTTCTTCCAAGTTTCGCTTTTCCTACTACATCACCGGCATCCTGATCCTCTTCGGAGTGCTGCTGGGGCGGTTCATCTGCGGCTTTCTCTGCCCGTTCGGGTGGTTTCAGGAGCTTTTACACAAGATTCCCTCCCCCAAGCTCTCCACCAAAAAGTTAAAGCCGCTGCGCTATTTAAAGTATGCGGTGCTGCTGGTCATGGTGGTACTGCTGCCATTGCTGGCGGTCAATGAGCTGGGCATGGGCGACCCGTTCTTCTGCAAATATCTCTGCCCGCAGGGTGTGCTGGAAGGTGCCATTCCCCTCTCCCTGACCAATGCGGGCATCCGCGCCGCGCTGGGCAAGCTGTTCACATGGAAAGCCTGCATTCTGCTGGCAGTCATTGTGGGCAGTGTAGTGTTCTACCGCCCCTTCTGCAAGTGGCTGTGCCCGCTGGGCGCGTTCTATGCGCTGCTGAACAAGGTCTCGCTGTTCCAGATGCGCGTAGACACCCACAAATGCGTCTCCTGCGGCGCCTGTGCAAAGGCTTGCAAGATGGACGTAGACATTACCAAGACCCCCAACCACGCCGAATGTATCCGCTGCGGGATGTGCATGAAAGCCTGCCCTACGGATGCCATCCAGTATAAATTCGGGCTGGGAGACCAATCAAACACCGAAACAACAAAGGAGTAAAACCATGAAATTTAACCGTGTAACTGCACTTTCGCTCAGCCTTGTACTGGCCTTCAGCCTTGCCGCCTGCGGGCAGGGCGCATCCTCTGCATCCTCTGCATCTTCTGCATCTTCTTCCGCTTCCTCTGCGGCTGCAGAAAGCAAGACCGAGGAGCAGCTGCTGGCCGAGGAAAACGAGATCCTTTCCGCAAACGATGCCCTGTGGGAGAAGGTGTTCTCCTCCATGGACAAAAACGTGACCGAGACCACCCTCAGCACGAACTACGGCGATTTTCTGCTCAACGCCGTGGAAAAGGCAAAGGACCAGTTCTCGGATGAGGAGTACAAGACCCTGACCGCCGATGCGGAAAAAATTCGGGATATCGAGAATCAGATCGCTGCCCTTGCCCCCGCGGACGCGGCCGCTTCCGGTGCTGCCGCACAGGGCACCGCCTTCCCCAAGTTTGAGGGCAGCGATTTAGAGGGCAACCCGGTGGACAACAGCCTGTTTGCGGGCAATGCCTTTACGGTGGTGAACTTCTGGTTCAACGGCTGCAAGCCCTGCGTGGAGGAACTGGACGACCTGAACGACCTGAATGAGAAGGTCAAGGCACAGGGCGGCGAGGTGGTCGGCATCAACACCGAGACACTGGACAGCAACCAGCAGGGCATTGATGCCGCCAAAAAGCTGCTGGCTACAAAGGGCGCAAGCTACCGCAACATCTACTTTGCCTCCGGCAGTGAGGCCGGCAAGTTCGCGCTGAACATCATGGCCTTCCCCACCACCTACGTTTTTGACCGGGACGGCAACGTTGTGGGCCAGCCCCTGCTGGGCGGCATCGACAAGGAAGAAAACCTTGCTGCCCTGCAAAAAAATATTGACGCCGCCCTTGCCAAGGACAGCGCCAAATAAGCTATTCTCCCCTGCCGCCTTCGGGCGGCTTTTTTGTTTGCTGCGGGCATTGCCATGCACGCCCGGGCACCGGACGGAATACGCTGGGGCAGAAGCATACTTTTACCAGTAAAGGAGCGTATCTCCATGAAAAACACCGGAACTCTCCGCATCCAGACCTTTGCGGCCCGCCAGTCTGCCCCCATGGAGGGGGTGATCGTTGCGGTGCAGGGGGACGGCTTTACCCTGCACTGTATCACCGATGCCACCGGCAGCGCCGCCGATATTCCCGTTGAAGCCCCCGCCTGCACCCTCTCGCTGGACGAGGACAACACCACCCGCCCCTACGCCATTGTCAGCCTGACCGCCGCAAAGCCCGGCTACCGCACGGTACGCATTGAAGGCATCCAGATCTTCGCCGGGCAGGTAACGCTTGCACAGCCCCAGATGCTGCCCGACACCGAGGAAGGCAAGGACATCCCGGACTCGCCCATCGTCATCCCGCCGCACGCTTTGTTTGCGGGCAGCGGCGGCAGCGGCCCGCAGCCGGTGCAGCACTGCATACCCCGGGTGCTGGATCAGGTCGTCATCCCCAAAAATATCACGGTGCATCTGGGAAAACCGGCAGCTGCCGCCCGCAACGTGACGGTATCCTTCCGGGATTATATCGCAAACGTTGCCTCCAGTGAGGTCTACCCCACATGGGCGGACGAAAACACCCCAACGGGCAGGGTGCTTCCCGGCTCAGAACTCCCATTCGATCGTGATCTCCTGCTTTCCGGTAAGCGGGTCTTTTGGGCTGACAACCACGCGCCGCACCAGAAGCGCCGCAAGTTCACGGGTCAGATGGGAAACCTGTGCCAGTTCCCGCACACGCTGCCTTTGCGCCTGAACAACGTCCGTTTCCTTTAGCTGCTGTTCCAGTTCTGCTTCCAAGCCATGAATGCGGTTTTCCGCACTTTTTATTTCCTCCCCAAACGCCCGGTTCATTTCCGCAAATTGAACGGCATCGAGCAGCCCGGACACCTTATCCAGATACAGCTGCTGCACAGCCTTGCGCCGCCGCTCCACCTCGCCTTTCAGCCGTTTCAGCTCGCTGCGCTGCGCCTGCTCCCGCTGCTGCACCGGGTCATCCCGCCGGGGCAGCTCCACCTTTTCCGGGTCGAAATATTCCGCTGCATATTCCCGGATACGCCGGAGCACCAGCTCCTGCAGGTCATCCAGATTGGTGCAGGTCTTGTTCCCGCACCGCTTGGGTGCACGCTGGTGCATCCGGCAGCGGACATAGCGCACACGGGTGCCGTCTGCCTTGGGCGGGCGACTGGTCTGCTCCATGATGCAGCCGCAGCAGCTGCACACCACCTTCCGCGCCAAGGGATGGATCATACCCCCGGCACCGCTGCGGGTGCGGCGCTGCATTATCCGCTGCACGGTGTCGTAGGTATCCTTGTCGATGATGGCTTCGTGGGTGTTCTCCACCACGATCCACTGGGACTTAGGGAGCCAGACCGTCCGCTTGGACTTGTAGCTCACCTTTTTGTGCCGCCCCTGCACCAGATCCCCGGTATAGGTCTGGTTGTGAAGCATCTGGTAGATCGTCCCGCTGCTCCACAGCGACTCACAGGACGTTTTCCGGGCAAGGTGGTAGCGCTTCCCGTTCTGCTGCTTGTACGCTGTGGGGCTTGGCACTCCCTCCTCGTTTAAAATCTGTGCGATTTTGTGCGCACCCATTCCGCTGAGCGCCAATGCAAAAATACGCTTTACCACCTCCGCTGCCTCCGGGTCGATGACAAGCTTTCCTTTGGCGTCCGGGGCTTTCTGGTAGCCGTACAGGGCAAAGGAGGCGATATACTGCCCCTCCTTCCGCTTATGATTCAGCACCGAGCGGACATTGGCGGACAGATCCTCCAGATACCACTCGTTGATCAGCCCATTGATCTGCCGGGACTTTTTGTTCGCCGTATCGTCGGTATCCACATGGTCCACCACTGCGATAAAGCGGACGCCCCACTCAATGAACTTCCCGTGCAGGTATTTTTCCACCAGTTCCATATCCCGGGTAAAGCGAGACTGGGTCTTTGCCAGCACCACATCAAACCTGTGTTCGCTGGCAGCCTGTATCATGGCATTGAACGCCGGACGGTTCCGGTCGATGCCGGAGTAATCCTCATCGGAATAGATCTGGTAAAGTTCAAATCCCTGCTCCATGGCGTACTGGAGCAGCATGGACTTCTGGTTCTGGATGCTTTCCGATTCACCGGTCCTGGTTTCGTCCTCCTTGCTCAGGCGGCAATAAATCGCTGCTTTCATGCGCTGCACCTTTGCAAGGACGGTCTGTCAGCCACAGGCCTTTGCCGGATCGGCAGCAGACAGTTTATCAACGATGTATCGCTCAAACGCCTTCTGAAAGCATTCTTTGCGCTGCTGGTTTGTCTCGGACTGAAATTTCTCATACAGGATAAAAGAAGTTTTCTCCATAGGCTCCTCCTTTTCGGTCCACTTGGTTGTGTTATGCGTCATTTCAGTCTATTTCCGGCTGCCGGAAATCAGAACTTTTCAGGCGGCAATATGGCACAACTCTTACAACAACCGACAAACCAAATTACAGCAAAAACGGCCTGAACCCTGTACCATACAGAGTTCAGGCCGTTCAGGCTGCTATATTTTACTTCTGCTCTTTGTCCACTACCCGGATCTTGCCCTTCTTCCACAGCACATAGGAAGTCAGGATGCCGATAGGCAGCATCACGATAATAAAGATGCCCACAAATCCGCCCAGCACGGAACCGTAGCCCGCAAGGCGTGCGGCAAGGGAGACCACCGTCATGATGATGAGCACCGGCAGCACGCCCTTGATGCCGCCCTTGACTACCTTGCTGCCGCTGGACGAGCTGGCGAACAGACCCAGCGCCATAGAGCCGAACAGCGCCGGCAGCAGGTAGCCGGAGGCCGTCTTGACGGCGGGCAGCTCGAACACCGGGCTGATGAAGGAGGCACACACCGCTGCCAGCGTCAGGATGGCAACGGTCATCAGGGAAGAGACCGCAACAGCCACCGAGGCGATGGCCTCACCTTCCGGGGTGTTGGGCTGCTTCTTGGTCAGGTTCATGGCGTTTGCTGCCACCGGGAGCTTCAGGTTCATGATATTGCCGGTGATAAAGGCCAGATAAGCCGAACAGCCCAGAATAGGGGTGTAGCTCAGTGCCTCCGAAAAGCCCACCGGGATGTAGATGAGCAGGATGGAAAAGGTGTTCACGTTGAACACCTCGCCCAGAGACGGGATGCTGTCGTAGGCAGCCAGCACCACAAAGGGCAGCGCCACCATGTAAATGAGGGCGATCAGGGTACCCACACGACCCCAGCGGTGCGCCCAGCTCTGGAAGGAATCCATTTTAGCCTCAGTCTTTGCTTTGCTCATGTCTGTTTTCCTCCCCTTAACCGAAAATCCGTACCCATGCCAGCGACGAGATCAGGCCGCCCAGCATGGAGAATGCCATTACAAAGTTATTGAGCCATGCAAGACCCGGGCGCTTTGCCATCACACCCACGCCAATGGCGATCACAAGGCCGGTGATCATAACGGCAGCCTGCACATTGTCGGTGAACAGCAGAATGGGAATGTACACCGAGAACATCACCAGCATAAACACACCGGACAGCACGTTTTTCCAAGTGCTGCCGCCGCTTTCGGCCGCAGAGCGGTCCACGCTTTTGCACAGCTTTTTGCCAAGGGGCAGCAGGATCAGAAAGCCGCTCAGCATACCCACACTCATCAGGATCATCACCACGCCGAACTGCCGTCCGGTGGCGCTTTCCAGCATTTCCGCGGAGGATGCGTAGCCCAGCACCTGTGCAATGGAGCTGGAGATCATGGTTTCGTAGGACAGCGAGCCGATGACCGACAGCCGCCACCATGCCCACACGCTGCCCAGCACCGCAATGAGCACGAACAGACCCACCACGATGGAAAGGCTTGGCACAACAGAGAATATCAGGCTGGATTTGATCACGTTGCTCAGTTCCTTGCGGGTGATGCCCAGTTCCAGACAGTGGTCGTAGGCCTTTTTGAAATAGACCAGCGAGAATGCGGAAATGTACAAAAGACCGCCGATGACCAGCGCCAGCAGCAGCGGGCTCTGGATGATATCTTTCATGGTTGCCATAGATTGTCCTCCCCATAAACACAAAACGAACGAAAAAAGGCGGGTATTCTCTGCCCGCCGTCCTCGATATACGGACAGGATACCGGAAAAAGCAGCTTCTGTCAAATGAGTATGACTAAAGTGTGAACAGCCTTCGGATACATTTCCGGTAGGAGAAGCCGCAAAAAGCCTTTATCGCGCAAAGATAATAAAGTTATGACCGCCGGTCACTTTGCTTCCGTTGAAAATTGCACAAATTTTAAAGAAAATTTCTGTCGTTCTGCCGAAAACAGCGGACAAGGGCAAGATATTTTTCTGACTTGCCCTTATCGGCGTTCTGGTCGGTTTTCGTGAAATATAAAGCAAAAAGGAGTTCTGCCACGGACAAATGTCCGGGCAGAGCTCCCTTTGCATTTATCTTATTCTGCCGCCTTACTCCCCCAGCGTCTCGCCCAGTGCCAGCACGGCGTTGCGGACGCACTCCGGGCAGGGGCACAGCGGTGCGCCGGTCTCCATGCCCTTCAGGTCTTTACAGATGGTAGCGCCGCACTTTTCCTGAAAGTTTTGCAGCAGTTCCTTGGAAATGCGGGGTGTGCCCTTGCCGTCGGTGACGATGCCCGCCACCATCACAGCGCCGATCAGTGCGCCGCAGGTGCTCTCCATGCAGCCCATGCCGGCGGCATAGCCTGCGCCCAGCTTCATCAGGGTGTCGGCATCCACCGGCAGCTTGTCCTCGAATGCTTTCAGCACCGCCTGTGCGCAGTTGCACTGTCCGGCAGCTTTCCATGCGGCAGCCTGCGCTGCCCGTTCTTCGATGTTCATTTTACAGTCCTCTTTCTTTGATTACTTCCGATTCGTTGCTTTCAGTATACCATGGTTTCTCCCATCAGAAAAGCCTATCATGCCAATTCTCACTGCTCTGTGACAGCACACTTACAGGAAAGATATGTTGCGAGGAAACAACTCCCCTAGACAAGCAAAAAACGATTATCCGTCCGATACTGGTTGCGATATGGATATTCATAAATTCTTTCACCACAGCCATCGCTCTGCCGATCAGGAAAGCCGAATACACGCCAGCAACGGTCAGCGGAATGGCAAAGAACACGGCTGTCCGCACAAAAAGCCATGCAAAGCAGCGAGAATAAGCATTCGTTTATCGGGTATGCTGCGGTCTGAGAACGTCCTTATGGTGTTTTAGCGAAAGCACCGCTGCAAGGCAGCGCAAGAGAAGCACAGTTTTTCTTAGGATGAAATCGGGCTGGTGCACCGGACATCCCGGTAAAATCATAAACCGAAAAATAAAAAAAGTAGAATGAAAGAAATACATTTTATAATAACGGGAGTGCAAAGTCTCATGGAACGGAACTGTCTTCATTGTAAATACAAACAATGGAACCCCATCAGCAACAGATATCGCTGCGGTCTCGAACGACTATCTTATATCAGCGCCAACAGTTCCTGTGATGCTTTTGTCTTTGATTCGTCATCTTCGGAGGATCCGTTGGAGCTTGCCGCCCGACAGGGTGACGCAGAGGCAATGGATCGTCTGGGCGGAAAGTACTATGAGAAAAAGCAGTATGAAAAAGCCTGTTCCTGGTGGAGCAAAGCCTCTGCACGCGGCAACGCGCATGCAGCAACTTTTTTGGGGAGAATGTATATCAATGGTCTTGGTGTTTCTAAAAGCATTCCCGGCGCAGTACGCCAGCTGAAGCTGGGCACAGAACTTGGAAACAGGCAAGCTCCTTTCTGGCTTGGTCGGCTTTACGAAGTTGGCCGTGATGTCCCACAGAATTGGACAGAAGCTGCCCATTGGTACACACTGGCGGCTGAGCGCAATGTTCCCGGAGCCCAATACAAGCTGGGCATCTGTTATCGTGACGGCCTTGGCGTACAGACAGATCGTTCCAAGGCAGAACAGTATTTAAAGCAGGCCGCAGCACAGGGAAACGCCGATGCACAGCAGGCATTGGAGCAGTTGTGTCCTCCGCAGACTCCTTCCTCTGCGCAGGAGCCGGAAAGGCGCTCAGCTGTACAGGAGCCGGCAGCTCCGCAGCAATCCGCAATGGAAGAGCTGAACGCCCTGATCGGATTGACACAGCTAAAAACCGACATCCGGCAGCAATTTACAATGATGCAGATACAAAAAAAGCGCGAGGCTATGGGATTGCGCATAGAAAAACAGAGTCTGCACATGGTTTTTACCGGCAACCCGGGCACCGGCAAAACCACCGTTGCGCGTATTATGGGACGGCTTTTTCAGGAAATCGGCGTTCTTTCCAAAGGTCAGCTGGTCGAAGTTCAGCGCGCTGATCTTGTAGGCGGTTACATTGGTTCCACTGCGCCTAAAACGCTGGAAAAGATCCAGGAGGCTTTGGGCGGTATCTTATTTATTGATGAGGCCTATACGCTGGTTGGAAAAGGCTCGAATGATTTCGGACAGGAAGCCATCGACACGCTTCTGAAAGCGATGGAGGACTATCGTGATGATCTCATTGTGATCGTAGCCGGTTATCCGCAGCAGATGAAAGATTTTGTCAACAGCAATCCCGGCTTGGAATCCCGTTTTACGCGATATTTCCAATTTCCAGATTATACCGAGGACGAGATGCTGCAGATCTTCAAAACGCTGTGCACCTCTCGTGATTATCAAATCAGCAGCGATGCGCTTGAAGCAGCCGCCATGCAGCTGCGCGAGATCCGCCGCAGTGCGGGGGAAAACTTTGCCAACGCACGCGAAGTCCGCAACTATTTCCAGAAGCTGCTGGTCAGTCAGAGCACACGGCTTGGTACAATGAGCAACCCCAGCCTGGAAGATCTGATGACGATCACGCTGGACGATGTAAAATCCTGTATGCCGCTTCCGAAGAAAGGCCCTTCTCCACAGGAAGAATTGAACGAGCTGGTCGGAATGACTGCTTTGAAAAAGTCCGTCATGGAACAGATCAACATGGTTCGCTATCAGCAGCTGCGGGAGCAGCAGGGGCTGAAAACCGCCGCAATGTCCCGGCACATGGTTTTTACCGGAAATCCCGGTACAGGAAAAGCCACCGTTGCCCGGATCATGGCACAGTTGTACAATGAGATCGGTGTATTGCCGCGCGGGCAGTCAGTGGAAGTACAGCGCGCCGATCTTGTAGGCCGTTATGTGGGCGAAACCGCGCCTAAAACGCTGGCAAAGATCCGCGAAGCACGCGGCGGGATCTTATTTATTGATGAGGCCTATACACTGGTTGGAAAAGGCGGAAACGATTTTGGACAGGAAGCCATCGATACGCTGCTTGTCGAGATGGAAAACCACCGGGACGACTTTATTGTGATCGTAGCCGGATATAAGGAGCAGATGCAGTCCTTTATCGAAAGCAACCCCGGCCTTGCTTCCCGCTTTACTTCCTATTTTGATTTTCCTGATTACACCGCTCCGGAAATGATGGAGATCTTTTTGCGGCTATGCAAAAAACGGGATTATCGTCTTACGCCTGAGGCAGAGCATGATCTGCTGAACTATCTTCAGGTGTTGGAGCAAACCCGCAGTACCAGCTTTGCCAATGCGCGTACCATACGCAATTTGTTTGAGTCCATTGTAACCAAACAAAGCAACCGCATTCTGGCGTCCGGTCACTGCGAGGTCGAAAGCCTTCAGCAGCTTTTGCCAGAAGATATTCAGTCTGCAATACAATAAAAAGAGGTGTCTACATGAGTGTTTGCAGTTTTTGTGGTAAAGATCAAAAGGATGTCGGTCTATTGATTCTCGGGCCGAACGGTGCGAACATCTGTAATGCGTGTGTCAAACTTTGTTATAACCTGATTCTTGATGCAGACAAAAAAGACGACGCTTCCAAGAATTCTCAGCCTGCCAGCCCCACCGCAGGTGATCCAGACGATTTGTATCTGTAAAATAGCATCTCAAACGAAAACGGCCATGCAAAAGCATGACCGTTTTCGTTTTGTCATTCTTTTTTGAATGTGACAGGAAATGGCTGCGAAATATCTGTGAGTCCTGTGATGTAATTCATGTCTACATTATAGAATCTTGCCAACTCGATCAGACACTCCACTGGCATCCGCACTCTGCCATTTTCATAGTCTGAATAAGTCGTCTGTGCAACATACACAGCTCTTGCAATATCCTTTTGGCTGTAGTCATGATCATCCCGCAATTCGCGAATCCTCTCCGTGTACCGCATCGCAATCACCTCGTATTAGATTGTACAATAATTCAAGCCATTTCGCAATTTTCACCGGGTTTTACGGTAAGGAAAACATCAAAACGACAAATTGATGTATTCTAAGATAAAGCATATCCAAGTGGTTCTTGTGTACAATGTAGGAGGAAATGATCAAATGACTCTTTTTATGGCATTTTTAAATGCGCTGAACTGGATCTTGCAACCGATTCTAAATCTTGTAACATGGCTTGGCAGCACCGGCAACTGGTATTATATATTTGTTGCAGGGTTTATTTTGTGGGCGATTTTTCGCTACGGCGGCAGACTTCGATTTTACTTATTTTTGGCCGGTGCCGGGGTATTTGTCGTTTTAATAGGCTTTGCGCTCCTTTGCAGCCTGACCCCCTCCGGGATACATTCTGTTGGCGATTTCTTCCTTTTCATCCTGCTTCTGATCGCTTTTATTGCAATAATCTTTCTTGGCGGAAAGATTATCCGCTTTTTTACCGGAGCGGCAGGGCGGCAGCGGTCTTATGAGCGTCGGGTCGATCGCTTCCATGACGCGTGGAATTCCAGAAATGATCGTTGGTAAATACAGGATCCGAAGAAATACATTCATTTATGGATTTTAGAGTACATTAAAAACGCTCGTAGCGCTGACATGATAGGAGCCGTTGCTGATCGCAACGGCTCCTTTTGCATGTTCAATGCCCCTGCCAGAAATGGCAAAAGCAGGCAGAAGTTTCACGATCGATCACCTCCATGCAAAAACTTTTTCCTGTATCGGCCCGCCGCAGCGGAAAGTCAGTAGTTTTCATACGTTTATACGTTCATTCTCATCTTTGGTTTGTTCTGTCCTACCTGGCCGGAGCAGGCACTGCGGGCGAACATCCACTGCCAGATTTCGCTGGCGCTGAACCGCATTTATACCGAGTGGTACCCCAGCAAGGGCTACACCTTCAACATCACCAACTCCACCAGCTACGACCAGTACTACGTCCATGGGCGCACGGTGTTCGAGGTAATGGTGCGCATCACGGACGATATCTTCAACACCTATCTGCGCAAAAGCGGTACGGTGAACCCCTATTATTCCGAGTATTGCGATGGCAAATCGGTCACCTGCCCGGGGCTCAAGCAGTGGGGCACGGTGACGCTGGCCAACAACGGGCGCAGCGCCTTGCAGATCCTGCGCTACTACTACGGCAGCAGCATTGAGATCGTGCGCACCAAAAACATCCGCTCCATCCCGCAAAGCTACCCCGGCACACCGCTGCGGCAGGGCAGCCGCGGCGCGGCGGTGTTCACCCTGCAAAGGCAGCTGAACCGTATTACCAAGGACTACCCCTTCCTTGGAAAACTGACGGTAGACGGCGTATTCGGCAGCCGAATGGCCGCCACGGTGCGGGCGTTCCAGAAACAGTTCAACCTGACCGCCGACGGCGTGGTGGGGCGGCAGACATGGTACAAGATCAGCTACATCTATGTATCGGTAAAGGACCTCGCCGAGCTGACCAGCGAGGGCGAGACCGCCACCGGCACCCTGTCTGACGGCACATGGAGCGGCACGGTGCTGAGCACCGGCGCTTCCGGCAGCGCGGTGGAGCAGGTACAGTTCTGGCTGAACACGCTAGCGCAGTACGACAGCGCCATCCCCGCCGTAAAGGTGGACGGTGTATACGGCACCACCACCGCCAATGCGGTGCGCGCCTTCCAGCGCAAATACGGCCTTACGGTGGACGGCATCGTAGGGCAGACCACTTGGAAGGAGCTGTACGACGAATTTTTGAGCATCCAGTCCGACAACGGCACCCCCAACGCCTACCCCGGCACCCCGCTGCGGGAGGGTTCCTCCGGGCAAAATGTGCGGCTGGTGCAGTTCTGGCTGAAGATTGCCCGTACCGTGTACACAAGCCTTGAAAGCGTGACCGTGGACGGAAAATTCGGTGCGGGCACGGCATCGGCTGTGCGGCGGTTCCAACGCTATTTCGGGCTGACGGCAGACGGGGTGGTGGGGCGCACCACATGGCAAAAGCTGTACGAGGTGTATAACGATATCGCCAACCGGCTGCTCTCCTCTTCCCTGCGCCCCGGCGAGTACCCGGGCGTGCTGCGCACCGGCTCTTCCGGCACAGCGGTGCGGGAACTGCAATTTTACCTCTACCTCATGAGCGCCTACGAAAGCAGCATTCCGCCGGTAAGCATCGACGGAAAGTTTGGCGCGGATACCGAGCGGGCAGTGCGGGCGTACCAGCGATTTGCGGGGCTTACCGTGGACGGCGTGGTGGGACGCACCACATGGAACTCTCTCTATGGCCGCGCCAGCCAGCTTCGCTCCTCCGGCCCGGTGGTCACCTTAAAGCGTCTGCCCTACCCCGGCACCCCCCTGACGGTGGGTAGCAGCGGTGAGACCGTGCTGTACTACAATCTGCTTTTGCAGCGCATCGCCTACTATTTTTCCAGCGTGGAGGCCCCGCCCCTTGCCGACCGTTATACTGACGAAACTGCCACTGCTACCCGCAGCGCCCAGCAGCTATTAGGGCTGGAGCAGACCGGCATTGCCGATGCCGACACATGGACGGCGGTGGAGGCGCTGAGCTTGCAGCTGGCTGCCCACGCCCCGAACCCCGACCGGGACACCCCGCCCAGCACCGCCTACCCGGGGCGCGCCATCGCCGAGGGCAGCGCCGGGCAGGAGGTAGGACAGGTGGAGCGCTGGCTCAACCGCCGGGGACAGCTTTCCTGCGACGAGGACTATGTGGCCGACAACAAC
>Ga0129312_1000407_pt1 | contig 38349 bp, 31 predicted proteins | sample O827metagenome_FD_94434 | JGI IMG/M metagenome (GOLD analysis project Ga0129312, IMG submission 94434) | Orangutan group fecal microbial communities from Wisconsin, USA - O827 metagenome | ecosystem: Host-associated > Mammals > Digestive system > Large intestine > Fecal | place: USA: Wisconsin... | reverse complement strand
TTTACTCCAGATTCACTCTAAATTCATTGTAAGCTTTTACTCCAGATTCACTCTAAATTCATTGTAAGCTTTTACTCCAGATTCACTCTAAATTCATTGTAAGCTTTTACTCCAGATTCACTCCGGTTTCATTGTAAGCTTTTACTCCAGATTCACTTTTTTCTTTAGGATCAGCAGGCTGCCCACATACATCACGACTCCGATCACAATCTGCATCAGAAGCGATACTGCCATGACCTGGTTCAGGAAGCTGAAAAAATAATCATCTTGCAGCAATCCAATCCTCTCTGCACTGGTCATAAAGATAATCATGGCTGCCTGTGTTACAATCTGCACCGCACCGGTAACTCCCACATATACCAGAATTGCTCCCGCAACGCGGTGACGTGCCCAGAGCTGTCCGATATTCACCGATCCCATATAAAGAAGAGACTTGGATACTGTACCGACCAGGATCAGGATAATCGTAAGTACCATAAAAAGCTCCCAGCCGGTTGCATATTCCGAATTTAAAATGTCCTGCATCTCCATGAGCACTTCCTGAAAGCTCTCAAACACACTCCGGTAACCAACCTCTCTCAAGACAATAAATGCTGCAAAAAGCATGATGTTAAACACAATACAGATAACTGACAGCAATTCCCAGATACTGAAATTGATCATTTTACTAAGTAAAAGCTGATTCGGGGTTACCGGCAGTGTATGTGTCAGATAGCCTTCATTGCTGTACATACTTCGGTAGTATCGTACTGCCAGATAAATCGATGTTCCAACTCCGCAGCACATCAATGCACCGTAAAAAAGTAAAATTGTTGCGCTAAAAATTACATCTGCGCCCCACCAGTCCATCAGATCCCAGACAGGGGATGCACAGAAAAGTCCGAAAATTGTTGCTGCCGCAAATACCACCCCGATTAAAACAGTAGGAATTTTCCATGTGGACAGCCATTCCTGCTTCATTAATTTTCCTAACATGCGAACACCTCCCTGAAATACTGATCCACGGACTTTCCTTTGACCTCACGGATATTTTCTACCGTATCGGTGAGAAGGACCCTGCCGTCACGAATGAAAACAACATCATCCAGTACATTCTCAACATCCGTAATCAGATGTGTGGAAATAATAATAGATGCCCGTTCATTGTAATTACTGATGACGGTTCTTAAGATATAATCGCGAGCCGCCGGATCCACGCCTGCAATCGGCTCATCCAGCAGATAAAGTCTGGCATCACGGCTCATGACCATAATGAGCTGTACCTTTTCCTTTGTACCCTTGGAAAGCGTCTTTAACCGTGAATTCGGATCAATCTGCAGATTGTTCAGCATCTGCATTGCACGCTCCGGACGAAAGTCCGCATAAAAGTCCTGAAAATAAGCAATCAACTGTGAAACCTTCATGCTTTCCCTGAAATAGGTTCTCTCCGGCAGATACGAAACCTCTGCCTTGGTAACAGGTCCCGGAGTATTGCCATTAATCCGGATTGTTCCCTGATTCGGTACAAGCAGCCCGCTTAACATCTTAATTAATGTGGTCTTCCCACTTCCGTTCGGTCCCAAAAGACCTACAATACGTCCTGATGGAATCATCAGGTTCATATGATTTACTGCGACCTTTTTCCGTTCATAAACCTTGGTCAGATCACAGATCTGCACTAATTCGTTCATGTTTCTCCCTCCTGCTGCCCAGACAGCTCATAATCCGATATGCTATATGTCTTGTATTTTGCTTCCTGTGCTTTATGTTTTGCTTCCTGTGCTTTATGTTTTGTTTCCTGTGCTTTATGTTTTGCTTCCTGTGCTTTATGTTTTGTTTCCTGTGCTTTATGTTTTGTTTCCTGTGCTTTATGTTTTGTTTCTTTATCCTTTGTTGCCTGTACTTTATTTCTTTTTTATTATGGATGTTCTTCCGTCCGGCCTTCTGTCTGGCTTTCCGTCCGGCTTATGATTCACTTTCTTTGAGAATCTGCAAAATTTCTTTCTTATCAAATCCCATGTCCTTCATCTTATTGATGAATTCCTGAACCTGACCTCTTACAATTTCATCACGCATCTTCTGAATCAACTCCATGTCATCCGTCACCGTCCTTCCACTCGTTCTCTGTGTCAGTATTAATCCACTCCGCTCTAACTCTGACAACGCCTTCTGCATTGTGTTTGGATTCACGCCTGCATCTGCTGCCAGTTCCCTGACACTCGGAATCTTATCTCCCGGCTGATACTTTCCGGAAATGATCTGCATCTGAATGATTTCCAGAATCTGTGCGTAAATCGGTCTGTCTGAATCCAGTTTCCATGCCATACGCCTCTTCCTTTCTGTTTCACCAGTACAGCCTGTTCTTAGAAAGACCGCTGTCCTCCTATTGATAACTATATAGACTTTACTTCTGTTATTTTACACTGTTGCTGTTTTGTGTTGCTGTACTACTCAATTAATACAATATAGCTATTCTTTGGTTTTGTCAATAACTTTTTATGTTTCTTTTTGCGTGTTTCTTTTTGCTTAATTCATTATTGCTTTATGTTTCTTTACCTTCTAAATTTTACATTACTCTTTTATATAGTAACTTTATACTTTGACTTCATAATGGCTTTATATTGCTTCTGTATGCTCTAGCTCTCCAACTTTATATTATAGCATCATATTGCTTCCGTATACTTTGGCTCTCCAACTTTATATTATAGCATCATATTATCACTATATACTCCGGGCTCATATTATTCACCGGATACCGTTTTGGATATATTCCTGAAATTATTACTCAATATATCCAAAACACACTGTTCTATGAGGAATCATTTCAAATTTTCCGCTCTATTTTGGACATAATGAGAGCATAATAAGATAGAAATATCCAAAATTCTTCATTTTTACAGATTTCATAGAAAAATGAAATAAAAAATTGGACATACCACACCTTTCAACGGCGAAATATGTCCAATTCACTTTGCCCGCTCAACACTTCAATTATATAGATGTCTCCATCTGCTCCATACTTCAGTTATACCGGTGTCTCTGCCTGCTCCATACTTCAGTTATACCGATGTCTCTGCCTGCTCCATACTTCAGTTATACCGATGTCTCTGCCTGCTCCATACTTCAACACTTCAATGTCCTTGAAGTTTTAATCTTATAGAGGCATGTAAACGCTTAAGCTGATCGATGCCTCGGAATATTTAAACAAATCAGCGTCTCTGAATGGGCAGATGCCCTTATTGCCGCCTAAAACAACCTGCATCCCACAATTCACAATTCTTTACTCGCATCACGCATCACGCATCCCACATCTCTTTACACACATCATGTCTCGGAAAGCACCGACACCAGTGCACCGATCATAATAGCAAAGTCCCCGATATTAAACACGATCTTCCGGAAGGCTTCCCATGGTACATTGAAGCTCACATAATCCACCACATATTTCCGTCTGAGACGGTCATAGGTATTACTGAACGCCCCTCCAAGCAGCATCGTCAGGCCCCAGCGCAGCATTCCCTTCCCCAGAAGCGAAAAGGTTGAAACAAAGAACATTCCGGCAAAAACTGTCATTCCTACAGAAATTGCTGCAACAAGGTGCGGATTCTTCTCTCCGAGGTTCAGAAAAGCACCCTTGTTGTGATATCTGCGAAGCAGCAGCTTTCCCTTACAGATCGGTTCGCAGCAGTTCATTTCTTTCTTATCCTCGATCTGTTTCTTAATATAAAGATCTGTTCCTGCAATTCCCGTAATTGCAAGCAGATGAATAAATAGCTTTCCTATAAGCTGTTTCATTTGACACCTCCCGTACTGTTTACATTATTTCCTAGACATAATTTCCTTATTAAAATAATGAAATTAAAATAATGAATTAATTCAGACCACATTTGCAGAAGAATTGCTGTTATGTAACTTTCTTTTTGTTCATACGGTTACTTCAACTTCACCATATAAAACTTCAAAGGAATGTCCATTCCTGCAGACATGATGCATATCCTATGAAAATTTATATAACTCTGAATGATTTCATTATATAAATAATCTGTATGGCCTGCAACCAGAACACGAAATAACTATAACACGGGATAAATACAATGCAGAGTAACTACAACACAGGACATCTACATTGCAGGACAACCACAACACTGAATAATACAATACGTCCTACCCTGAGAACACTCCCACCGCTGCCCATCGCGAAAGCCCGGGGCATTGCCCCGGGCTTTAAAAGGAAGATTTATATCAATCGCCTATACACAACAATTTGATTAAGGTAACATATCGGAGCTTCCGAAGGTTGCTTCCCACTTTTCTGCACGCTCATCCATGATGGCCTGGCCGCCTGCACCCAAGTATTCTTCAATACCGGAATCCCATACCTTGTCAAAGTCAGCTTCTGCTGCAGATACTGCGGTATCATATACGATATCTCTCTTGCTGGAGAGGGAATCGCCCATACCTTCTTCTGCGGAGATTGCACCAACATTTACGTTCTTACCGGGTCTGTTGTCTGTCTTTGCAATTGCATCTGATGCTTCTACATCAGCAGGATCTACGTTAGAGTAGCTGTATGCAATAGACTTTGTAGTAATTTCAGGGTCTACCAGCTTCAGACCGTTACAGGTAATGGTCAAATCAATGTTGAAGCCGGAATTCTGGATGGTGTCACCGGTAGAAGCCTTGGTAACGATGGTTCCATCGTCTAAGGTATCATGGGTTACGCCTTCTTCACCGATCTGGAGATACTGGATGTGCTCCGGATCAGAAATCCAGTCAAGATAAAGCATGGATGCCAAAGGTTCATCGTTGGTGGAAGGGAAGAACAGCTTACGGTCGATCGGACCTGCGGTAAACTTGGTATGAGTTCCCTTGCTGTCTTCGAAGCAGTCAACTGCTATAAACTTTGCATCTTCTCCAACCAGTCTCTGTAAGTTTGCCTGAATAGAATCTTCACCGTTACGGAAAGGATAATCCCAGTTATGAGTAAATGCACCAACATAACCAGCCTTTAAGTTATCATCTTCTGTGGTGTCACCGCTTCCATACAGAGCGAAATCCTTCCACATTAAGCCTTCGTTGTACCACTTATTTAAGAGACGGACACCTTCCTTTGTGCCGTTCTGAGTAAGCTTTCTGTCATCAAATCCATTTACATAATATTCCTTATCGGAGATATCCGGATCAATAAAGGATTCAATTAAGGTAGCTGCTCTCCAGCCTACATCATAGCTTACGCTATAAGGAATCATCTTGTCAGCATCTGCGCCAAGAAGTTCATCTGCGTTATCACGGAATGCAATCAGCATATCTTCAAATTCCTGCTTGGTAGTAGGCTCCTTTAAACCGAGCTTATCCAACCAGTCTTTACGAACGAAGGTATTAATACGGTTGCTGTTTGCAAGCTTTGCTTCAATTCCCCAGATTGTACCGGTTTCAGGATCCTTATCCCAGTAAAGATTGGTCTCACCAAGCCAGTCCCAGAGGTTCGGGAATACAGACTTGTATTCTTCGGTTAAGTACTCGCTCATATCCAGAACACCACCCATGTTTGCATAGGTCTGAATGGTCGGATAGTCATAAGTTACACAGATGTCCGGAGCATCTCCTGCTGCCAGAAGGTTGTTGATTTCTTCTACTTCTGTCCAACGGGGAACTGCCTTGAACTCTACCTGTACGTTGTGATCTGCAAGCATTCCTTCCTGAATATACTTGGTATATGCATTGTTTGTAGGATCAGAACCACCATCATTACCACGATCATAAACCTCCACAACAATGGTTCTGGTTTCAGCGAATTTACCATCCACAAGCTGACCGCCTGTCGGATCGGATGCATCTGCGCTGTCAGATGCTGCATCAGAAGTATCGGCTGAATCCGATGCTTCCGTTGTTGCCGCTGCTGTATCACTGGATGTATCAGCAGGAGCTGCTTCTTTGCTTCCACAGGCTGCAAGGGAAAGTACCATAGCACCTGCAAGTAACACGGAAAGTAATTTCTTCTTCATTCTTTGCCTCCCTAATAAAATATTTGATTTATTGAATGCACGGATTGAGCCCCAATCCGGTTATTCCTTAACGGCTCCAACGGTAACCCCGTGGATGAAATACTTCTGCAGCCATGGATAGATACACAGAATCGGAACAGTGGAGAACATAACGATCGCTGCCTTAAGCGATTCGGTAAGTCCCGGGGTGGAGAATCCTTCCTGAGTAGCCACTTCCACGCTGTTAATGTTGTTAATGATATTGTAAAGAAGGAGCTGCAGCGGATAATAATCCTTTTCCTTCATATACATCAATGCATCGGAATATCCATTCCAGCGTCCTACGGCATAGAACAGCGCCAGTGTCGCAAATACCGGTTTGGATAAAGGAATGTAAATGGAACACAGTATCTTAATATAGGTTGCTCCGTCAATCTCTGCTGATTCCCTTAAGCTGTCCGGAATTCCATAAAAGAAACTCCTTAAGATAATCATATTGAAGACACTTAAACAGCTCGGCACAATCAGTACCAATGGATTACTTAACAAATTCAGAGACTTCATCAACAGATAATTCGGGATCGTACCTGCATTAAAAAACATCGTAATTGTAATGATGATATTAAAAACACTTCTTCCTTTGAGATCCTCGAAGATCAGAGGATAAGCACATAAGGTTGTCATGACCAGTGATACAATCGTGCAGATAATGGTAAGAAATACGGTCCAGAAGAACGCCCGGATGTATTTTGCATCCCCAAGTACGGTTGTGTAAGCATCAAAGTTTAATCCCTTCGGCCACAGATAAACCTCATGCTTTACCAGTGCGTCCGTGCTGCTTATGGACTTTACCAGCAGGTTTACCATCGGAAGCAGACAGATGACGGCAACCACGATACAGATCAGAACGAAGATCCAGTCTCCGGCTTTTGCAGATTTTGATTTAATCATCGTTCACACCTCCTACCAGATTCCACGTTCGCCGAGCCGTCTGGAAATCCAGTTTGCCAGCAACAGGAAGATTACACAGATCACGGACTGGAACAATCCAACCGCCGTCGTCAGCGAGAACTGAAGACTCTTAATACCATTGGTATAAACAAAAGTGGAAATGACGTTTGCCACATTCATAACCATGTTATTCTGGAAAGCGAACGGTCTGTCGAAGCCGCTTCCTAATATATTGCCAAGGTTCATAATCAAAAGTACAACAATGGTGGAACGGATACCCGGAAGGGTAATGTGCCACATCTTCTTAAATCTTCCGGCGCCGTCTACCGATGCTGCTTCGTAAAGCTCCGGATTGATTCCGGCGATCGCTGCCAGATATACGATGGAACCCCATCCAAAGTTCTGCCATACACCGATTAATATGTACGATACAATCCAGTTGCCCGGTTTATCGAGGAAGTGAACTGCCTCAAGTCCCATGTTCTGCAGCACCATGTTCACAAGACCGTTGGACGGTGCAAACATCTGAAGTGCCAGGCTGTAAATAATGACCCAGGATAAGAAATGGGGCATATAAGCAATGGTCTGTACCACTCTCTTAAACCTGGTAAATACCAGTTCATTTAAAATCAGTGCGAAAATGATCGGAGCCGGGAAACCAACTACCAGATCAAGGAGATTCAGTACCAGCGTATTCCTCAGCGCATTTAGGAAGTCCTTGTTCTTAAACGCCTTGATGAAATATTCAAAACCGTGCTGTGCGGCCAGTGGCATCTCCCAGACGCTCTGTACAATACTGTATTTCTTGAATGCAATCTGAATATAAACCATCGGAACGTATTTAAAGATGATCAGATACAGCATTGGCAGAAAGAGTAACAGATACAGCTGCCAGTACCGTTTCATGTACACACCGAAGGATTTCCTGTTCTTCACGGCAGGTACTTTTTTGGATGTTTTACTCATCGTAACTCCTCCCCATAAAAATCGTTTATCAACTCTTTTGATAAATTGATTATAATATTTCGTTTTCCTCTTATCTTGTCATATATTGCTTTTCATTTCATAAATCTTGCTTTCTTTATGCAATTTATATATATAAAAACTTTTGTGATAGTTTTTATTGTGCGTTTTGCTACAAGTTTTTCAATGTATAGCAATTTTTGTATAGTTATGAGATGAAAAAAAGCCGGAAGCAGAATTACCTGCTTCCGACCATAAATATCCTCTTCTGAGTTAACCTTCTAGTAGATCTTTCTTCCTTTTTCATCCGGGATTCCGCTCTTACGGTAGAAGTATGAGTTCACCTGATCGCGCCATTCTCTGGCATTGGCCAACTGTCTTGTAAAACGCTCCCGCACCAGTGCATAACTTTCATCCGGGATTTTTCCCTCCAGAGACCCCCATACTGTGATCATCTGCTCTACTTCTTCCACGCCTTCAAAGTGGGTATCATAGATGTGCTGCAGCAGGGTCTTTCCGCTTGCAAGCTTCCATGTATAGGGCATGTGGTGGAAGAACAGTAACAGTTCTTCCGGGCACGTTGCCAGATCGTCATACATCGAAGCATTCGGCTCGTAATACTGCTGTGCATATCCTGTTCCGTTATGCGACCGGTCAACGCCAAGTCCCAGATGATCAGCACGATGGTAGGTTCCCCAGCGAGAGTACTCATACCCGTCAATGCTCGGACCATAGTGCTCATGCGGTGTCACCATCCAACCAATGCCAAGCGGCGAGGTATATTTCTCATAGGTTGCCCGGGATCCAAGAAGAAGCTCTGTAAGTGCATCGACAACCTCGCAGTCACAGCCAAAGGTCAGCTTCACCCATTCCTTTGCAATTTCTTCTGCAGAAAGTGACGTCTGGAATGCCAGTCTTCCGAATCCGTAGAAGTTTGCTGCCGCCAGATCATTTCCGGTCCAGTTCGCATCATTACCGGTATTGATTACGGCTGCAATTCCGGCATTCCGGTTTCCCAGTGTCCGGCCGCTTACCACATCCGCAACCGTGTCAAGCTCCGGCAGGCAATAGGTTTTGAAATCCAGTACTTCCTTAAATAAAGGAATCAGATAACAGACATCAATCTGATGTCCCGTATACTCCTGCGCCACCTGAACCTCCAGCATCTGATTGGTTTTTTTCAATCCCCCAAGCAGAGGCGAAACTGCCTCCCGGATCTGGAAGTCCATCGGACCATTTTTAATCTGCAGAATCACATTCTCGTGATAGTCACCATCCATCTGGATGAAATTGTCGTATCCGGCACGCGCCCGGTCCGTCTTATAATCCCTCCAGTCCTGCGTGCAGTTATAAACAAAGCACCGCCAGATGATGATGGCACCATATTCCTTCACAATATCGGCAAGCATATTGGCTCCGTCTGCCTGCGTCCTTCCGTAGGTAAAAGGCCCCGGCCTTCCTTCCGAATCTGCCTTTACAAGGAACCCTCCAAGATTCGGGATTCTTGCAAAGACCTCCTTCATCTTCTCCTTCCACCATGCAATAACCTCTTCGTTTAATGGATCTGCACTGTCCGATCCACCAAGCTCCATCGGGGATGCAAAGTTAAGACTTAAATACAGCCTGATTCCATAATCGGCAAATATATTGGAAAGCTCTGCCACACGGTCAAAATAACGTTCCGTAATCAGATACGTTGCCGCGTCCTTTACATTCACATTGTTGATGACAACACCATTTAATCCGATACTTGCCACGAAACGCGCGTAATCCCTCGTCCGTTCATTCACCAGAATTTCATTTTCTGCAAAGAAGAAGGATTCCCCGGAATAGCCGCGTTCAATGCTGCCATCCATGTTATCCCAGTGGTTCAGCATACGGTTCGGATTGTCCGGATTACAAAGCGCATCCACACCCTTCAGGGATTCCTCCATGGCAATTCTGCGAAGCAGGTCAAACACACCATATAAGACGCCCTTTTCTTCAACTGCCATCAGAAACAGCCGTCCATCCTGCTCTTTCAGATGGTATCCTTCTGTTTTCACACCGCTTCCTGCTTCGGAAATCCTGCGGATAACGAAGGTCCCCTTTTCTGCCTGTGCCAAAGAGGAATGTACCGGGGGCGGAAGTACCAGCATGCCCCGTATTCCACGCTCCATTTCCGTAAGTGCAGACCGGATCACATAGTGCTCCTTCTCAAATCCATCCAGCCGGTATTTTTCAAAATAGGCTTCATTTCCTTTCGCTGCCCTTGGAAAGTAATTCAGCCACATCTGTGTCCACGGATTCATTCCCAATTCCCCTCCACATGGGTATTTCGAAGCATTTCTCTTCCCCATACCCTTCATTTTCATTTCTTCTGGGTATTTTGAAACAAATTCCCTTCTCTATACCCTCTACCTTCATTTCCTCTGGGTATTTTGAGACTATTCTCTTCTATATACCCTCTGGCCTCATTCGAAACAATTTTCAGACAAGTATCAATTGTGATCTATCGGCATCAACAGTCAGCCGGCACCTTAATGGTGATCTCAGCCGGCTTCTTTCCGGTCAGTTCCACGCTCCGGTGATCCGGTCCGTTTGTTCCCACATAGCAGATCGCTTCTCCTTCCTGGTAGCAAAGCTTTCCTTCCTCATCGTAGAGTCCGAATGCTTCCTTTGGAAGATGGATTTCCACTCTCTTCTTCTCACCCTTCTTAAGAGAAACCTTCTTAAGCCCCTTAAGCTGTGCATTCGGTGTGTCCTCTGCACAAATCTTCACATAAACCTGAACGGTTTCTGCACTGTCGTATTCTCCAAGATTGGAAATCTCTGCGGTTACGGTAATGCCATCCTCTGTAAGCGCTTCACGGTCTGCCTTTACATTGGAAAGCTCATATTCATTATAGGAAAGTCCGTAGCCAAACGGATACATTGCATCCTGCTTCATATAGCGGTAGGTTCTTCCCTTCATGGAATAATCGGTAAACTCCGGTAATTCATCGATGCTGTGATAGAACGTAAGCGGAAGCTTTCCTTCCGGACTCACATCACCAAACAGAATGTTCGCAATCGCCTTGCCACCAACAGCACCCGGATACCAGCCCTGAATGATTGCCGGAATATGCTCATTGGCCCAGTTAAAGGAAAGCGCGCTTCCGGAAAGCATCACAAGCACGACCGGCTTGCCGCTTTCATAGGCCATCTTCAGGATTTCAAGCTGTAAGCCCGGAAGCTCCAGGTCACGCTTATCTCCGCTTCCGTACTGGTTACCGGTATCGCCCTCTTCCCCTTCCAGGGTTGCATCAAGTCCAAGACACATTACGACAACATCACTTGCTGCACAGATGCCGCGTACTTCGGAATGACGGTCCTTTCCCTGACTTAAGTTGCTCATTCCTTCTTTATATAAATGACAACCCTCGGATACAAGCACACGCACTTCATCACCGACATACTCCTGAATTCCTTCGGAAATCGTGTAATAGCGGGATGCGGTTCCTTCATAGTTTCCAACCAGTGCCGCACGGCTGTTGGCATTCGGTCCGATCACACCGATGGTTTTGATCTTCGACTTATCTAACGGAAGCATATGGTTCTCGTTCTTTAAAAGCGTGATGCACTTTTCGGAAGCCTTGAGATTCAACTCCTGCATCGGCTTGGAATCCACCACCTCATAGGAAATCTGATCGTAAGGATTCTCCCCCTTCTGATCGAAAACACCCAGCATCATACGGGTGGTAAACAGGTGAACCAGCGCCTCATCAAGACGTTCTTCCTTCACCATTCCCTTTTCTACCGCTTCCTTTAAATAGGCAAATAACGTACCACAGTTTAAGTCACAGCCATTGTTCATGGCTAGGGCAGCGGACTCTAACGGGGTGTCCGTTACCATATGTCCTTCATGGAAATCCTTGATTGCCCAGCAGTCCGATACCACGTGCCCCTCAAAGCCCCATTCTTTTCTTAAAATATCCTGCAATAAGGTCTTGCTTCCGCAGCAGGGTTCTCCGTTCGTACGGTTATATGCACCCATCACGGCCTCTACCTTTCCCTCCTGCACGCAGGTTTTGAAAGCCGGAAGGTAGGTTTCATACATATCCTGCTTTGTTGCCACGGCATTAAAATGGTGGCGCAGATCCTCCGGACCGCTGTGTACCGCGAAATGCTTGGCACAGGCTGCTGCCTTTAAGTATTTTTCATCATGTCCCTGAAGTCCCTCAACATAACGCACACCCATACGGGAGGTCAGATAGGGATCTTCTCCGAAGGTTTCATGTCCGCGTCCCCATCTGGGATCACGGAAAATATTGACATTGGGTGACCAGAAGGTCAGTCCCTTATAAATATCCGTATCGTCATATTCCTGCTGCATGTTGAATTTGGCACGTCCCTCTGTGGATACTGCTTCTGCCACTTCCTCTGCCAGATCCTCATCGAACGTAGCGGCAAGTCCGATCGCCTGTGGAAATACAGTAGCCACTCCAGCTCTTGCCACACCATGAAGCGCTTCATTCCACCAGTTATAAGCCTTGATTCCAAGACGTTCAATTGCAGGTGCCTGATAAAGTGTCTGTTGCACTTTTTCTTCCAGCGTCATCTTCGACACAAGTTCTTTCGCACGCTTCGTATATTCCGCACGCTTTTCTTCATTTCTAACTAATTCCATAAGCTTTCTCCTTGCATTTTCCATCTGTCTTCTGTCATACAGCTTCCTTTTTGTTCATGCTCCAAGTATATGGCATAAGCCCCCTCCTGTGCATTTTATTTCTTGCGTAGTTCTAGTCAAATATTGCTCTTTCATTTGACGTTCCCTCAGAATTAGCGTATTCTTATCTTAACTGGTTTTACGAACCTGCTTACAGGGGGGGATCTGACATGATCGCAATTTTAAACGGAACACACGAAACCGTTACCTATAAAGACTTACAGGGCATTCGTCTCTGGCACAACCGGGAATACGAGGATTACCCACTTCACTGGCATACCGCGCTTGAAATCATCATGCCTTTTGAAAATGAATATACGGTGATGATTGACGGCAAGCCTCATATCCTGAATGAGGGAGACATCTGGATTACTGCTCCCGGCACGCTCCATGAACTGAGAGCGCCGGAAACAGGGGAACGCCTGATTCTTCTTTTCGACTACAGCCTGATCTGTAATGTCAAGGGCATGGACTCCCTGTTGCAGACCATCCATCCGTTTCTGCTGGTACGCCGTGATTCCCATGGTGATCTAAATGGGAAGCTGCGGTTTTATCTGGAAGAAATCATCCGTGAATACAACTACTTGGCGCCCTATGCAGAGGCGGCCATCTATTCTATGATGATCCGCTTTTTTGTAACGCTTGGACGCGCCAACATCAATCCCCAGGAAATGTTCCCCGGCATTACGTCGAGCAAGCAGCACGAATATGTGGATAAATTCATGAACGTCTGCAACTACATTACCGAGCACTGCACCGAAAACATTACCGTAGACGAACTGGCTTCGCTTGCCGGCTTCTCCAAGTTTCATTTTGCCCGGCTCTTTAAGCAGTTTACAAATACCTCCTGCTACGACTATATTATCCAGAAACGCATTGCTTACGTAGAAAAGCTGCTGATCGAACCGGATCTGTCCATTACGGAGGTTTCCATGCGTTCGGGATTCAACAGCCTCTCTACTTTTAACCGTATTTTTAAATCTGCCAAAAACTGTACTCCATCTGAATATAAAAAACTGAACCGTCCAGGCTCTAAGCCCTATGCTCCCCATGGAGAATCCTAATTTGCCGCTCCGGCAGGCAGAAATTGAACACTATGAAGATCGAAGCAGCTTCCCGGAAGGAACACGAAGCTGACATCCCATTTGCCCTTTACGGGTGTTAAGGAGAACTCTTTCTCTATATACTCCCCACACATTGGGAACTCCACAAGCTGCTTACTTTCTTCCTCTCCCTGTAAAAACCGGATATGCAGACTGTTGCTGCTTTCAGGTGCCCGTCCGCAGATCCGGATGCCTGCGGTTCCTTCTTCTCCAAAATCCATTTCCGTATAAGTAATCGTCACATTGTTTCCGATTCCGGTGATTGCACGCTCTTCCTTCGTAAAGGTATCCCCGTAAACTGAATCCGCTTCTGCTGCATTCAAAGACAGCCATGCCTTTTGCAGCTTTTTAAACACAAAGCCCTTCAGATGGATCTTCTGATGAACGGCTACGCTGATCGTATTGATACCGGTAACCCGTTTTGCCAGGGAATAAGTTTCTTCCTGATAGGTATTCCAGATGGACGGCTTCTGATAGACCACATCTGCAAGCAATTGACAGCCCTCTTCTCCCGGAACTCCTTCATAGATCCGGATGGGATATTCTTCACTTGTCAGTGCAAAAACCGACAGTGTAATTTCATCGGATCCCACTGGTCCGAAATCAATGTTTCCAAATGTTACCACAGTTTCTCCATCCCTTGCCGTTGCTACGCCGCGTTCGTTTCCGTTGCTGACCTCTCCCTGATACGAGGTGTACAGGCTTCCCGAAATCAGCTCATAAGGATTCCGGTATGCCTGTCCCATACCCTCTACCGTAAATTCCAACTGGCTGATCACGCGGATTCTGTCTGTGCCGCCGCGTGACATACACCGCAGGTAAAAACTGCCATCTCCCATTGCATGAAGCTGCGCGGTATGCCCCTGCACCAGGAGCCTAACGAGATTGGAATCCACACCATGCTCATCTACCACGCGGAACATCAACTGACGGTCCGTGGCTTCCTTCGGCTCAACCTCTGCTTCCACGGTAAGATACGGCTGTTCCTTCGAAAGCTTCTGTCCCATCGGAGAACATAAGGTGATCTTTCGAACCGGGATCTCTTCCTGTTTCTCATCCTGTCTTTCTTTCTGGCTCTGTTTTTGTTCGTCCTCTTGTCTTTCTCTCTGTCTTTCTTCGTGATCTTCTATCAGTTCTGTCGATCCCGGGGCATAGGTTTCTTCGCATAAATCCTGCCAGAAATTATGATAAATGCGCTGTGCCTTCTCTCCCTTCATAAAGGTCAGCATCTGATCAATCTCCACAGCTTCACAAACAAGCTCTGCACTCTTTAAGCCCTTTCCGGATACCCTGATCCGGACAGCTCCCGGTATCATTCCGGTCTCAATGATGGCAAGAAGCTTTCCGCTGAACAGCCGGCGGCTGTTTCCTTTGTAGCTGTCCTCATCGGTACTGTCTCCGTTATCCAGTCCCACAAGGTGTCCTGCCCCTTCGACCTGCACCGTCACACGGTCTACTGCATTCTCCACCGGATTTCCCTTCTCATCCCACGTTCCGATTTCCACAAAGAAAAGATCCCTGCCATTGGCCACCGCAGCTCTTCCTGATGCCCGTAGCACAATCTCCGCAGAATTGCCAAAAGAAGCTTTCGTTTCGCGTGCTGTCACATTTCCCTCTTCGTCATAGGCAACAGCATATAACACGCCCTTTTCATAGGGCAGTGAATAGTCTGCAATGATATGATGACCGCTTCCCTTTTCATGCGTTAACTGCTGCCTGCCGCAGCTCCTTCCATTGCAGAACAGCTCTACAAAGGGCGCATTGGAACAGACCCGTATATCGATGCTCTGTCCCTCATTAAAATCCCAGTATGGGAAAATATGAATCATCGGTGCTTTCCGATAATCAGTCCATGCCGACTGCCAGACATAATAGGCATCCTTCGGGAATCCGGCCGTGTCCACCTGTCCGAAGTAGGAATTCTTCGTATGATACGGTGTCGGCTCCCCGATGTAATCAAACCCGGTCCACAGGAACTGTCCCATGGAAAAATCCATATCCCGGTCTTCGCAGACACATCTCTCCATGGACTTTGCCCCCCAGCTGGTCGGGCTGTTCCCAAGGCTCGAACACTGTTCGTCATCCTCAGTCAGAATACTTGCCCTTAATGGGAAATGATAAATTCCGCGGCTCTGTACCATGGATGACGTCTCACTTCCGTAGATCACCCAGTCCGGGTGTGCCTTATGATGCACCTCGTAATATTTTTCTCCATAATTATAACCGGCAAGCTTCACTTCGTCCGCACAGAGCCGCGCGTTTTCCCACGGCATATAATTGGAACCGATCGTAATACCTGCATTCCTGCGGTAATCATACTTCTTCACGAGGTCACGCAGCCTTACCGTAATCTCTCGTCCATGTGCATCCACATGGGTATCATAAATTTCATTTCCAATACTGAACATGATAATACATGGATGATTCCGGTCACGCATCACCCAGCTTTCCACATCACGTTCGCTCCATTCCTTGAAAAACCGTGCATAATCATAAGTGGTTTTCGACCTTTCCCACATATCAAAGGCTTCTGAAATCATCAGGATTCCCATCTGATCTGCCAGCTCCACTACGGCGGGCGCTGTCATGTTGTGCGTACCACGCAGTGCATTCACTCCCATTTCTTTTAAGATACGAAATTTCCTTGCCATGGCCGCCCGGTGAAAGGCAGCTCCCAGTGCACCCAGATCATGATGCTCACAGACGCCGTTCAGCTTCACCCTCCGTCCGTTTAAAAGAAAGCCCTGTTCCGGATCAAACGCAATGCTCCGGAACCCGAGCTGGCTGTACTCTTCCTGAATTATTTCTCCGTCCTTCCAGAGTTCGGTTTTCAGAATATAAAGATGGGGATGCTCCACATCCCAACATCTGGGAGATTTCACACGGTAAATATTGGTATTCTTATTTGTATTATGAAAAATAATTGTTTCAGAGACACAGAAATCTGCCCTCTCTGAACCTGCATAAGTTTCTTCTGGTGAAGCTTCCTCTACCAGTTCCATCTCATCTCCCAGCAGCAGTTCGAAGGGAAGCTCAATCTCCGGTGGGGCTTCTCTTTTCGCGTATAAGGTATGACGCACCTCGTCCCAGGCATCTCCCACAATCTCCGTATCCGCATAGAGTAAAAAGTCCGGTTCCTTCCCCTCCTTTTCCCCACAGGCTTCCGTATGCACATAGACTCCGTTTTCCCGGATATAGGTCTCTGGCGTTTCCTTAAACCATACATCCCTGTAAATCCCGGCACCGGAATACCAGCGGCTGTTTGGTGAGCGGAAATTCACCGAAACCAGAATCTCATTCTCCCCCGCCTTTACAAATGGCGTCAGGTCGATTTCAAAGGTGGAATAGCCATACTTCCACTCTCCTGCCTGCTGCTCATTTACCCAGATGGTGGTATCCATATACACCCCTTCAAAAATCAGGGAATATCGTTTGTTTTCCTTTGGCTGCATCAAAAAAATTTTCCGGTAAAATCCACAGCCGTCCCGGTACAGGTTCTTTGCATCTGCAATCAGCCAGTCATGCGGCAGATCCACTTTCTGAAACTCTGTAAGATGCTTCCCTGCCTCTGACACATCTAAATCCGGCTCTCCGCACCAGAAGCTCCATCCTCCGTTAAACAGTCTCTTCATATACCCTCCTTACAAAAGGGCTCATCGGTAAGCCGGCCTGGTTATAAACCAGTGCCCCGATATTGGAAGTCCGGTAGCAGTAGCGGATAAGCTTCACTTCCGTTTCCTTGTCCGGGATCGTAAGTACAATTTCCTGCCCTACGATCTGTGCTTTGGCCTGCAGGACTTCTTCCCTGTCATTTACCACTTCAAAATCCAGAATTTCCTCTCCCTTGTCTTCGGACGAGGCATGCAGTCCTTCCGCATGGCTGCATGTTAACCGGATCGTCCGGAGGTTATTCGCTTCATCTGAAGCCACGGTAATCTCCGTTACCTCCGGTCCTTTACTTTCCACCGGAATGCCAAGTCTCGCAGCGGCAAGCAGTGCCAGACGCTTTCCGAGATCCTTCTTATTCTGCGGATGCAGGTCATTGTCCTCGCCAAGGTCTACGGTTACTGCAACATCCACATCCGGAATTACTGCGGAACGGCGTTGCAATTCCCGAAGTACTCTCCACCCCTCTTCTGCGCCCTCCATATCCACCATGAGATTGGGAAGCTCCACGATCTGAAACGGTAGTTTCGGATCATTCCATTCCTTACGATACCCCTCGATCATGCGCCGGAGCAGATCCAGATAATTGTCCGGATGGTGCGTATTGCTTTCGCCCTGATACCAATTCACTCCGGCAATCGTATACTTGTGGCAGGGTGCCGTCATTCCATTGTAAAGTCCGGTCGGCTTCCAGTTCACAAAATCCGTCTCCGGCACATGCTCACAGCCAGCCCCGATGCAGTAACTCCACGTTCCGTCTAACGGTATTTCTCCCTGCTCATTAAAAATGGCATACTTCTTTCCTTCCGTAAACCGTCCCTGTGCCTTTTCACTGATGACACGCAGCACAATGGTGTTCGTTCCTTCCCGCAGCAGTCCTTTCGGAATCTCATATTTCCGTGGCGGATACTGATAATAGGTGATCCCCACCTGCTGTCCGTTAAGATATGCCACATCACTGTCCACAATCGTTCCAAGCCACAGCTTTGCGGGTTTTCCTGCCATCTCTTGGGGCACAGTAAAGTTCCGCTTCAGCCACACACTTCCAATAAATCCCTTTAATTCCTCTACCTCATCAAACCGGAATGGAACCGTTACCATTCCCCAGTTTTCGTTATTATAGCACTCCTTCTCCCAATGCTGTTTAAAGCCCTGATCCGCTGCATCGAGACGGGCATGCCATGCATTGCTCTGCTGTTCATTCTTAAGGAGCTGTCCCTTCACAAACGCTGCATCACTGTACTTTTCTGCAAGTGCAAGCTCTGCGGTCATTCCATGCAGCATCTCCCGGCTCATCCAGGATTCAATCAGGGATCCTCCAAGGCTTGCATCAATAAATCCTACCAGAACCTTTAAAAGCTCCTGCAGAGCTTTGGCAAAATAATACCCGGCTGCTGAAAAATCCAGAATTGTCTCCGGCTGTACACTCTTCCACTCTCCGCTTTCTGGCTCTGCTAAAGGAGCGGTAAACACACCGTTTTCCCGGATCTTAAAGGTGCGTATCTGTGTATTTTTACAATCTGCCACATCCTCAGGGAACCGGTCCTTAACCCGGTTCATGGGAAGCTCCATATTGGACTGCCCGGAACAGAACCAGACCTCGCCAATGTACACATCGCCAACAACCTCTTCATTTCCAAGGTCATCCCGGAACAGCATACTGAACGGTCCCCCCGCGTCCTGCTTCTGCAGAAAGAGTGAAAAATTTCCCTTCTCATCCGTTTGCACTACAGCCTCCTCCCCCCGGAAGGAAACCATGACACGGTGTCCCGGAAGATCCCGTCCCCAGATATGAATTTCTTTGTTTCTCTGTAAGACCATATGATTGCTGATCAATCGCGGTAATTGTAATTCGTTCATTGCCGTCCCCCCCTGACTAACCTCCCTTACGGTTCCATTTCCATAACCATTCAAAAAGCGTTACTGTTTTCTACTCAACAGTATAGAGGTATGCAGGTGATTTTTCTTTGCAATCCCGACCGTCTGTTAATCAAATATTGCTCTGTTATATTATTTAAGGTTTATTGCACCTTTTTCTGTCATATAATTGTACCTATTCAGAACCCCATTCGTAAAACCGTTGCTTCGCAACTCAAGTTTTACTCATGTGGTTACTTCGCCATATAAATCATGGCATATGTCCTTTTGAATGCAAGCATTCATCGTCCATATTGCCATAATTTGCATGGCTCTGAATAGTTACATATTATCTTTATTCCATCATATTATTTTTCTGTTGTGTCACATTTACTTCCTACAGAATCAATCTGTTCCGGCCAGAATATCAAAGGTTCCCGAAATACTGAGCTTTCCGAAGCCCTCCTCCTTGTTTGGATAAATCCGGTAGGTGGCTTCGCTTACGCTCTGACGCCTGGCTCCGCGAATCAGATAGTTGCGGATTTCCCGGTTTCCGACCCAGGGCTGGTTTTCTTCAACGATGGCCCATTGAAGGAACTGTGCAGCTGCGCCTGCCGAAATTGCTGCAGACAGACTGGTTCCCGTTCCTTTGCCAAGGGCTGTGCTGATCGATACACCGGGAGCTGCAAAGTCCGGTTTGATCAGTCCCTGCCTCGTATATCCTCTTCCCGAAGAAATATAAAAGCTCCCGTTCCGGTCATCGTAAGCACTCACCGTAATGATCTCCCTTGCATTTCCCGGTTCCAGAATCGTTGTATAGGGTGACGGACGAAGGAAATACGTTTCTCCACGCAGGAATTCCTTTAACGGCAGCCACATGTGAAAGCTGTCCTGATTCTCCTGACTTCCCGTTCCCATCGCCGTCACATAAATGGTAAATACACCGGGTGCCGGATCAAGGAACCGGAAAAAGATCAGCTCCTCACCGGAGCGCTGCTCCACCAGAATGTGTCCCACCTGTACTTTTGTGCTTTCGTAGACAAATGAAAACTCCCGTACATCCCGCTCCCGGAAATCCACCTGCGGTGTCACCTCCCCTCCCGGCGTGCGGATGGTAATGGCATGCCGGTTCGGAATCTTTCCCCAAAGCTCCATGGTAAAATCGTTTTCCCGCTCATCGACGCGGATCTCTACAGATTCCGTCTGCCCTGCACGTGAGCCTCCCTCATAGTGATGCGCAGCATTTCCCTCGTTTCCGGCACAGCAGATCACGCAGCGGCTTCTGCGCAGTGCAATACTGCTTAAGTAGTCAGCAAGCACTGAATGTCCCTCATGGTCTCCCATGGAGGTTCCCATTCCCATACAGATAATGAGCGGCCGGTACAGGGAAATCGCATAGCTTTCCAGATAACGGATTGCTACCAGCAGATCGCTTTCCGCATAGCACTCCGTTTCCTGCGATACTCCATAGAATTCCTTTAAATAAGGCTTTGCCTGCCGGAGTTTTACCATGACAAGATCGGCATCCGCAGCTCCCGAAGCAAAGCTTAAGCCTTCATTTAAAAGGCTCCCGGCTGCCACACTGGCAAGCGCAGTTCCGTGTCCGTTTTCATCCACACTCGGTACAATACTTAGGGGATCTTCGCTTTGCAGGGCGGCATTGATAACATCCCTCCGGTACTCCGTTCCATAATAAATTCCGGCAGGCGGCTCTCCCTCCTGTATCGTCTGATCCCAGATTCCCAAAAGGCGCGTGCCACCATCTTCGTTTAAAAAGACCGGATTCTGATAGTCAATCCCGGTATCCAAAAATCCCACCACAACACCTCTTCCGGTCAGACTAAGCGGTGGACGGGAAACTGCAGTAATTCCGCTTACAAGCAAAGGCGCCGGATCAAACGTATCCTGCATCAGTCCATACAGCTTTGGTATCGACTCATAAGGATACATCCCTCCGACGCTCAAAGGCGGAAATTTATTCCGCTCAATATAGGCAATTCCAATTTCTCCGTCCACCGGCTGGTAGACATAGGCAGGAGCACTCGCCCGCAATTCTTCCAGTAACACATAATCGGCTACAACATCGTAAAAATCATTGGATATGATTTTCTCGCGATTGGTCATTTCTCATTCCTATGGCTTTTCTTCTATCATATGCATGGGAAGCTCTGCCTGATTCCGGATTTCAATCCTGGGTCCTCCCGTTCCTTCAATGTATTCCCGCGTAATGGTAACGGTTCCAATATTGTCATCCTTCGGAATTTCATACATAATATCCAGCATAAACTCTTCGATGATTGCACGCAGCGCCCGTGCTCCGGTATCGCGTTCCATTGCCTTGTCCGCAATGGCTTCCAGCGCCCCCTGATCAAACTTAAGCTGCACCTCATCCAGCTCCAGGAGCTTCTGATACTGCTTTAGGATCGCATTCTTCGGCTCCATCAGGATCTTCACAAGCATATCCCGGTCAAGCGCCTTCAATGTATAGATCACCGGTAATCGTCCCAGGAACTCCGGAATCATACCGAATTTTTTCAGATCCTCGACTGTCACCCTGGATAACAGATCCCTGTCGTTATCAAAGCGGTCCTTTAATTCCGCATTGAAGCCGATGGAGGTCTGCTTCGTCAGACGCTGCTTGATGATTTCTTCCAGGTCCGGGAATGCGCCTCCACAGATAAAGAGGATATTCCGTGTATTAATCGTGGCAAGCGGAACCATCGCGTTCTTGCTGTTTGCTCCAACCGGCACTTCCACATCAGCACCCTCTAAGAGCCGCAGCATGCCCTGCTGTACACTTTCCCCGCTCACGTCACGGCTGTTCGTATTTTTCTTCTTGGCAATCTTATCAATTTCATCAATAAAGACAATTCCGCGTTCTGCTCTTTCCACATCATTATCTGCGGCAGCCAGAAGCTTACTGATCACACTTTCAATATCATCACCAATGTATCCGGCTTCGGTTAAAGAAGTCGCATCAGCAAGCGCAAGCGGCACATCCAGGAGACGGGCCAGCGTCTTTACCAGATAGGTTTTACCGGAACCGGTAGGTCCGATCATCAGCATATTGGACTTCTCGATCTCAATGTCATCCATCGTTCCGGTAGCTACACGTTTATAGTGATTATAAACAGCAACAGAGATCACCTTCTTTGCATGCTCCTGTCCGATCACGTATTCATCCAGACTTGCCTTGATCTGGTGCGGTGCCGGAATCTTGTGAATATCCAGTACCGGCTCTTCCCCGTTCTTCGGCTTCTTCTTTTTGAGCTTCTGCTTATTCGGAATTCCTCCCTCGCCCTGCAAATCATTGATATTGACAAAGCGGATATTGGGGAACCCCTGTCCCATGGACTTGTTCAGATCGTCCATCATGGAAGGATTGTTCAGCATTCCCATATAGTCAAACTGGCTGACCGTATCCATGGTCTTGTGCATACAGTCACTGCACACCGTAATATTATTCGGAAGCTTGAACATCTTGCCCGCCTTGCTCTCCGGACGGCGGCAGATAAAGCAGACATCCTCATATTCGCTTTCCTTCTTCGCATCTTCCGTGTCGTTTTGGTCAGAAGCAGCTTTTGCCTCTGTTTCGGTTACAGAAGCAGCTTCCTCCTTTTCTGACACAATCGTTTTTTTTGCATCCGTTACTTCTTTGTAACGGTCCGGATCCTGTTCCTTCCGGTTTGATTCTATATTTTCAGGACCTTTGCTGTCCTGATCCCAATCCTTCCTGTCAAAATCTGACATTGGTGTTTCCTGCCTTTCTTTCTCATATCGTAACTGTTCAGTACCTTCACAGTTACGATGCAAAATCCATTCCAAATCAGCTTCGCCGATGGGATTTTGCATTACTGAATCATTTTCTTACGGTCTCAGCAGTAAATGCTTCGACCTGTACTGAATAGTTACCTCATATATTCTTGTATCTATTACTCTTGTATCTATTACTCTTGTATTTATTACTCTTATACTTGTGTAAGGTACAGATTGCTCCGTACTTCGTACTCCCGCAATCCTGAAAACATTCGAAATCCGCAGATTTTCTTTGAAAATCGCTCCTTTCTCATGTTTCCTGACTGCCAAATATAAATATCTCCTCATGCGGGCATGTTCGGCACTTATGCTTGCTTGTCAGTCTGCCTTACACGATTCTTCTCACGGCCAGAATCTCACGATAGGTCGCTGCGGTAATTTTAATTCCGGTACGCTGGGTACTTGCATGTACAATCTGTCCGTTTCCAATATATATTCCGACATGTCCTGCATAGCACATAATATCTCCCGGCTGTGCATTGGCATATGAAACCTCGGTTCCTGCATTTCGAAGCGACCCTGAGGTTCTCGGAACACTGTATCCAAAGTCCTTATATACCCGCCACACGAATCCGGAGCAGTCGGCGCCCTCCGTCAGACTGGTTCCTCCCGGCACATAAGGATTACCGATAAACTGGCACGCATAGTTGGCGATCTGCTGTCCCTTGCTTCCGGAACCGCTGTAGCTGCCGGCTGATGCATAGTTTCCTGAGGAGCCTCCCGATGAACTACCGGAAGAACTACCGGAAGAACTGCTTCCTGAAGAACTTCCCGAAGCTTCCTGCTCGGCCTGACGCCGCAGTGCTTCCTCCTGTGCCCTTCGCGCTTCTTCCTCTGCTTTCTTTGCAGCCTCAATCTCGGACTGCTTCTTATCACTTTCCTTCTGCAGACGCTTGATTTCATCATTCTGCTTCCGGACATTTGCCATATAAACAGCAGCTTCCTGCTTTGCCCTGGCAAGCTGGGAAGAATAATCATCATATTCTGCCTGCTTCTGATCGAGGATCACCTGCAGGGATTCCTGCTCCTCCTCCAGCTCATGCTGCTGTGCTTCCAGCTCTGCCTTTTCGTTTTCCAGCTGCTCTTTAAGTGCTTCAACTTCCTGTCTGGCCTGCTGATATTCTTCTAAAAGCTTACGGTCATAATCGTATAGCTTCTCAAAATATTCGGTTTTATTAATTGCTTCGCCAATACTATGACTTTCAAACAAAAGCTGCAGATAGGTCGTGTCTCCCTTTTCATAAAGATACTTAATGCGGACCTTCATGGTATCATACTGTGCCTGCTCGGTTGCCCTGGCTGCCTCATATTCTGCCGTTGTCTCTTCAATGGCTTCCTCCTTGGCAGCAAGCTCCTCCTGAATCATATCAATGCTTGCCAGTACCTCCACCAGCTCATTGTCCACCTCTTCGATTTCCGCACCGACTGCGTCTACATTTCCCTGAATGTTATTTACTTTTCCGGAAGCCTCATTCAGTCTCTGCTGTTCCTGCTTTTTCTTCTGTTCTGCCTCCTGCTTCTGTCTTTCAATTTCTTCCTGCTGCTTTTGCAAATCAGAAATAGTGGCAGCACACACCGGTTCTACCACTAAAAACATGATCAGACATGACATTACTATTGCTAATAAGCGTCTCGCTGTTTTCTTCATCTGCATCAAATTCTTTCACTAAAGCTACTGGCTATTCTTCTGCTGTTACTGCATTCTCCGCAAGGAAATCACACACCTTCATGGTTAAAAGATATTCCCTGTAGGCCTCTTCATCAATGGACTCCATCATGGATGCCACTTCATCATCCGTTGCGTCTGCCCCAAGAGAAGCACGGATATCCTCTGTCACCTCTTCATCGGTCACGGTAATATTTTCCTTTTCTGCAATGGTTGCCAGAATCATATACTGGTTTGCCACATCCTGAGAATAGGTACGCAGTGTTTCCTCATAGTTATCGGCTGTACCACCGTAAACTGCTGCTACAAAAGCTCCTGTTTCCATTCCATAGGCACCGGCCTGTGCAGTCACGTTACTGATCAGGGTTTGATTCATACGATCCACCATTCCGGACGGTGCATCCTTAATGGTTGAATTCTGCTTAAGGGTATCAATCAGCTCGGCTGCCACCTGGCTGTTATAAGTCTCCTGTGCGGACTGCTCCAGCTCTTCCCTGGCCTTCTCGCGGTCATAGGTACTGATGGAATTTACGGTAACTGCAAATACCACATCCTTACCGGCCATCTCTTCATAATAATTCTCCGGGAAGGTAAGCGCGATATCCTTCGTTTCACCGACCTTCATATCTACAACCCCTTCTTCAAATCCGGGGACAAAGGAACCGGAACCGATCAGCAGATCATAGCCTGCACCGCTTCCCCCTTCAAATTCTTCTCCATCCATCGTTCCTACAAAGTCAATGTTCGCAAGATCTCCGACCTCTACCACATCACGATCCCCGACCGGAACCTTGCAGTCATCACTTAGCTCAGAATTCATAATCGCCGTGTCGATGTCGTCATCGGTAACCTCCGGTGCTGCAATCGTTGTCGGTAATCCGGTATAATCTCCAAGCGTAACATACTTGTCCAGCTTAAAATCCTTTAAATATACAAGCTCACTGGGATCCTTTCCACATGCTGTCATGGAAAACAGCATTGCTCCCGTAAGTATAAGTGCCATCAATCTGTTCTTTTTCATTCTCCTCAACTCCTCAAAAAAATTTTATTACTGTTCACTCGTACCTCGTTCCATCCTGTCAACTTTACCATATTTTAAGGTTTAAAGCAATGGGGACAGCAGCCGGCTGACCTGTTCCTTAAACCGAACAAAAAGCCCGCGGCTCTGATATTTATTCTTGGTAAGAAGCCTGGACTGCTCTATATCCTGTCTGAAAAATTCCACCATCTGTTTTGCCTTCTCTTCATCATAAACAATAGCATTAACCTCAAAGTCAAGCTCAAACGACCGGATATCCATGTTGGCCGTTCCATAGCAGAACACCATATCATCGACAATAATGCCCTTTGCATGCAGAAACCCGTTTTCATAGGTATAGCAGTTCGCTCCCTCTAAAACAAGCTCGCCGACATAGGAATAGGTTGCCCAGTAAACAAACGGATGATCCGGCTTACACGGAATCATAATATTTACTTCCACACCGGAATGAATGGCAATCTGCAATGCAGTCATCAGGGATTCATCCGGGATAAAATACGGAGTCTGGATATAAATGCTCTTACGTGCCTTATGAATCATACGCACATAGGTATTACGGATATATTCATCCTGGGAGTCAGGTCCACTTGTAATAATCTGAATGGGAGATCTGCCCGTATGCTCCATTTTGAGATTATCCATATAATCCTCATAGGAAAGAAGGCGCTTGCGGTCTGCAAAGTTCCAGTCCAGAATAAACCGGGTTTCCAGCGCTGTCACACTTGAACCGGTAATCCGCATGTGCGTATCCCGCCAGTGCCCGAACTTGGGATCCTTGTCAATATATTCCTTACCAATGTTAAAGCCGCCCACATATCCGATGCAGTCATCGATTACCACGATCTTACGGTGATTCCGGTAATTGATCCGAAGATGCAGCCTGCCAACCAGAGCCGGAAAGAACTCGGTACACTGAATGCCTTCCTTTTCCAGCTGCTTCCAGATTTTCTTACGCATCTTCCAACAGCCCATGGAATCATAAAGAATGCGGACTTCTACGCCCTCCTTTACCTTTTCCTTCAAAATCTCCACAATACTCCGGAACAGCTCATCGTTCTTAATAATATAATACTGGATATGAATGGACTTCTTCGCATTCCGCATATCCTCCTTAAGGGCTGCAAACTTATCCTCCCCATTCACAAAAAATTCCACGTCATTGTCATCGCTCAGTATGGCGCTCGTGGTATGCAGATGATACATCACAAGATCCGAATAATCTGTAACGCCCGGATATTTTTCCTTCAGCTCCTGACTCCGGATCATCAGCTCCTGACGCCGGATCGCATTTGCCAGACGGTCTTCGATCTCCTTGGTACGGAACATCTTCCTCTTGTGCATATCTGCCCCAATCAGCAGGTAAAACACAAATCCCAGCACCGGAATGAAATACAGGATCAGAAGCCAGGCCCACACGGATTTGGGATTTCGCCGCTGAAAAAAGACCACCACAATACTCAGAAGCACATTGATGATCAGAAGATGCGAAAATATAAAGGAAATACTATCATGCAAAATCTGCAAAGCCGTTGCCATTTTTGTTGCCTTTCACATTCGTTTTGATTTTTATTTAATATTGTAATGGAAAAACTGGACTATTTCAATAAACAATGCTAAAATATTCATTGCATAATCTTTTGGGATTAGCATAAAGGAGGTTTTCCCGTGAACGCAGTTACTATTGTATTATTGGTTATTCTGGCAATTTTAATTATTGCTGTGGTTGCGCTCTATTTCTTAGGTAAGAAGGCTCAGAAGCGTCAGGCCGAGCAGCAGCAGCAGATTGATGCCATGAAGCAGACCGTTTCCATGCTGATCATTGATAAGAAACGCATGAAACTTAAGGATTCCGGACTTCCCCAGGCCGTTATTGAACAGGCACCGAAGCTGATGCGTTCTTCCAAGCTTCCCATTGTGAAAGCAAAGGTCGGACCGCAGGTCATGTCTTTAGTATGCGAAGAGAAGATCTTCGATTCTGTTCCGGTCAAGAAAGAAGTCAAAGCCGTAATCAGCGGTATTTACATCACTGATGTAAAGGGATTACATGGTAAGCCGGTTGTTACTCCCAAAAAGAAAAAGGGATGGCTTGCACGTACCACCGAAAAATTACAAGAAAAAGCTGGAGCTAAGCCTGTTAAGTAAACAGCTTAGCTCCTTCCTTTTTGGGATAAATTTTCATATCAATCTTACAGTTTGCCAGATGCTGGTAATTGGCTTCAAGCGAATAATCCACATGAACATGGATTTTGTTCTCTTCCTCGGATACTTCAATCTTTTCCGTATCAATTCCGATCAGAATATCTCCAAACGGCGTATGATAGGTCGTCATATTCTTCTTCTGCTCTTCAAACAGCATATGCACATTGACTGCTCCACGCTTGGTTACCTCGAGGCACGAACCGTCAAACTTGAAAATATTCCTGGTCGCCTCTTCAAAGCCTTCCATGACCTCATCATATACAATATAATGATGATCGTTGCGAAGATAATATTCCGCTGCCATGATGGTTTCCAGTTCTTCCTGATCCTCCTGGCTCATCTGCAGCCCTTTTAATGAAAACAAAATTTCCTTTTCCATTTTTACTCTTCTTCCTTATTTTCTTTAACTGCTCAGAACTTTATTCACAAAACTGACCCTGATAATCCTCAATCGGAACCACCTTTGCTGACAGGATTCCGTATTTGATAATGGAATTGGCAAATATCTTAAATTTCTCTGCACCATCACTGACAAAGAACCGGTACTGCTCCTCTCCCAACCGGTGTGTTTCATCATTTAAAAGATCCTTTTCCTGCAAAAGCTCCTTTAATTCCCGTGCCGTCTCATACGCCGGATTTACGAGTGTTACCTGATCGCCCATGATTCTGCCAATCGTATTCCGGATCAGCGGATAATGCGTACAGCCCAGAATCAAGGTATCAATTCCGATATCAATAAGCTCTGCCAGATATCTTCTGGCAATTTCATCTGTAACCGGATCCTCCCACAAGCCTTCCTCTGCAAGCGGTACAAATAACGGACAGGCCTTTCCGATCACGGTCGCCTGTGCATTGATTTCCTTTATGTAATCGGCATAAATGTGGCTGTTGATCGTTCCCTCCGTCGCAATGACGCCAACCTTTCCATTCTGAGTCACCTGTGCGGCCACCTTCGCGCCCGGACGTACCACCCCGATGATCGGGATATCAATTTCCTTTTCAATGTCCGGAAGGGCATAGGCACTTGCCGTATTGCAGGCAATTACAATGGCTTTTACTTCCTGCGTTTTTAAAAACCGCACGATCTGCCTTGAAAACCGCAGTACAGTATCTTTTGATTTATTTCCATATGGAACTCTTGCTGTATCTCCAAAATAAATAATCTTTTCATTGGGAATCTGGTGCATGATTTCCTTCATCACCGTAAGTCCGCCCACACCGGAATCAAACACTCCGATGGGTGCATTTTTGTTTGTCATCAAAGACCTCCTGAATTTAAGAAGGATGCTGCCACTGCCCACTCTTTTATATGCATGGCAATATAACTCTTAACCTGTGCATCCTCTGTCAGGGATAGCTCCGGATAAAGGAATCCCCAGAAGCTCACCATTCCTGCAAGCAGGATGGCTGCCTCAATTACCCTTCTCCGGATACATCCCCTGGGGACGCACCTGTTTTCCTTCTGCTCTATTTCCATTGGAACGCTCTGTCGTTCCATCATCCGGTCTGTCATATATTCTCCCCTTTCATGACAAATGGATAACTGTTCATACAGCCACACCAGGTGATTTGCCACAGTAAGGAGTATAACCGGCTTCTTTGTTCTTTAAACATAACAGACCCGGGATTTTAAACAAGAATACTCTGATTTTCCAGACGGATCTGCCGGATAATCGAATTCTCCTGATTATCAATATGCTGCTTTGCCACTTCCGATGCCCTCTTTTTATCCCGCTGCAGGATGCATTCCAGAATCTCCCGATGCTCTTCTACCAGCTTCTCATGCTGGCTGATATCCTTAAGATAAACGAAACGGTAACGGTACATCTGCTCTGCAAGATGATTGACTAACTGCAGCAGGCGTTGATTTCCGGTTGCCTGCACAATAATATCGTGATAAGCTACATCAGCCTTCGCAATTGCCGTCGTATCTCCACTATGCGTCGCTTCTTCAAACCGCTCACAGGCTTTCTTTAACTTTTCAAGCTCTTCTTCCGAAATCCGTTCACAGGCAAGCTCCACACTTAAAACATCGAGGGCACGCCGAACTTCCAATACATCCTGCAGACTTCGCTCCGTGATCTTCGCCACCTCCGCGCCACGGCGCGGCACCATCGTCACAAGTCCTTCCTGCTCAAGCTTGTGAATCGCTTCACGAATCGGAGTCCGGCTTACTCCCAGCTTATTTGCAAGATGCACTTCCATCAGCCGGTCTCCCGGCTTTAGCTGACCTGTAAGAATTGCCTTACGCAGGGTGTTAAACACTACTTCCCGCAGGGGTAGAAATTCATTCATATCAATGTCAAACTGGCTCTCCATAGGTTGTCCTGTTACATCCTTTCCTAAAAAACGCAGGTCAATGGGTTACAATTCCTGATAATAATTCCGAACAGTTACTATAATGATACATTTACAAATGTTGTCACATAGATCTGATTACTCAATTTTAACTCACGGATCCTGTCTGCTGCCTTCTGTGCCTTATCCTCTTCCTCAAAGATTCCAAATACCGTCGGCCCGGATCCACTCATCAACGCATTGAGAGCTCCTTCTTCACGCATCTTCTCCTTAAGCTCCGAAATGACGGGATAGGTCTTTTCTGTAACGGTTTCCAGTACGTTTTCCATACGAGTGGTAATTCCGCGGAGATCTCCGTTCCGGATGGCATCCACCATACCGTCAATATCCGGATGCTTCTGCAGGGTATCCGCATGAAGATTTTCATAAACAAACTTCGTGGAAACGCTGATGTCCGGCTTGGCGATCAGAATATAGGCATGGGGCGGTGCTGGAAGCGGTGTCAGAATCTCTCCGATCCCTTCCGAAAGTGCCGTTCCTCCCATGATGCAGTAGGGAATATCTGCACCCAGCTTTACAGAAAGCTCCTGCATCTTCTCCCTGCTCATGGAAAGCTGCCAGAGCTCATTCAGTCCATGAAAAACGGCTGCCGCATCGGTACTTCCACCTGCCATTCCGGCTGCAATCGGAATATTTTTCTGCAGGGTAATCTTTACCCCACGGTCAATTCCATACTCTCTGCAGATGCACTCTGCTGCCTTATAAATGAGGTTATCCTTCGCATCCTCCGGCAGAAGCGGATTGTCATTCGATACAAGAATAATTTCTTTTTCTCCGGTCTCTTCAAAACGTAATTCATCATGCAGCGAAATCGTCTGCATAATCATCTTTACTTCATGGTATCCATCCGGGCGTCTGCGTACCACATCCAGCCCCAGATTGATCTTGGCATAAGCCTTCCTTACGATCTGATTCATGTTTGTTCTTCTTTCTGTATTGTGTATACAAGGATGTACTTAATTATATACAAGGATAGTGGGTTCGTCAATATGCCGGGTATTTCATTGCTTTCATTTACGTAACAGTTCAGCCATGGCCATTCATAAGCTGCCGGATTGTACAAATTGGCTAACAAATATACGTGCTTACCGGCAACTTATTTCATGTCGGGCGTCCGCCCTATAGAAACGATTGTATAAGCTGCCCTTAGTGAGCAAGCTTTCACGGTCATCTTACACAATCGTTTCTGCATGGCTGAACTGTTACCCATTTACTTCTCAAATCTGTTCCAATAATCTTCAAAATTAATTTTCTGATAAAGTGTATATAATCCCTCATCACTTAATTCATCATAAAGCTTTTTAAATCCTTTTTTCTCATAAAATTTATCATACATACATTCCCGACATTCTACAATGAGCAGATTGCCACCCACCACTCTGGCTGCAATACTGATTGCATGATAACATTCATCTAAAATCTGCTGCCCACTTAACTCCTTTCCGGAGTAAGCATCACATCTTCCTAATTGTCCAATTAAATATGAGGGAATTGAATTAAGAGAATCTCGCCCGGGATATGCTCCAAGCATTTTACGTTTTTTCTTACCAGATAATTGTGAAATATCGATCGAATTCTGTGCTATTGTGAAGTATGCTGCAACAACAAACTTTCCTTCGTTCTTAAGCTTATCTTCATCAATAATCAAATGGGTTTTTCCATAATTTGTTTTTCATATGGAATTGCTTTCTGTATTAAAAAGTTCTCTAAGTCAGTTTCACGTTGACAAGAGAACTCTTTAAAAGCCTGTTCAATTAATTGTACATCATACTCTTTATTAAGTATTTCTCCCAATGGTATTACTTTATAATTTATCACTATTTATTTAATGCCCTCGACAATCTCTGTCGTAATTCTTCTTCCTGCGATAGATGAACTGCATTAGTGTGAAAGCTTTGATGCAATGTGGGAGTCACTGCCTGAGACATCGCGTTTACAAATTCTGTTGCTTTTTCCTGATTTACTGCAAACTGCTTACTAAACGTAGATGTTGCCATTCATTCCACCTCCTGTCATGATTTATCAGAATATTATTTACAACTTTACTGTTCTTAATCATATTGTACCATACCATGTCAAGCACTATATATGGTATTTGTAAATTTTCTAACTCAAAACCGACTCTTCATATACAGATAAAATCCATATACGAAAAGCCGGTTTCTTCTAATTCACTACCTATTCAAAACAACCTCTGCATCCTGTCATTTAGTTAGCAGTATCAAGTCCTGCTTCTTTGGCAAGCTTGTCAAAACCTTCCATAACAGCATCATAGGTCTTCTGGGAAATCTCCGGAAGCTTACCGCCCCAGGTCTTCTCAGCCTGTTCATAGCCCTTCTTGAATGCATTACGCATCTCTTCGATCTTGCCCGGATCACCACCTGTTAAAGCAGTCGCAAAATCAAGGATACGGCTGGATGTCTGGGAAACGCCCCAATAACCATCTTCCGCAATATCAGCCTGTGCCTGTGCTTTGGTAGCAGCATCTACGGTGAAGTTACCACTGGATAATATACTCCAGATGTCATTGGCCTTACCATAGGTCTCTCCCTGCTTGGTCATCATCTTTTCTACAAGGCTGCGAAGCTGTTCGGTTCTGGCATCGGCATCTGCTTTCAGCTTTGCGATGGTTGCAGTATCCGGCTTGTAGGTCTTTTTCGCAGAAGCTGCTGCGGTCTCCTTAGAAGGCTCATATATGACACCGGCGTCGGTTGTTGTATTTGTTTTCTTTTCTGTGTCTGTCGTTGCTGCGGTTGTTGATTTGGCAGAAGCAGCTGTATAGGTGCTGTATGCTTCTGATCCTGATGTAATTCCATTTACACTCATTGAAAGTCCCTCCCTGGTTTCAAAGTGATGATAATAATACTTATCTCATCTATATCTTCGGCCAGTCGGGACAAAAAGTAAACCCCTGATTCTAAAAATTTATTAAAATCAGGGTTTCCTCTTTCAACCACTATTTCACAATCAGAATTTTCTCCCCCGGGCGGACCTCCTGCGAGGTCAGGTTATTCGTCTGCATCAGAGTTTCGATCGAAACATAATACCGCTTTCCGATATCCCACAGGCTCTCTCCGTCCTTCATCCGGTAGACCGCGATTCCCGGAAGCGCCGACTGCTTCTCCAAATCAAGCGGAGAAAGTGTGATCTGCTCTGCCACCTGTTCCTCCCAGGCTGCAAAAAGATCCCCGCGGAATAAAATCACACATTTTACATCCACTTCGTCCGTATCAATCACCGATACGGCAATCTGCTCCATCTGCGGCTGCACGAAGCTGATCGTTCCCGGCATCATTCCTTCTGCCTCTAAAAGATACTCAAACGGAACTTCCCCGCGGATCACTCCGAACCGCTTATCCTCGTTACTGTCTTCATACAGAATCCGCAGCTGGATCTGACCGCTTAAACGGATTCCGTTCTCTGTTTCCTCCTGCTCATCCAGAATCAGATCTCCCGTCGTATGGATTACCCGGTAAATACCCGCACCTTCCTGACCTGCCTTAAAGTGTCCGGAAACCTTGCATTTTCCATTTGCTCTCGTTAAGAGTCTTCGGAAAGTAATGGGCTTACTGCTTTCCTCTACCTCGTTGGATACCCCATATACATCCCCGATCATTTCCACGTTTTCTTCTTCGTAAATGCAATAGAATATCCGGATTCCCAGATCTGCAAAGAGAATCCTCTCTTCACCGTCATAATCCGGCCGGATCGACAGCTCACCGTTTTCTACTTCATATTCGATCACCGGAATCATTCCCTCCCGGCAGCCGGGACACTCCACACTTCCGGAAAAGGGCACCGCTGTCTCATAATGATAAAGCTCCTCCTTTTCTCCGTCTCCTGCATACATGCAGAACACCTTCAATTCCCCCTGCACTGCAATTTTATCATCCAGTATCCGGAAATCCAGATTCACCGGCTCTGCATCCCAATATACCAGACTCCTGATATTCGGAAAGCTTCCCGGAATTTCAATTTCTTCCTTAATTGGGAAAATATCCTGATTCTTCATCGCAAGCGTTGCCATTTCCACAGATCTGCGACGGTATTCCACCTGTTCGTCACCCGATAAAGCAACCGGAATGTCTTCTTCCATCACCTCTTCACGCACCGCATGAAAAACCATAATTGCACGTACGCTGAGCTTTCTTGAATTAATCAGGGAAATTCCAAGCTCCTCTAAAACTGCCTTCACATGTACATGCTCGCCTGCACGAAGTCCCTCCATCTGCAGCTTTTCTTCAAATGGGATGCTGCCCTCCATCTGAGAAACCGGAATTCCGTCCCGGTTTCCTTCGGTCAGATACAAAGCCTTGAAATGCAATTTTCCCTTAATAGCTACTGCATCTTCAAAAGAGCTGACCTCCTCTATTGTAATTTTTCCTCTATCCAAAAGAAGTTTATCCGCATCTTTATTGGTGTCCGGAATGATCACATTGTCTTCCAGCACAACCTGCTTTGACGCATGAAGCCTGGGTGTTTCCATATGTAAGGAACGCTTTTGAAGCTCCATAAAAATCCCTCCGTAGGTTTACTTATTCACATTGTATTCCTACGGAGGGTTGTTTATTCACAAAATTCGTAACTATTCAAAGCTATGCAAATTGTGTCAATATGTCTGTTGCGATCCTTGAAAATTTTTAATTCACAGCTCCAATCAGTTCCTGAATATCTTCTACACCATACTTTGTCATATACTGTTCGATTCCTTCTATGATCTCAACGGTTGCATACGGATTCATAAAGTTTACCGCCCCGACGGAAACGGCTGTTGCTCCCGCAAGCAGGAATTCGATCGCATCCTCGGCTGTTGCAATGCCGCCCATACCAATCACCGGGATTTTAACCGCATGGGAGGCCTGATAAACCATACGCACTGCGACCGGCTTGATCGCAGGACCGGACATGCCGCCCGTCCTGTTCGCCAGTGCAAAGGTTCTCTTATGAATGTCGATCTTCATTCCTGTGATCGTATTAATCAGGGAAATCGCATCTGCCCCTGCTGCCTCTGCTGCCTTTGCCATCTCGGCAATATCTGTTACATTCGGACTCAGCTTCATGATAATCGGCTTCCTGGCCACATTTTTAATTTTCGAAGTAATGTCAAACAGGCAGTCTGCCTTCTGTCCAAAGGCAATCGCACCCTCCTTGACATTCGGACAGGACACATTAATCTCCAGCATATCTGCCGCACTGTCATTTAACTTTTCCACAACCTCCAGATAATCCTCTACGGTTTTTCCACAGACATTCACGATAATCTTCGTGTCATACTGCTGTAAAAAGGGAATATCCCGCTTTAAAAACACATCAATTCCCGGATTCTGTAATCCGATGGCATTCAGCATCCCGCCATAGACCTCCGTTACACGCGGTGTCGGATTGCCGGGCCACGGTACATTAGCAACTCCCTTCGTCACAACGGCTCCCAGACGGTTCAGATCTACGAAATCACCATATTCCATACCGGAGCCAAACGTTCCCGATGCCGTCATCACCGGATTTTTAAAGGTTACTCCTGCGATTGTTACACTTGTGTTCATTTAGATCTCAACCTCCTCAGCCAGAAATACAGGTCCCTCCGTGCAGATTCTTGCATTATGAACCTGTGAATGCTCGTCTTTCTTCGTTGTCCTGCACACACATCCAAGACAGGCTCCGATTCCACAGGCCATATGCTCTTCCAGTGAAATGTATGCCGGAATAGCCCGCTCTGAAGCCTCCTGCCTGATGGCCCGCAGCATCATCATCGGACCACACGCCATCATCACGGATGGCTGTACACCGGTTTCCTTTAATGCAGTGAGGACATTGCCCTTCGTTCCTACACTGCCATCCTCGGTTGCCACATAAACCGTGCCGTATTTTTCAAAATCCTCCTTCAGGAACAGATTACTGTCGCGGTATCCGATAAAAACAGAGGGCTTCCTTCCTGCTGCCGCGAGTTCCTTAGAAAGCTGCAGCATCGGTGGGATCCCGATTCCTCCGCCATACAGAGTGATCTCCATAAACTCCGGATTCCTTGCAAGAAGCTCAGGAACCTTATATCCGTTTCCGAGGATCCCCAGAATCTCTACCGTATCTCCCTTTTCAAAAGAAGAAAACTCCTTCGTGCCCTTTCCTGCAACCCGGTATACCAGACGCAGTGCCGTCTTGTCCTCATCCACCTCACAAATACTGATCGGGCGTGGGAGAAGGGTTGCGGCATTTTTCGGATAAACTCCAATAAACTGACCGGCACCTGCCTCCTTCGCAAGCTCCGTTGCAAGCCACAGATCATAAATTCCTTCTGCCAGCATCTGCTGTGAAAGCACGATCGCTGTTTGTTTTGCTTTTTTACTCATAATTGCTTTTCCTTCAATGACTCCAAACCGGAGCATTCATTGAATCTTTCCTTTCCCTGATTTCTCTCATAAAACCACTGTTTCGCAGCGTAATTTATTCATATAATGCCTATTCAGATCCTCATTCGCAAAATTACCGCCAAATAGCTTTCCTTTTGCTCATGCGGTTACTTATCCATATATAATCTGTCAAATATACTCGCGAATGCAAGCATTCCAATCATCTTTACCAGATTTGCATGACTCTGGATATTTCCCATATAATTACTTCCGATATACGATCTGCCCGCCGCAGATGGTCGTATGTACCACTCCCGGAAGCTCCTCTCCGATAAAAGGAGAATTTGCAGATTTTGATGCAAAATCCTGAACCCTCCAGGTTTCTTCCGGATCAAAAATCACCAGATCTGCCGTCTTCCCTTCCTCCAGCGTTCCGCCTTGCAAGCCATACAGTGCACAGGGTGCCGTACTCATTCTCTGTATCAGCTGCGGATAGGTAAGTCTTCCTTTCTGTACCAGTTCGCGAACCCCTAAGGACAATGCTGTTTCCAGACCAATAATTCCGCTGGGGGCCTCCGTAATCGGTTTTTCTTTCTCTTCTTTGCTGTGCGGCGCATGATCGGTTGCAATCAGATCAATTGTGCCATCCTGAAGTCCCGCTATAATTGCCTGCCGGTCCTCCTCTTCCCGAAGCGGTGGATTCATCTTTGCAAGCGTTCCCTTCGCAATAACTGCATCCTCCGTCAGGGTAAAATGATGCGGGGTTGCCTCTGCGTGGACATCTGCACCTGCAGCCTTTCCCTTTCTGACAAGCTCTACGCCCTCTTTCGTACTGATATGCTGGATCACAACCGTTGCTCCTGTCTGAAGTGCCAGCCGGATGTCCCTCTCAATCATGGTGATCTCCGCATCCCGCTTCGATCCTCCAATTCCATAAAAGGCTGCTGCCTTACCGGCATTCACACCATTATTCTGAATATACTTTGGATCCTCTTCATGGAAGCTGATCGGCTTATGATAAAAGGCCGCCTGCTCCATCGCCTTTGTGACCATCTCTTCCGACAGGATCGGAACACCATCATCCGTGAAGCCTACTGCTCCTGCCTCACTTAACTGTTCCATATTCACAAGCTCTTTTCCGGCCATTCCCATGGTCACATTCGCACAACTGTGAATATGGATTCCGGTCTGTGCCCCCTTTTGAAGAACATATTGCAGGGTCTCCACCTGATCCACACATGGTTTCGTATTTGCCATCAGTACGATCTGCGTATAGCCACCCTTCTTCGCGGCCTCCGCTCCCGACAGAATATCCTCCTTATATGTAAATCCCGGATCCCGGAAATGCACATGCGTATCCGCAAGCCCCGGTGCAATCAGCATTCCCTTTGCGTCAAAGACCCCGGATCCGCTTTCTTCCTCCCCATCGGTACATCCGTTTTTCTTCTCTCCGCAGCTGCAATTCTCATCCAAAGAGTTCTCACTCCTTCTTACAATCCTTGCAATCACGCCATCCTTAACATACAGATCTGCCGGATATACCGCATCTTCTATAGGATCTATGATCTTACCATTCTTAATTAACAGCATATAGTTCCTCTTTTCTATACCAAATCGTAACTGTTCAGTACCTTCACAGTTACGATGCAAAATCCATTCCAAATCGGCTTCGCCGATGGGATTTTGCATTACTGAATCATTTTCTTACGGTCTCAGCAGTAAATGCTTCGACCTGTA
>Ga0129312_1000404_pt1 | contig 38564 bp, 38 predicted proteins | sample O827metagenome_FD_94434 | JGI IMG/M metagenome (GOLD analysis project Ga0129312, IMG submission 94434) | Orangutan group fecal microbial communities from Wisconsin, USA - O827 metagenome | ecosystem: Host-associated > Mammals > Digestive system > Large intestine > Fecal | place: USA: Wisconsin... | reverse complement strand
TTCGATATGACAGAATACTATGAAAAACAAAGCAGCATCCTTGCAAAGTTCCGCAAGAACGCCGCATAAAAGTAGCCTAATAGACTGAAAGTGAATTTACACACAAAAAAGGACTTGACCCTGGCTCTTCTCTTTCTCTTTCCCAGGCGGTACTCTCATGACTTTTTCTTGTTCCTTTGCTGATTTTACAGCATTTTGTACCGCCTGGCTCTTCTCTTTCTCCTTCCCAGGCGGTACTCTCACGGCTTTTTCTTGTTGCTTTGCTGATTTTACAGCATTTTGTACCGCCTGGCTCTTCTCTTTCTCCTTTCCAGGCGGTACTCTCATGGTCTTTTCTTGTTCCTTTGCTGATTTTACAGCATTTTGTACCGCCTGGCTCTTCTCTTTCTCTTTTCCAGGCGGTACGGGCGGTCGGATGTTATTACTTGCTGCGGTTTTATTGACTGTAAATCTCCCCATTGGAGGAAATTCAGGGTACAAAAAAACCTCAGTGAAAAACACTGAGGTTTAGCAGGGCTACAAGGATTCGAACCTTGAAATGACGGAGTCAGAGTCCGTTGCCTTACCGTTTGGCGATAGCCCTTTAGCTGACTACCTTATGCATTATATACGAACTCCAAAGTTTTTGCAATACCCAATTTTATTTTTTTGAAATTTATTTTTCTTTCTTTTTACCATTTCATTTTCCTTAAAGCAGGGGACTCTCCTTTTCCTGCTAAATCGGGACTTTCCTTTTTCTCCTCACAGTGCTATAATCCTTTTTGATTAGCACAAGCTAACCATTGTGATTATGCGGAAATTACCGTTTCACAGCATGCTATTTCAAATATGGGAGGACAAAAATGAATACTTACGATTTATCTAAAGTGAAAAAACTTCTTATCTACGGAATGATTGGCGGCGTTCTGACCATGATTGGCGACTGCCTGCTTTTGGGCGTAGACTCCGTTGGCGCCATCGGTGCTTTCGGTCAGTACATCCTGGCAGCCCAGAAAGTCGGCTACACCCGGATAGGCCTTGCCGGTTTCTTCGGCTATGTGGGCATTCCTGTTTCTATTTTCGGATATTATGTTTTGTATGAGATTATGGAAGATAAAACTTCTCTGCTTGCCAGATTATACCGGGCATCGCTTTACGCTTTCGTTGCTTTCGGCGGCGCCATCCATATTATCTGCTGCTATCTGCTCACCGGCATGAAGAAAGCACTGGAAACCGGCACGGCACCCGATGACAACATCCTGACCGTTATCCTACAGGAGCAGGGCGGCTACATAGTTCCCTGTTTCGTCGTTTTCTTCCTGTTCTATTTTATCAATGTCGTTACCATGGCTCTCATTATTGCCAAGAAGAAAACCTGCCTGCCCGGCTGGATGTGGATTATCAACCCTTTACTTTTCAAGATTTTATTTAACGGTCTCGGAAAAATGAGCACTTCCGCCGTGCTTAACGGTATTGCCTGCTCCAATATGAGCCTCGGAGCTCTGGTTATCTTTACTGTCTGGATGGTTGTTCTGTGCAAGAAGAGCAACAAGGCTGCTTAAGTTCAGTTTCCCGGGAAAAGCTGTTCTAATGCTCATTCAGATTTTCCGGTTATTCCAACGGGCACTTCAGGCTTTCGACCATATCCACTTTTTTCAGCTTTCTGCTGGACAGGCACAGAGAAAGTACATATGCCACCGCTACGATTGCCGCACTTACCAGAATGGTGAGCGGCTTTACGGGCAGCCCCATATACATACCCGATGACTGGGCTGATGCCGCCATCATGGAATAAGCGGTCAGATAGCCGAGCGGTACTCCCACCACAAATCCGATGGGCACCAGAAGGTGATTGGATGTCATTACAAACTGCCGCACTTCTTTGCTTCTGTAGCCCAGTACCTCCAGCATGGAAATATTTCTCTTTCCTTCTTCCACAATCATGCCGGACATCATATTTATCATCAGAAGACAGATAATCACGCCCAGTACTTTTAAGATTTGCAGAACGATGCCGGAAACTGACGACAGACGTTTTACCTGATTTTCATAGTCCTTCAAGGATGCGTTTTTCCGAAGCAGGTCCGCCGGAATATTCAGCTTTTCTTTGCTGATAATCACGTTGTATTCCGTGTCGGGTCTGCCTAAAATATCCGCCATGTTCTGCTTGCTGGTCAGGACAAGCTGCAGAACATCATTTTCCACAATGCCGCTTATCACCACCTTGGTTTCATGCATGGTGACGGTATTGTAAAAGGCGAACTCATCCCCCGGCTTTATGCCGTAGGTTCTTGCTGCCGAACTCGTCATGTAATATTCCCCGTAAACCGGCGCCTTACCGTCCATGGTTTCATGGAAAATATCATTTTCTTCATCATAACCGATAAGGTTGAAACGGGAGTCATCCGCACTTGCCCCGAAGCTTACATCAAAAATAGCATCTCCGCCGTAAGGATTTTCCGTCTGGTAGTTTTTAAATCCATACTCGTACTGTCCGCCCAGCATAGCTAAAGGAACTTTGTTTTCCAGCAAATTGTTCCATGCATCCTGGAAGGAGCCGCCCAGCACAATACAAAGCGTGGCAACCGCAATACCGATAATCAGCGTGATGCTCCGGGAGGCATTCATAAATACCGCACGCACATTGTAAACAAGCTTCAGATTGGCCTGGCTGTTGCGGAAAACATGCACATTTTTTTCTTTCTGCAAGCCGTGAAGCAGGGACACCGCATCGGCTTTCAGGGCTTTGTTCAGAACCAGATAGGAAACCAGTCCGTAAACCACAATCGGGAACAGCACCGCCACACCCACTAACTTCCAGGGCATGACAACCTGATACTCCGTATACTCCAAATCCTGAAAATAAAATGCACAGAACAGTTTTGCAAAGGGAATGCTTCCTATAACGCCTATGATATCACCGGCAATGGCGGGCACCATGCCGTACACCATGTAATGACGCACCAGTTCACCCTTCCGGTAGCCAAGCGCCATCAGGGTACCGATGGTCTTTCCGTCCCTCTTTATCATTCTCCGAAGAACCATGGCAATCACTGCCACCACAATTATCATAATGATGGGAGCATACAGGGAAAATTCCGCCGCTAAATCATCCGCTTCACTGTAAATCAGGGAAATACGGGAATTGGCGGCTTTTTCCAGATATTCCTGGGTATCGTATTTTTCATAAATTTCCGTACGGAAGGCGGTCTCTTTGTCCCTGTCCAGGTAGCGAACCGAATACTGCAGTGCGCCGTTTCCCAGCACTGCAAAATCTTCGGGGTATACAATGCCGATACCAAAGCCGGACTTATCCGCTGCGGTTTCCGTCAAATCATACAGCATCACTGCATAATCGGATTTCATGATGAGCCCGCACACAGTAAAGGAATTTCCCTCTGCGCTCTGTGCTACCGTTCCATCCTGTCCGATAACCATCGTGTCCCCTATGGCGATGTTGTTGGCTTTTGCATAGCGGTAGGTAAGAAGGATATCCCCCGGCTCTTTCAGGTCGCTTCCCTCCGTGATAGTGTAATAGTCCATTTTTTCCGTAGGAGAAAACAGACGCAGCTTGGTGTCCTGATAGGCAAAGTCCAGATATTCCTGCTTTTCCAGTGTCAGGTCATAGTCTTTTTCTAACTGCGCCATTTCTTCTTCCGTAATCGGAATTTGCGTCTGGAAGCTGGCATCCTCTATGTTTGTTTTTTCATAATACGCATCTGCCCAGGTATACAGGGACTCGCTGACCGCAAACGCGCCAATCAGCAGCATGACCGTAATCGCGGTAAGCAGGCTTCCCGTCAGATAAAAGGACAGATTCTTTTTGATACTTCTGGTTATTTTTCGTTGTAAAGTCATCAGATTGTCAACTCCTTTACACTTGCCTTTTGCTGCTCCACATTGCTGACGATTTTTCCGTCGTGAATGCGGATAACACGGTCCGCCATACCGGCTATTCCTTCATTATGGGTAATAATCACAATGGTTGTGCGGTACTTTTCGTTGATTTTTTCCAGAATGGACAGCACATCCCTTGCCGAAACGGAGTCCAGCGCACCGGTCAGCTCATCGCATAAAAGCAGCGCCGGATTTTTCACCAGTGCTCTGCCGATAGCGCATCTCTGCTGCTGTCCGCCGGACAGCTCCGTGGGGAAATGCCCGGCATGCTGTGCCAGTCCCAAATCCTTCAAAAGCTCCTCTATAGGCAGCGGATTTTCGGAAATATCCTGCACCACGCGGATGTTTTCCTGCACATTCAGTTCTGCAATCAGGTTATAGGACTGGAAGACCACACCGATTTTCTTTCTGCGGTATTCCACCAGCTCCTTACGTCCCAGTTTTGTAATATCCACGCCGTCCACTACGATACTGCCTTCGTCCAGGCTGTCCAGTCCGCCCAGCATATTTAAGAGCGTACTTTTTCCGGAACCGGAGGGTCCCAGTATCACGCAGATATCGCCCTTTCCAATGTTCAAATCCACATGGTTCAAGGCATAGAGTTCATTTTCCCCTTTGCCGTATTTTTTACTGCATTCTGTACGGTTATCATGTTTTCCCTTTTATCCATTCTGCTTTTCCTCTTTTTCTGCAATTTTCGTTCTGCAAGTCTGTCTTATTGTCTAAGTCAATTTCACGTAGCTATTCAGGATCATATTTACAAAACTGCTGTGGGCACAACTTTCCTTTTTCATGGCTCTGAATAGCGATATATTTTTATATTAGCCGCGGCTAACTGCATTGTCAACGAAAAAGTTAGTTTCGGCTAACCGTTTATAAAAAGGAGCAGTGCCAAGGGTAATGGCAAACGGATGGGTGCAGCGCAGAAGCTCTTGTGAAAGGAATGGCATTATCCCGCGCGGAAGCTCTTGTGAAAGGAATAGCGTTATCCCGCGCGGAAGGAATTGACAGGTGCGAATAATAGGGCTTATAATAAGGAGAAAAGCGGAGATGGCAATATCTCCCTTTTAATTTTACTGGGAGGTATGGAAAATGTCAGTAGCAGACAGCGTTAAGACACAGGTTGTCACCGTCGGTGACAAAGAGTATTTGAGAGTTACTTTGGAGGACAAGGTTTTTGACCTTCCTTTTGTTATGATTGGTGGAAATAAGGTAGCATTCCTTGACATCTCCGGTCAGGTGAGCATGAATGAAAAATCCGCAGACTTACTGGTTAAGAAGATGCTGGAAGATGGCGTTACCTTCGATACTATTTTAAATCCCGTTGCAAAGAGCAACGCTTTGGCACATGCCATTGCCGTACGTTGGGCTGAGCAGGTAAACCCCGAACTTACCCACACCGTAGTAGCTCGTAAGGCAAAGGGCGGCGAGCATCACGCAGTAGAGGCTTCTTACAAGTCCGTTACGACTTCCGTAGAGCAGTCCTTATATCTGACCGATGATGATGTTGCTTACCTGAACGGTAAAAAAGTTCTTTTAGTAGATGACGTTTACGGCGGCGGCGGTACTACCAAGGCTCTGAAGTCTCTGGTTGAGCAGGCCGGCGCAACTGTTTCCGCTCATGCAGTTGTTGCAGTAGAAGAAGGCGGCAACTATCCCGATGGTCTGGTATATCTGTATACCCTTCCCGTAAATCCGTAATAACTCGTGATTTTACGTGCACGGAAACAGAGGTTAGAATTCACGTAAATGCAAAAATGATTTCAAAGAAGACGTATGAAAATATCTTTTTCATACGTCTTTTTTATGTGGAAGTCTGCCGGCTACAGGTTGCAAATCTGAATTGCGGCGCCGTTTTTCATAACGGAAAAGCCGTGTTTTACATAGAACGGCACATTATTTTTATCCTCCGGCATTCCTTCTATGTATAAAAAATCCTTGTATTTTTCTTTCACATATTCTATCATCCTGCCGGCAATTCCCTGTCCCTGATATTCCGGATGAACCAGAACATAATGTATCTGCGCCAGCATCTCCGTATCATCCAGCACCCTGGTAAGACCCACCAGTTTTTCGCCGTCCCATACCGTCAGCACTGTCGAAGAATTCATAAGCGCTTTATACAGGCGCTCCGGGTAATTTCCCGAAATCCAGTTCACGGATAAGAATAATTGCTGCACCTGTTCTTGCGTAAATATCTTTTCTTCTGTATATTTCAACATGTTTTCTCCTTATCTGCGATGGTCGCATTTCTGGCACTGCACCATCTCGTTTTCTCCGTCTTCTTTATAAAATATATCGGACCACTGGCAGATACTCTGCAAAATGGGCACCACCGATTTTCCTTTGTCCGTCAGAGAATATTCCACCCTGGGCGGAATTTCATCATAGGATTTCCAGTTCCATTATAGCTTGAATTCCATCTTTTTAGAAGTCACAATGAAATTTTATATCTTGACTTTTATATCGCAGTACGATATATTATGTATATCGAAGTGCGATATATCATATAAAATAAACGGAGGTGACTAAATGGACCCTCACATAAAGAAAGTGTATGTTCCTATGACGGAAACTGCTTTTTTCATTCTACTGTGCTTACGAAAGCCCAATCACGGATATGGTATAGTTCAAATGGTTGAAAAAATGACGGATGGCGCTATTAAACTTACCCCGGGTACAATGTACGGAAGTTTATCCAAAATGGAAAAAGACCATGTAATTCGTTTTATCCGTGAAGATGATAAACGAAAAATCTATCAAATCACAGATTTAGGGTTAGAGGTTTTGCAGATTGAACTAAAACGAATTGAACGATTATATAAGATAGCTCAGGAGGAGATGTAAATGGAGTCAAAAAAACAATTTAAATGGTTTACAATATTTGAATATGAAAAAGAGCAGGATTATTTACGGGAGATGCACAAATCAGGCTGGAAATTTATTATTGATTTGATAGACGGAAATCTCCTTATAAGTCCTCATAAATGTTTATAATACTATGATAAAATGGCTTAAAATCAAGGGTTTCCGCATATCTTCATTTTTCTTGCCATATCTCCGTACAAGGTGGTTTTGTAAGGTTGGGCACCATTTTAGCACCACAAAATAAAGGAGGACGACATGAAAAACACACTTTTAGATAAGGGTATTATACTCCCGTCCGGCGAAATCAACAAGGATAAGATAAACCTTGTCGCCGGAGCAATCACGCAGCCATTCGCAGAAATGGTATGGGAAACAACAGGCGGCGACATGGAAACAGTAAACCGACTGACCGATGTACTTGTTACCATGAACACCCCCACCGACAGGGAAAAGCTGTTCAAAATCATTAAAATGCTTTTCGGGCTTATGGGCTTGCCTTTTTCCGAAGAAGCCGAGCCTGTGGACGCAGAACCCGACATTTTGGAATATTTCATCTTTTCCTTTACTGCTGACTTTGGGGAAGTCATGCAAGACCTCATAGCAGATGAAATCGAATAATGTACCGCACAGGCGGCGTTACCTTATCCCAACAGGGAAACAAGGAACGCCGCTATTTTTTTACCCTCATGTTACGCAGTAGGGGCAAAAAGAGCCTTGCTACATAAGGCTTTGCGGGTGCGATTTTCACAGGGTAAGGGATTGATACCTAAACCCTCAAAATCGCTGTTCTACTGCGTAACAAATATGAAGCAAAGCAGAGCTTGTCAAAGCAAAGTTTATGAAGCTGAACAGCAGCCACATTGAATTTGTCTTTGACTGCATGAAAGAGAACACCACGAAAATCCGCAACATCAAGCAATATCTGAAAGCGGTACTTTTCAACGCACCCAACCTTATGCAGCTTCATTCCTCATACGTCGTTACCGACCCGAAAGGGTTAATCTGTTAAGGACAGAGGAAACAACGCCGCAGAAAGTGAGGTGCAGAGCATGAGGACAGCAACACAGACTATGAAATTCACAGCATTGTACGAGCGTTTGAGCCGAGATGATGAACTCATAGGCGAAAGCAACAGTATCAAAAATCAGAAACAGCTTCTTGAAAACTACGCCCATAAAAACGGCTATTCCCCTATCCGGCACTTCACAGAAATGTAAACACGAGATTTAATACAATCTGATTATTCCTATACCTTTTGATTTTCCCTGCCCTCGGTAGGGTTCATTTTTTATGTATGGGCTCATTTTCGGAGAAGGGTTCATAAGACAGAAAAAGGCACTCCGCAAGAAACGGAGTGCGCTGTGCTTACATCTTGATTTCTGTGCCGTTCTGAAATGTAAATCGGATGTCGTCCTTACTGTGGATGGTCACATGGTCAATCATGCTGTACCAAAGTTCATCGGTGAACTCTGTGACTGCATCCTGCTTGGCGAGTTCCGAAAGGAACTGCTCGACCATTTCACGGTGTGCTTGCTTTTCCGCAATCGACTGCTCCACGGTTTCGAGGCGGTCTTTCGTGCGGTCAAAGCGTTTAGCGAGACTGTCGTAGCGTTTTTGGTATTCATCTTGGTTCTGTGCGATGCGGGCGTTCTCTGCGATGCATTCCTCGATGAGTTCCGCCACCGTGTTCATATCGACTTGCAGATCTGTCCGTTCCCGCATAAGTGAAGAGGTATCGAAAACCGTATCCTTGATGGCTTCAAAATCCTCAATCAGCGCATCCTTTTCGGTGATGAGGATGTTCATCGCTTTTATGAAAAGGCTCCGTATCTCGTCCTCAGTGATGTGCGGCGTGCCACATTTGCAGTCCCCGTCGAATTTATGATTGCATTGCCAGATGACTTTTCTGTATTTGTCATTGGAGTGCCACACTTTTGAGCCGTACCAGCTACCGCAATCACCGCATTTTATTCTACTGGAGAATGGGCTAATACTGCTGTTGCGGTTCTGACCGGGATGTCTGACCGCCATAAGCTTCTGAACTCTGTCGAACACGCCCGGCTCGATGATGGCGGGATGATTGTTCTCTACATAGTATTGCGGAACCTGCCCGTCGTTCTTGATTTTCTTCTTGGTAAGGAAATCTTCGGTGTAGACCTTTTGCAGAAGGGCGTCGCCTTTGTACTTCTCGTTCGTGAGGATGCTCTTGACCGTAGATGCCGACCAGGTCTTTTTCTTTCCGGGCGTAGGGATGCCTTCGGAAGTCAGCACTTTCGCAATCGCATACGGTGAGCGTCCCTGCAGGAACAGTCCGTAAATCCTGCGAATGATCTGTGCTTCGTCCTCGTTCAGCACAAGATTGCCGTCCTCGCCGCGGTCGTAGCCAAGGAACCGTCCGAACGGAACCGTGACCTTGCCGTCTTGAAATCGCTTTCTCTGTCCCCATGTGCAGTTCTCCGAAATGGAGCGGCTTTCTTCCTGTGCAAGACTCGACATGATAGTGAGGAGAAGTTCCCCCTTGCCATCGAATGTCCAGATGTTCTCTTTTTCAAAATAGCACTCTGTGCCGTGTTCCTTCAGCTTTCGGATGGTTGTAAGGCTGTCCACGGTGTTGCGGGCGAAACGGCTGACCGATTTTGTAATGATGAGGTCGATCTTGCCAGCCAGAGCATCCTCCACCATGTTGTTGAAGCCGTCACGCTTCTTTGTGTTGCAGCCGGTTATTCCTTCGTCCGCATACACGGAAACGAACTCCCAATCATCTCTGCCTTGGATGTAGGTGGTGTAGTAGTCCACCTGCGCTTCATAGCTGCTTTGCTGTTCTTCGTGGTCTGTGCTGACGCGGGCGTATGCTGCGACCTTCCTTTTTTTCTTGCAGGACAGCGGCGCTGCCGTGTACTTGCTCTTGGTAGCAGGAATGGTAATTACACTCTTTGCCATCTCTCTGTCCTCCCTTCGTAAAAGTGGTATTCGAGGTTGCCGTCCTCAAGAACGGTGATGTACTCGATCTGTTCTGAAAAGACCTGCTTGTCAAAATCCTCCAAGCCGAGGATGTGCGCTGTGATCTGCCGTAGCTGAAAATCGGTGTAATTGATGTTGTTGCAGGTCATTCCTTTTTTCTTCTTTCCTATGCAGTACCAGTACACCCACTTGTTTGCGGAATTGACGCGGTGATAGATATTGCCGCACTCGGCGCATCGTATTTTGCCCTGAAATGCATCTGTGAGCGTGACCTTGTGCCTCGGCTGATTCAGATGCAGGTTTTTCCATCGCCGCGTTTCGCCACCGATAAGGTGGAACTCCACATCGCCATTCTTCAGAACAACGATGTCCTTAACTCGGCTCTCGAAAATCTCCTCATCGAAAGAATCGGTTTCAAGGACATCGGCACAGATGTTTTTCAGTTCTTCCTCGCTGAAGTTCACGCTGGAACAGGTCATCCCGGTTTCCTTCTTGCTCCGGCAAATCCAATGTACATAGGTCCTACCTTTGACTTTTCCTTTCTTGCGGGTGAACTGCGCTCCACAGGTGCCACAGCGAATTTTTTTGGTAAAGCAGTAGGTGGGATTGAGGAGCGAGGCTCTGCGTTCCATCTCTGCCTTGACCTTTGCATAGGTTTCACGGTCAATGATTGCCTCGTGGCAGTCCGCCATGTAATACTGTGGCAGTTCGCCGCGGTTTGTAACCTTGTCCTTTTTGATGGGATCGGATACATAACATTTCTGCCGTCTGATGTCCCCGGCGTAGACCTCGTTGAAAATAAGCTGCCGTACCGAGGCTTCTTGAAAATCGTTGCCGAGGATGGTGTGGATACCTGCGTTATTCAGGTTATCTGCAATGTCCCGTAAGGTAACGCCGTCGATGTACATCTGAAACATCCATCTGACCGATTCGGCTTCTTCGGGAATGATGATGTACTTTTTCTGCTCCTCATCGTATTGGTAGCCGAGAATGTGCTTGTTCGCCACACCAATCTCGCCGCTCTTGAACCGCTTGTGGATGCCCCATTTCACATTCTCGGAAATGCTGCGGCTTTCTTCCTGTGCAAAAGAAGCGAGGAGTGAAAGCATCAGTTCTCCATCCTCGGAGAATGAATTGATGTGTTCCTTCTCGAACCGCACCTCCACGCCGATGGACTTGAGGCGGCGCACGGTTTCCAGAAGGTCGACCGTGTTCCTTGCGAATCGGCTGATGGACTTGGTGAGTATGATGTCGATCTTCCCGGCTTCACAGTCGGTGAGCATTCTTTTGAACTCGTCCCTCTTGTAGGTGAGGGTACCCGTTATTCCGCAGTCAACATACACGCCTGCATATTCCCATTCGGGATTTTTCTGTATCAGTTCGCTGTAGTAGCTGACCTGTGCGGATGCGGAATGCAGAAGCCGCTCCGTGTCCTTCGAGACACGGGCATACGCAGCGACTTTTTTCCTTGTCGGAAGGGCTGCCTTTTTTGGCTCTAACTTGGTGATTTTCCGCATAAAATCAACTCCTTTCCGACACTATATATCACTCTAAAAGCCGGTTATATCAAGGGCTTTCCCGATAATAATGTAGACAAAGTCGGGCGATATTTTTCGAGGAGTTTTGTCTTGATCTGGTGGTATTCCTCCTCCGAGATGGAACCCTTTTTGAGAAGCGTATCCGCAATCTGAACTCCGGCCTGATATTGCATTTCGCGGTTAAATTCCTGATCACTCATGGCATACACCGCCTTTGAATCGAGCCGTAATGTAACACTCGTGGGAGCAGTATTTTCTGTGGCTATTTCCGTAGGAGGAGAAAGGCTTACCGCATCCGGTGCAACGGAAGTCATACACAGCTTTTTTCTTTATCTGCTCCGGGTGAGAGTGCCACCAGTTCTCGCGGCATTCCCTGGAACAGAAAATCCGTGTCTTTTGTTTTTCGGTTTGCACGAGAGGAGCGCCGCATTCCCGACAGACGGAAGGAGCGGTATCAGAGGCAGGGGTATCCTGCGGAGCGGACAGATTATTTCTGCGGCAGTAGCTTTTTACGGTATCCTTTGAGATGCCGAGCGTTTCACCGATTTTTGCATAGGTCGCGCCTTTGGAGCGGAGTTCCGCTATGGTGCGTTTCTGTTCATTGGTCATGAAGATTCCTCCAATCCGAGGATTCCTATCCTCATGGTTAAACAGAAAAAGGCGGCCGGGATTGAGGGTATGCAAATAAAAAAGCCTGTGAGCATTCCGAAGAACACCCACAGGCAATCGTATGTGCAGATATAAAATTTTAGATGCGGGTACAGAAATCGAGCGAAATCCAGCCCGCACCGCTTTTGAGCCGTCCCCAGCCTGCGGTCGAGCCTTTGCCGGACTTTACCTCCACGATGGTGTATACACCCACGGGAATAAACTGCGTCCTGTCGTAATCCGTCCCCGGTCCTTTGCGGACATTAAGGTCGGAGATGCTGACCTTAACAAGGAACGGAACGTCCGCCGATGCCGCCGTAGCAGTTGTGTTCGGTGTGTAGATGTTTACACCGTTTACATCAAACACACTGTATCCGGGATTGGCGTCCGCGCAGTTCTTGGCGTTCTCCAGAATCTTGAACGCCCCTTTCTGCGACTTGGAGTCCGCCCATGTCTTACGGACGCGGTACAACACAGATGTCTGCGTTGTCGGTGCGGTACTGTCTGTGCCGCCATTAAGAGCCGCCGTGACCTTCTCGGCAAGATCGCTCATCCTGGCATACATCCAGTTGCCGGGACAGCTTTTGTTTGCGAACCACCGATGTACGGTCAGAATCATCTCGCCGGACTTCGGCTCATAGGAGAGCGTTTTGTCCTTATCGCCGAGCCATAACAGCTTGTTCTTGCCGTTGCGCTTGCAGATATCCACGCACAGCTTGATAAGCGTCTGATATACGACATCTTTGAATGCATACGGCTCCGTAGTATCGCTGGCGCACTCGATGGTGATCGCCCTCTGGTCGTTGGCGTTGGAGGAAGAACACCATGAGCGGTTCTTCTCCTCCACATACATTCCGACCCTGCCGTCCTTGTCGATACCGTAGTTGGAGGATGCCTGCGTGGAGGACTTGGCGAACCAGTCTCCAAGCCCCTCCGCCGTACACTGACCGACCACACAGTGCGGCGTGATGCGGTCAATGGAATGCGTCCGCTGCCCGGAATTGTTCGGGCTGAGTTTGGTGTAAGCCACCATAGAACTGTTTGTATAAGCCATTACTCGTCACCGTCCTTTCCATCGGTTTCGCGGTCATGGAGCTGCTCCAGCACTGCCTTCAGCTTTTCCGGGACAGGCAGTCCCAGGTGCGCGGCGTTCTCTGTAAGGCTCACGCCCTCGTTGGAGATGTAAAAGAAAATGACCGCCGTGCGAAGCACGCTGCCTGTCCCGATGACCTGCACATCGAGGATGTTGGCAATCCCCACAAGCAGGAAAATAAGCACCTTTCGGCAGATTCCCTTGAAGCCCACTTCGCTGGAGAGTTTCTTGTCCGCAACGGCGCACATAACGCCCGTGATGTAGTCGATTGCCACGAACGCCACAAGAGCGATAAGCAGACCGTCACACCCGCCGAGAAAGTATCCGAGCCATCCTCCGATTGCCGCGATGATTACCTGAATTGTGTTCCAGAACTCTTTCATAAAATTTGTCCTCCTTTTCGTTTTGAGTATGAAAAAAGCGACTGCCCGTAAGCAATCGCTGATTTCCGAAAGATAGTGTTTTCAGTTGTGTTGTATTGTCAGACCTGTTTCGGCAGATATTCCCATAATCTCAAATCCTCCTGCCCAAGGGACCACATACACATCCCCCGGAGTTTCCACCGATATGCCGCCTCATTCGCCCAATAGATGAGGGAGTCCACATCCTGATAGTAGAGAATGGAGAAACCATCCGCATCGCCGAGGAACAGCCGCGATATCCAGATATTGATGTCCACGGGAATGACCGTAGCCCGGTAGTCATTGCCGCAGGAAAGCGAAGTCATATCGTCCGAATGGAAGAAGTCGTAGTCCAGCGAAATGTCCTCGCTCCGTGTGGCGGATTCTTCGATGTCGCTGGTCAGTGTGAACACCTGGAACTCGCTGTCCCATGTGCAGCTGCTCCTGCTGATACGACCGTAGGATTTCTGCGTCCCGTCAGGCATCACCACATCGAACCGCTCATACGGCTCGTATGTCCAGGCGTCACCCATGCGCATCAATTCACAGACCGTCCGGTTGTCGGAGCGGTAACCGGCATAGCCGCCGGAGAAACCGCTGACCGTTGCCGTGAACCGCAGCGTATAGGAAGAGCCGGAATAGACGCGCACCTTGTTCCCTCGGATACGCATTTCAACGGTGTACATATTCGGATTGTCGCGAAGGTCTGCATTTGCCGTCCTCGTGATCGCCTGACTGTAGCTGCCGAGGAGCGTGGAGCCGCCCCATAACTCCACCGCCTGACTATCGTAATTGAGACAGCAGAAAAGGTTACCGCAGAAAACGCCCGCCCGTCCGCTGCCGTTTGCCGGGAACGCCAGCCTTGCCCGGAGATGGATGTCCGAGAAGCCGTCATACTGCCACGCAAGCTGACCCTTGCCGTCAAGCTGTGAATAAACGCGCTCTGTGGAGTATTCATCCGACCGCCACACCTCGAAGGAGCCGGACAGCGTTTTCCAGTAGTTCGTTTCAAGTACGCCGTAGTCCCGGAAGTCCTCGTACCACACAAGAGCCGAGTCGGGCTTTCTGCGGAGCATTTCAAGCGTGAGACGGAATCCCCGGTCGGGACCGACCATGTTTCCTTCCACATCCTTAAACTGCCGCGGGGAGAAGGCATAGATCGCATCCCCCGCAGACGGCTCTTCCGAGAAAGAACCGCAGATGCGGAAACCGTAAAACTGTACGCCCTTCACATCGACAGAAATCTTCAGCGTATGCGTTCCTGCCGAAAGACTGACCCCGCTTGCAAGCGAAGTCCAGAAGGTACTTCTCCAGTACGGCCACCACAGGCGGCTTTCCGAATAGTGCGTGGTCACTCCATCCAGCGATACATAGATGCCGTTTTTGTCCCAGAAAGGATAGCAGAGCCGCACCGCCACATCATAAGTCCCCGCCGTGCTTATGGTAAAACTGTATGTGACAGAGCCTTCGTCTCCGAGCGTAGCAACGCCGTTCTCAATGGACACGATGCCGGATGCGCCGGTATAGTTACCACCGTCATGGTCGATGATGATATTTTCAAACTCGGTTTTCTGCTGCTTGCCGTATGCGGTCAGATAGTGCCTGCCGTTATATGTCCCGCTCATCTGAGGAGAGGAATAGCTGTCGGCGTCCCGACCTTCCATGTAGTCGTACACATGAGGGAGCGCCCACGGCACTTTGTTGTTATCATCCCAATATCCCACAAACGGGATGAACGGCTGCGGCGGCTCATCGTCTGTGAAGTTATACACGCCTTTCAGCCAGTTCTGCGCGGCGTAGTAGGTCTGCGAAGTGCCGCGATAAGTCTTGCCGATGTTGGCGGGCAGGTCGTATATCTGCCAGTTCCATCCGTATGCTGGCATACCGAAAAACACCTTATCCGCGTCCATGACATCCACGGCATAGTCGTAAATGCCCTCAAGCCAGGAACGCGGAGACACGGGACCGGGAGCGGAGCCTGCCCACGCCATGCCGTAGCTCATGATGGACGCGGTATCGCAGTAATCATTAAGGTCTGCGTATACGCACCAGTTCTCGCCGCCGACCGAGCCGTTGACGCTCGTCATACCCGGCAGACAGATGTTCATCATCTTGGAGGAGTCGTAGGCTTTGACCGTATTGTAGATGTTGGCGAACATCTGCGTGGACGCTGCGTGCGTGGAATATCCGTCCCCGCGTTCCAGGTCAATGTCGATGCCATTGCACCACGGATATTTTTCCATGATGCGGACGATCTCCGAGAGGAAGGTATCCTGCGCACCGTCCGTGTTATCCCGCAGAGCCGCAAAGATGCTGTTCGTGCCGTCATTGGAGATGGTCAGCAGCCAGTTGATGTGTGGGTATTTATTGATGTAGGTCAGCATACTTGAGATGCTGACGCCGCTCTCGTAAATCTCCCCGGTTGCCTTTACCTTGAAGGAGAACAACCCGATCTGGCTGATGCGGTCACCGTAGTCCCGCAGAGCGTTATACATCCTGGCATTGCCCATGAAAGTCCACACCATGATTTTCTTTCCCTTTAATGTGTCCATCAGAGCAATCCTCCTCCATCATCCATTTCCTGCATTGAATATAAAAGCTGCGCGGATTTCCCCTGCGGAAGGGACACGATATGCTTTGAATCCCACGCCGCGCTATACTGATAAAATCCGTCCTTCTTTTCCTTCACGCCGTTTCTCGTGCATTCTCTCGTGGTTGCCAGAAGAGCCACATCGTCCCCGGCATACATGGCGTTGGGGAATACCGCCTTCTGACCTCCAACGCCCTGGGCAAGCGTGACCGAACCGCCCTCCATATATTGTTTCGGATACAGGTGGATATCCAGTCCTGCCGATGTGCCGCCGAGGTTTAAGAGGATCACCGTCTCTTTCGAGCGGACGATGCCGTTGAACCATACGGGAGCGTTCTCCGATTCCTTCAGGCAGACTTCCGTGTGTGGAGTGTAGCCGGCCAGAGCGGGACCCTCCTGCAGCTGCAGGTCGGTGAACCATATCGTGCCGGAGCAGTCGGTGACGGTAGGAACCACCGTGACGCTCACGACTCGCTTATCCTGCTTTTTGTTTACGACCTCCGCAAGTCGAATGAATCTGACGTTACCCATCAAGCGTCCACTTGATCTCGCAGGGATGTCCTACCCATCCCGTAGCGACCGCTCCCGCCTGGAGAAATATATCCGTCACATACAGTTTTCCCGTGCAGTTTGTGATGCAGATGCGGACGGTGATGGACTTGACCCTCGCGCCATAGTTCTCCGGCGTGACCTTCGCCTGTGTTTTTGAAAAATAAACCATAGTCCACCTCCGTCAGTACAAGTCGATGAATCGGCTCTCTGTCGTGCCGTCCTCGTATTCGATGATGACCTCAATGCCGACCTGCGAGGAATCCGAGAGTTTCTCCAAATTCTCCGAGCCGATCTGCGCCGAAATCGTATAGCTGTCGCGGTTGGCGGGATACACGGTCTGCGACAGGCTTTTTGTCATGCCTGACACGCCCTCCGCCATGAAGGACGCCGTGCCGGACGCGCCGTTCTCACCGTCAGCCGTAAAGCCGGAACTCGTCCAGTAGGCAAGCCCGTCGTCAGCGCGGGAATTGCGCAGCAGATTAAACGGCACCATTTCACGGATATCATTGTTGGACACCACGCTCGTGCCTTCCAGCGTATCGGCGGCGTTGTCCCATTGGCTTGCGGAACTGCCGAGGTTCTTCAGCGTGGTGGAAAGCTCCAGCACCGTGTTCCACGGCTCCTGCAGGTTGTATTCCCGGCGCACGATTCTTGTCGTGACCGAAATTCCCAGTTCCTTGTCCTCCACACGCACATAATCCCCAAGTTCCCACGCTTCATGCTCGTAGCCCGTGAGGACGGACAGATCCATCGCATTCAGCACATAGGAAATGGTGGGCTTTGCGTACTGCGCCAGCCGCATCTCCGTGTATTCCTTCATCTGATACGGATTCGTAAAAGACGAGCAGTCCAGCGTGGAGATGCGTACTTCATTTGTATAAGTAAAGTCCTCCACATAGGCCTTGCCGCTGTTGATGTCGGCAAAGGTCAGCCCGTCCGCGCCCACGGCATAGAGCCTGGTCACAAGGCTGCGGGTATCGACCACCCTCTGAATGGACTTCATGTTCTTTTTGTAGGCAAAGAGTGCGCCGCTGTCCTTTCCGTTGACCGTCAGCAGATGCACGAGCCTGTTCGGGCAGTCGAAAACAAGATCGCCGCCGTGCAGGTCAGCCGCATTTCGGAGAATGGAAAGCGCGTTCTTCTCCGTACTTGTCCACGTTCTCTTGGTGCGCACATTGACCGTACCGACAGACCACTCCGTTCCGGCAAGAGCATAAGCCATCGCCGTTTCCGGGTATTCCGCTTCAAAGGTGCGTTCCTCTTTTCTGACGGAAAAGGTAAGATCATAAAACTCCGCCTCGGCGTACACCTGTGTGACGGAATTGCCCTCGGTATCCTTGCTGTCCGTGACCGTGCGCACCTTGTAGATATCGTCCACAATCTGTATTTTCTTCTCGCTGTCGATGTAGACGCGCTTGCTGTCGCGGTACGGAATCTTAAAGGAAAGCGTGTCCTCGCCGTTGATTTCACCCGTAACGATGATGTCGTAGGCGTTCTCCAGAACAGCCTCCCACGCACCGTTGCTGTCAAGCACCACGGGACGGGAATAGCCGATCTTTTCATACGGCGATTTCGGAATGTTGTAGAGCCGGATGTCTGTCAGTTTCGGTGTTTTCGAAGTATCCGTGGTCGTAAGCGTCACACGGAAACGGATATAGTCCCGATTGGGAGACGCCAGCTTTCCGTCAGCGGGAACAGCTGCCCAATCGCTCCATGTGATGAGATCGTCGCTTGTGGACGTCTCCACTGCGGATACGGCGGTTGTGCCGGAAATGTACTCGCTCGTCACGGATACACGCCCCGTGCCGGAAAGACCGCATTCCGCTGCCGCCGTTGTAAGGACGCCCACGGTCGGATAGACGCCGCCCGAAGCCCGGAGCATGACCGTCCCCGGCTCGGTGATGCCGTCAACCGCTCCCGTGGTATCTCCGGCGTTCGCCATGACAGCAGAGCGGAAATAGTCCATAAGATCGTCTGCGGTAAGAGCCGAATCACAGTCCAGAAACCAGTCGTCAAAGCCTCCTGCGTACCAGTAGGAGCTGTTCAGCATCCCCCAGATAAGGTCAGCCGTGCAGGAGCGGTTCAGTTCTCCCGATATGGTCAGTGCGGAGGATTTCCATACCGTACTGCTTTCCTTATCGCCGACCACATACCACGCCTTTTTGTTGTCAGGCTCAATCACCGCTGCGATGAAGTACCACTTGGCGTTCTCTAAAGAAAAAGACGGCGTGACCGAAGTATCCAGTATCAGAGAGCCGGAGGAATTGTAGAGCATGAGTCTCGGCTTTCCCCGGATGAGCGACAGGTAAAATATCGGATTGCCCGTACCTCCGCGGGTAGATAAAAGCGGCGTGTATGTGTTGCCCACGGAATAGGTGGTCGGACGCATCCAGCCGCCTACGATGATACGCTCTCCGATGTCGGAGAACATCGTGCCGTCATTCGTAACCTTGAGATAGGTCTGCTCTGAGGAGGGATTATTGATATTCATGCGGAAATAAGAGCCGAATATGCCGTTTGTCAGCGAAGCTGTCGTTCCGCTCCAGTTATTGATGTATGCCTTCCTGCCGTTGCCGGAGGAATCGGCAAGGCAGGTATCGGAGTCCGGTGCGTCCTCATTGAACCGCCACAGACCGCCCTTGGCATATTCCGCCGGAAACTCTCCCGTGAAATCCGTCTGCTTGTTCAGTATTGTTTTTAAGGACATGAGCCGTCACCTCCATCTGCTTCTTGCCTGTATCTCAAGGCTTGTAAATTCTGCGTTATTCTCCTCCACAGTTATCGTGTTATCGCCGACTTCAAGCGAGGGAAAATTCAGTTCCGAAAGGTAGGGAAGACCGTTTCGCAGGACGTTGCCGTCCGCATCCTCTACCCATGCGGTCATCATGTCCGTATCGACCACCAGCGTTTCCGCTGCCGTAAGCGTAGCATTTGCAATTTTCAGTTCCGAGCCGTTTGTGGTAATGGTGATGCAGTTGCTCACGCCGGAAGTGATAACGCCCTTGATGCGGTAAATGGGATGAGTCTCAATGTTTCCCTTTGTTCGTTTGACGGTGTGCGTACCCGCTGCCGTGATGGAAAATTCCTCGTCCTCCACGGCGTAGGCAAACGGATCGGGACAGAGGAACTTAAGGTTAAAACTGCCCGCCGAGCGGATGAGAAGTCTCTCGCAGTCCGCTTTCTCGGAGAGCCTTGCCATAAAGTACCTGTCCGGCACATCGTCAAATATAAGCTGTTTCAGTCCGTCCGCAGGATCGAGCCACAGCGCGATATCGTCCAGCACCGACACGAGAGCGGCGAAGGTTCTCTTCGGCGGTATGCTGCACGATACATTGATTTCCCTATAGTCGAAATCCGCACCGAAGTCCGCAATGCCGCTCTTGCCAGGAATGGATGCGGTATAGTTGCGTAGGTTTCCGCACACCTGCCAGGAAGTGAGCCGTGCTTTCAGACCCATATCCGCAGATGATGTATCGTTGTATATAAAGCCCATTCAACCTACCTCCTTATGCCGTTGAAAAGCGTCCCTGCGCACGGGAGCCTGTCTGTATCAAATCGTACAGTTCCTGTGAAATCCTGCGGATATCGTCTTCGCTGCGGACGATCATCTGACCGACCGAAACGAGCGCGCCGTAGGAACTGCCGCTGTTCGTACCGGCTGCCCCGTTCACTGCGGAGCGAACGGTCGCATCAGCGTCAAGGTTGAAATTACTCGGCACGGCGGTCTTCATATCATCCGCCAGCCCGTTCATCACATCCATGATGCCATTATTCAAATCCTGCGCGGCTTCTATCGCCACCTTAGCAGAATCATCGATACCGCCGGCAAGACCCTGTGTCAGCATATCGCCGACCCACGCCATCTCCCTGGACGGCGAGGATATTCCGAAGAAGCCCTTGATCTTGCTCATGAGGTTGGAGCAGAAGCCGCTGACCTTGCCCCACAGCCAGGAGGCAGCATCGCTGATGCCGTTCCAGATGCCCTTGATAAGATTCAAGCCGACCTGCGCCATCTGCGACACGCCGCCTGCAAATCCCTTCACGATGGAGGATATAATCTGCGGCACGGCTTTCACGATTGCCACAATGATCTGCGGCAGATTCTGTATGAGAGCCACGAAAAGCTGAACGCCTGCCATGATGATCTTGTCGATGTTCCCGATGAGTGCATTCACGATAGATGTAATAATCTGCGGAATGGCGTTTACAATCGTGGTAATGATGGTCGGCAGGTTCTCTATCAGAGCTACAAGCAGACGGACGCCTGCGTCAATCAGCTGCGGTATGCTGCCGAGGACAGCAGTCAGGATGCCGTCAATGATCTGCGGTATCGCCGCCACGATTGCCGTAATAATCTCCGGCAGAGCCGTGATAAGCGAAGTCAGAAGCTGAATCCCAGCGTCGATGATTTGAGGGATTGCTGAGATAATAAATTCCACAATCGCCGTGATGATGTCCGGCAGAGCCGCCACGAGAACGGGAATCGCGTCAAGAAGTCCCTGCGCCAGACCCATAATCAGCTGAAGCGCCGCATCCAGTATCATCGGGAGGTTCTCGATCAAGCCCTGCACGATGGTCACGATTGCCTGCACCGCCGCAGGGATAAGCGTAGGAAGAGCCTCGCCGATACCCTGCACGAGCGTAGCGATAAGCTGCACGGCGGCATCAATCAGAAGCGGCAGGTTCTCTATAATGGCGTTCACTATCGTCATGACCGCCTCGACCGCCGCCGGAATAAGGCTCGGCAGCAGATTCAGCAGCGTGGTAAGCACCTGGGAAAAAAGCTCCGTAACCGTCTGAAGGAGTGTCGGCAGAAGCTCCGCCACCGCTTCAAGCAGTGCGCCCGTTGCGGTAGGGAGTGCGGACACGATATTTTCAATGATCGGCGTTACATTAGCAACGACATCCTTAAATGCGTCCACCACATTGTTGCAGAGCTGCTCCATATCCGCATCGGCGTTGCCGAATCCTACAACAAGGTTCTGAATCGCCGCCTGCATGGAGTTGATGGAGCCGGAAATGGTGTGTTCCGCTTCTTTTGCGGTCGTACCCGTGATGTCCATGCTCGTCTGGATCACATGAATGGCTTCGACCACATCCGCATATGAATCGATGTTGTATTCAATACCGGAGATAGCCTGGGCATCGGCGAGGAGACGTTCCATTTCTTCCTTCGTGCCGCCGTATCCCAGCTTGAGGTTGTCCAGCATTGTGTAGTTCTGCTTGGCAAATCCCTGATAGGCGTTCTGTATGGATGTCATGTCGGTACCCATCTTGTTGGCGTTGTCCGACATATCCGTGATGGCCATATCCGCATACTTTACGGCTTTTTCGGTATCGCCGCCGAGGGACTGGATAAGACTTGCGGAAAAGCCCGTAACCGTCTCCATGTAGTCGTTTGCCGACATCCGTCATATTCCCCATCCAGAGAATTGGTTTTTCCGTTTGCTCTTCCCGCTTCTGTCATTTGTACTCCGGGCAGGCTGTCAAAAAAATGTTGCACGCCCCAAAGGCAGCCGCCGGCTATGTATACCGTTTCCATGCTTCTTATACCTTTCCGCTTATCAAAATTTAATGCTTCACTCATAAAATAAAGTACCATTTTTCCAGAGCCCTCGCAAGCTTTTCCGGGGTTACGTGCTTTTGGCACATTTCTCTTCATCGGCACGTAGGACAATCTCGGCTTTTACGTGCCTTTTGTTCACTTTCTCTCGCTGGCACGTATGGTGACCGCGACTCTTACGTGCTTTTTGCTCACTTTCCCTCATCGGCACGTAGGACAACTACAGCTCCTACGTGCTTTTTGCACACTTTCTCTCGCTGGCACGTATGGTGACCGCGACTCTTACGTGCTTTTTGCTCGCTTTCCCTCATCGGCACGTAATACTATACAAAACCCTACGTGCCTTTTGTTCATTTTCTCTCACCGGCACGTAAAACTACCCAAAACCTTACGTGCCTTTCGCCCTTCTTCTCTCATCGGCACGTAAAACTCTTCTAAATCCTACGTGCCTTTCGACTATTTTCTCCCATCGGCACGTATCCATCAACCTCTCCTCCCCTGCTCACGAAAAAAGTGCAACATATAAGTTTTCGCTTATACATTGCACTTATCTTTTATACATTGCACTTATCTTTTATACATTGCACTTATCTTTTATACTTTACACTTCAAAGGTTAAATCGCCGTAAGTGGGCATGGGCCACATGGATTTGTCAACAACTAACTCCAGTTCATCGACGGGCTTGCGCAGGGCATCCATTTCTACCTTGACGGTATCCTTGTAGAAGAAAGCTTTGTCCTTGGCGCTCTTGATGTTGCCTGCCTGCGCGGTAGCTTCCTCCAGTCTGAGGAGTGCGTTCTTGGCGGTAATCAGCTTGCTGCTGACAGTGTTTAAGATATCTCTCTGCACGGAAGCATCCGCTCCGGCATCCTTAACGGCAATGACCGTATCGGCAAGGGACTTGCTGTAACGAATAACCGCAGGAATAATCTTCTTGTTTGCCATGTTAATCATGGTCAATGCTTCAATGTTCAGGGTCTTTGCGTAGGTTTCGTAAATAATCTCCTCACGGGAAATCAGCTCTGCCTTGGTAAAGATACCGAACTTCTCAAACAGACGGACGGATTTCTCTGTAGTTAAGGTACCTGCTGCGTCAATCATGCAGCGGATGTTGGGAAGTCCGCGTCTTTCTGCCTCTTTTACCCATTCATCGGAGTAGCCGTCGCCGTTGAAAATAATTCTCTGGTGAGCGGTCATGTATTCCTTAATCAGGTCATGTACTGCCATGTCGAAGTTTTCTGCTTTTTCCAGTCTGTCGGCTGCTTCACAGAAAGCCTCTGCCACAATGGCATTTAAGGTTGTGTTCGGGTCTGCAATGGAATCGGAAGAGCCAACCATACGGAATTCAAACTTGTTGCCGGTGAAGGCAAAAGGTGATGTACGGTTGCGGTCCGTTGCATCCTTTTCAAAATCAGGCAGGGTGGAAACACCGGTCTTCATGCGGCCGCCGTTTAAGCAGTGTGCTGCTTCTCCGGTTTCAACCAACTGCTTTACCACATCCTCAAGCTGTTCGCCTAAGAATACGGAAATAATGGCAGGCGGTGCTTCGTTTGCGCCCAGTCTGTGGTCGTTTCCGACATCGGAAGCGCTCTGGCGGAGCAGGTCTGCGTGGGTATCTACTGCCTTTAAGATGCAGGCAAGAACCAGTAAAAACTGGATATTTTCGTTGGGTGTTTCACCCGGGTCAAGCAAATTGACACCATTGTCGGTAGTAAGTGACCAGTTATCATGCTTACCGGAACCGTTTACGCCGGCGAAAGGCTTTTCGTGAAGCAGGCAGGTCATGCCGTGTCTGTCAGCCAATTTTTTCATGGTTTCCATTACAAGCTGGTTGTGGTCAACCGCGATATTGGCGGTTTCGTAAATGGGCGCCAGTTCATGCTGTGCGGGAGCCACTTCGTTGTGCTGGGTCTTGGCGGTAACACCAAGCTTCCAGAGCTCGATATTCAAATCCTTCATGTACGCTCCGATGCGCTCGCGGATGGTACCGTAGTAATGATCCTCCAGCTCCTGACCCTTGGGTGCGGGTGCGCCGAATAAGGTTCTGCCGGCAAAAATAAGGTCGTCTCTCTGTAAATATTTCTGCTTATCTACTAAGAAATATTCCTGCTCTGCGCCAACGGAGGGCACAACCTTGGTCGCAGCAGTATTGCCGAACAGATGCACAATTCGGAGTGCCTGCTCGCTGATGGCTTCCATAGAACGGAGAAGCGGAGTCTTTTTGTCCAGTGCTTCGCCTTTATAGGAGCAGAATGCGGTGGGAATACAGAGAATAACTCCGGTCGCGTCTTCTTTTAAGAAAGCGGGGGAAGTGATATCCCATGTGGTATAGCCTCTTGCTTCAAAGGTGGCACGAAGTCCGCCGGAAGGGAAGGAAGAACCGTCCGCTTCGCCTTTGATTAATTCCTTGCCGGAAAATTCCAGAAGCATATGTCCGTCCTTGTCGGGATGGCTGACAAATGCGTCATGTTTTTCTGCGGTGATGCCGGTAAGGGGCTGGAACCAGTGGGTGTAATGGGTGGCGCCGTTTTCAACAGCCCAATCCTTCATGGCTTTGGCAACCACATCCGCCGTGGCAAGAGAAAGCTCTCCGCCGTTTTCCATAACGTTAATGACTTCCTTGTATACATACTTGGGAAGTCTTTCCTTCATTTTGCCGAGTGTAAAAACCTTGCTGGCAAATAAATCCTCTAAGTTAATCATTTCACTCATAAAGTATTTATTCCTTTCGAGACTTACAACTTTGAAGCCATCCTGTGTAAAGGAACCCTCAGGGTGTACTTTTCTTATACTCTGTCTTTCACATTATCTTACTTTACTGAAAAAAGCAAGGTGAAATTCTTAATGTATTTGTGTTTTCCTGCGCAGCATGTGAAAATGTCTTTGCTTTATTCCGGCATGGCATCCTTGCGGTTGCCCACGCGGAGAATATCCTGTACATCCGGCATCACGCTTAAGCGGAGCCAGATTTCCTGCTGGGGATGGGGTGCGCTTTCCACTGCATTGCCCTCTCCGTCAAACATTTCCTCGACTTTCACTTCCACGTTTTCGCCGGAGGGCTTCATGATTTCGATGGTATCACCCACGCAGAACTTGTTCCGCTGGGTAATGCGCACCAGCCCTTTTTCAGGCTTTGCTTCCTCAATCATTCCTAAATAAATATATTCGTTCACATAGGTGTTGTTATCATATATCTGGGTATTTTCATCGGGCTTTCCGAAATAAAAACCGGTGGTGAACTGCCTGTAGGTACACTTGGAAATTTCCTCCTTGTACCAGTCCATATGGCTGCGGTAAAGCTCCTCGGAGGTAAAATAATCGTCGATGGCTTTCCGGTAAGTCCGGGCTACCGTTGCCACATACAGCGCCGTTTTCATGCGGCCCTCAATTTTCAGGCTGTCAATGCCGGCATCCACCATTTCGGGAATGTGCTCGATCATGCACAAATCCTTGGAGTTAAAAATATAGGTACCTCTTTCGTTTTCATAAACGGGCATGTACTCGCCGGGTCTGGTTTCCTCCACCACCGCATATTTCCAGCGGCAGGGATGGGTGCAGGCACCCTTGTTGGCATCTCTTCCCGTGAAATAATTGCTGAGCAGGCAGCGTCCGGAGTAGGAAATACACATGGCGCCGTGCACAAAGCTCTCAATTTCCATTTCTTCCGGAATGTTTTCCCGTATTTCCTTGATTTCCCGTAAGGAAAGCTCCCTGGCGGAAACCACACGCTTTGCCCCCTGCTCCCACCAGAAACGGTAGGTCAGATAATTGGTGTTGTTAGCCTGGGTGGAAATATGCCTTTCGATTTCGAGGCAGACCTCCCTGGCAATGGTATACATGCCGGGGTCGGAAATAATCAGCGCATCCGGGGCGTCCGGCTTTAAATTTTTCAGCTCCTCAAAATAGGTTCTTGCGCCGTTTAAGTCGCCGTTATGGGCTAAAATGTTGGCGGTCACATAAACCTTTACATTATGGGCATGGGCAAATGCAATGCCCTCCGCCATCTCTTCCATGGAGAAATTTCTCGCCTTGGCACGCAGACCAAACGCCTCTCCGCCGATATAAACGGCATCCGCTCCAAAGCTGACCGCTGTTTTCAAAACCTCCAGGCTGCTCGCCGGGATGAGTAGTTCCGGTTTTCTCATAAATCTGACCCTTTCTATACCATGCCGCTTCCGGCACAAAACTGCTGTTTTCTATCTATATACTCTACACCACTTTGGTGCTGACGGATACGCCGTCACCCACCGGCAGAATCACGGTTTCGAGCTGCTCATGGTGGGTCAGGGCATACAGGTACTCCCGCATTCTGGCATGTATGGTACGGTTGCGTCTGGTCACGGCAAACCGGGATTCCAGCACATCACCGTCCTGCAGTACATTGTCCGATACCAGAAGACCGCCTTTTTTGAGCAGCCGGGTAACCTCCGGCAGGAAATGAATGTACTGCGCCTTGGCGGCATCCATGAAAACAAAATCGTATTCGCCCTGCAGTTCTTTCAGTATTTCCGTAGCATCCCCGCACAGGAAGGTAATGGCATCTTCCTTTCCTGCCCGCTTAAAATTCTCCCGGGCAATGGGGATACGCTTTTCGTATTTTTCTATGGTGGTCACATGCGCGCCCGCCGGTGCGTATTCCTGCATCAGAAGGGCAGAAAATCCCACCGCGGTACCCACCTCCAAAATCTCCATGGGGCGGTGCGCCGCCATGAGAAAGCGGAGAAGTGTCTGGGTTTCCGTGCGGATAATGGGCACGGCATCCGCTCTTGCTTCTTTTTCTATCTGGTTTAAAAACGACGTATTGCCTTTATCAAATGAATTAATAAAGGCAATCATTCTTTCATCATTTATCATTACTATTCTCCGGCGCCGGCATCTCCTGCACCGGCATTGTCATCTTCGGCTCCGCCAACAGCACCCTCATCTTCTGCGCCGCCGGCACCTTCATCTTCGGCTCCGCCAACAGCACCGGCACCTTCGTCTTCGGCTCCGCCAACGGTACCGTCATCTTCTGCGCCGCCCGTGGTATCTTCGGAGGTATCGGTTTCGTCCGTCGTCTCGGGTACGACGGACATAATTTCCATCATTTCTTCCATGGTCATGGACGTGTTCAAAACATAAGTACCCGGCTGCAGCTTATCCTTGTAATGGGACAACAGATTCTGGATATAAAACAATTTGGCATCGCGAATAAGACCCTTATCCTCAAGAATTTGGCCTATGTCCATTGTGCTTTTTCCAATGGTGATATCTACCTGGATGTCCACGCCGGGTGCTTCCGCCACCGGCTCTTCCTTAAACACACGGTAGCCGTAATCGTAGGCAATTACCGCCCCTTTGTAGATAATCACAACCGCCGCTACCGCGATTGCCACTTTTAATATGGCGCTTACTACCGCCATTACCATTTGTCTGGTACTCATGGGTCTTCCTCCCTGTTACATAAAATCGAGGCCGTCCGTAAGGTCCAACTCCACTTCCTGAATCATACGGCAGAAGTTCAATTCCGCTGCCAGAAAATCCTCAGCCAGTGGGTCTTCAATCAAATCTTCCTTTTCCTGCTGGAATTCTTCGATTTTATCGAAAAGCTCCCGGCTGTCGGTACGGCTCTGCAGCTCAAAGCTCTTCTTTCTGAAGTCGTCAAGCTGTGCCTTAAGCTCCGGGAATTTGGCAACCTTCTCCTTCTGGATGCTGTATTCCCGGTATTCCTCTGTATCCTTTATGGCAGCAAGAAGATTTGCTACCGCTTCCTCCAGGTTTGTCACTATTCTCCACCCTTCCTACTAAACTTCCATGATAATCGGTAAAATCATGGGGCTTCTCTTGGTCTTTTTCCAGACGTAATCGGACAATACATCCTTGGTTGCCGTCTTCAATTTACCCCAGTCGGTAACACCCTTGTCAAGCAGCTCTTCGAGAGTATCGTTTACAAGCTGTCTTGCCTCGTCCATCAGTTCGTCGGACTCTCTGACGTAAACAAAACCTCTGGAAACAATGTCGGGACCGGATACCAAGTAGCCGTCCACTCTGTCCAGCGCCATAACCACAATCAGGATGCCGTCTTCCGCCAGATGCTGTCTGTCGCGGAGCACGATGTTGCCGACGTCTCCTACGCCGAGTCCGTCTACCAGAATGGAACCGACCGGCACCTTTCCGGTAACCCGTGCCTTTTCCTCGGACACCTCCAGCACATCGCCGGAAGAAAGAATGAAAATATCATCCTTGGGAATGCCTAAGTTTTCTGCAATTTTTGCCTGGGCACGCAGGTGCTTGTATTCTCCGTGCACCGGAATAGCGTACTTCGGTTTCACCAGTGTATAAATCAGCTTAATCTCTTCCTGGCAGGCATGTCCGGATACATGGGTATCCTGGAAAATAACATCCGCACCCTTGCGGAAGAGTTCGTTAATAACCTTGGTAACGGCTTTTTCATTGCCGGGAATGGGATTGGAAGAAAAGATAACCGTATCTCCCGCTCCGATGGTAATTTTCTTGTGCATGTTGGACGCCATACGGGAAAGCGCCGCCATGCTTTCGCCCTGGCTGCCGGTGGTGATGATAACCTGCTGCTCGTCGGGATAATTCTTCAACTGGTCTACATCGATAAGGGTCTTGTCCGGTATATTCAGGTAGCCTAATTTGGAGGCGGTGTCGATGATGCTCACCATGCTTCTGCCTTCCACCACTACTTTTCTGCCGAACTTGTATGCCGTATTGATAATCTGCTGCACACGGTCCACATTGGATGCGAAGGTTGCCACAAAAATTCGGGTATTTTTATGGTCGGCAAACAGGGTATCAAAGGTTTTACCCACGGTCTTTTCGGAAGGAGTAAAGCCGGGACGCTCCGCATTGGTGGAGTCACACATCAGGGCAAGTACACCTTTTTTGCCGATTTCCGCAAAACGCTGCAAGTCGATAGCATCGCCGAATACCGGTGTGTAGTCCACCTTAAAGTCGCCGGTGTGCACCACAACGCCCGCCGGGGAATAAATGGCAAGGGCTGCCGCATCCACGATACTGTGGTTCGTCTTGATAAATTCGATACGGAACTGTCCCAAATTGATGGACTGGCCGAATTTCACAACCTTTCTCTTGGTGCTCTTCTCTAAGTTGTGTTCTTTTAATTTGTTTTCGATAATACCCATGGTCAGCTTTGTGGCGTAAATAGGCACACAGACCTTACGCAGCACGTAAGGCAGGGCGCCGATATGGTCCTCATGTCCGTGGGTAATGACAAAGCCTTTTACCTTGTCCAGATTGTTTTCCAGATATGTGGTGTCCGGGATAACAAGGTCAATACCCAGCATATCATCCTCCGGGAAGGACAGACCGCAGTCCACCACAACGATACTGTCTTCGTACTCAAAGGCAGTAATGTTCATACCGATTTGCTCCAGGCCGCCCAAAGGGATGATTTTCAGCTTGGAAGCTGCTGTATTCTCTTTTTTCTTCAATCAATTTACCTCCATGCAAAGGCAGACCGCAATACTCCCTTCCGGTGCTTTCGTCCTGTTTTTCATGAACATTTCCCGAGTCCCCATGAAAAATCCGTTACCGGCACCTGTGGCTACTGCCGTCTTGCCCGTTTTCTATTTAAAGTTTGGGGAGTGACCACTCCGTCTGACTCCTTGAAACTTTTTACCTGTCCGTAAAATGTTACTCCAAGGTAACATCATCCATCATATCGGAGAAAACATCCGCAATCGCCGCTAACTCTTTCTCGTCCTCTACAATGGCATAAATACTCTCAGCCTCTCCGTCTGCGGAAAGGTCTTTTAAAATCAGGGCTTCTCCGTCCCCTTCTTCTTCCTCTGTCACCAGAATATAGTTAATACCGCCTATTCTGGTCTGTTCCAATACATAAAAATCTACTGCTTCTCCGTCTGCTCCGTCGGGAGTGAATGTAATCTTTTCCACTTAAGTTCTCCTTATTTACAGACCTGCTGCTCTTTTATCCAGATATCCCTGTAAAATAAAGCATGCCGCAATCCTGTCTACATGTTCTTTCCGTTCTTCCCTGCGGATGCCCGCTTCCATCATGGCCTTGTCAGCAGCCACCGTGGTAAGCCTTTCATCCCACAGATAAACAGGAAGTCCGGTTCTTCTCTCCAATTTATCCTGAAACTCCTTTGTGAGCTCCACCCTGACTCCCTCTGTATTGTTCATGTTTTTGGGATAACCCAAAACAATTTCTTCCACGCCGTATTCTACAATCAGCTCTTCAATCCTTGCCAGTGTCTGGCGAAGCTTATTCTCCTCCTTGCGGCGGATAATTTCAATGCCCTGTGCGGTGATAAGCAGCGGGTCGCTGATAGCCACACCCACAGTCTTTGAGCCAAAATCAAGCCCCATTATACGCATGTGCTTCTCCTTTACTGCTGCCAGTGGTTGTTGTGAATGTAGTCAGCTAAAAGCTCTTCCACCAGTTCGTCACGCTCTACCTTCATAATCATGCTTCTGGCATTCTTGTGGCAGGTAATGTAAGTCGGGTCACCGCTCATGATATAACCCACAATCTGATTTACGGGGTTGTAACCCTTTTCCACCAATGCTTCGTACACTGTATACAGAACAACCTTTACGCCGGTTTCCAATTCTGACTCTACATTAAAAAACTGTGTATTTCCCAAATCCTGTTCCTGCATATTTCTTACCTCACTTTCACCGGATTTTCTATCTTTTTGTTTTTACTTATATTTATCTATCGTTCATTTTTTGGTTTATTACGACTTATTACTTATATTAACCCAACTTGTCAAAAAATTCAACCTGCGATTACATCAAATAGCAATCCTCTTACTGCATGAGCAGAATATCATCCTGCAGAAAATCCACGATTTTTCCCGACAAAACCCGGTTGGAAAGATTTTCTTCCGTTTTCTTTGCCACCTTCACATATTCCCGGCTGTGTCCCATCTGATAACGGATGCCGCCGATTTCTTTTTCTTCTTCAAAAAGCACCGGTATTTCCTTTCCTATGTAGTACTCCCGGTATCTTTTTGACAGCTCCTTTTCCATGGCAAGCAGCTCGGCGCTTCTTTTGGTCTGCACGGGTCCCGGTATCTGGTCCGGCATGCCTGCCGCCACCGTTCCCTTTCTCTTGGAATATTTGAAAATATGCATTTCGTAAAGGTCCGCTTCCCTTAAAAAGCCGCAGGTCTTTGCAAATTCCTCTTCCGTTTCTCCCGGAAATCCCACAATGACGTCCGTGGTAATGGCAGGATGGGCAAATGCTTCCCGAAGTCTTTTGGTTCCTTCCAAGTATTCACCGGTTGTATAGTGTCTATTCATTCTCTTTAAGGTTTCGTCACAGCCGCTCTGTAGGGAAAGGTGGAAATGGGGGCAGAGTTTTTCTATCGAAGCCAGCCGCTTCACATTTTCCTCCGTCATGATGCGGGGCTCTAAGGAACCGATGCGGATGCGCTCAATTCCTTCGATGTCCTGCAGTTTTTCCAGCAAATCAATCAGCTTGGATTCTCCGGCATAATCCCTTCTGCCATCATCCTTTACTTTCGCTTCCGTTTCTCCCTGTTCCCAGGCTTCTTTGGAAAAATCAATGCCGTAGGAGCTGATGTGGATGCCGGTCAGCACCACTTCCTTGTAGCCGCTCTGCGCCAGCCCTTCCATTTCCCGGCGGATGTCCTCGTAACGTCTGCTGCGCACCCTGCCTCTGGCATAGGGAATGATGCAGTAGGAGCAGAACTGGTTGCAGCCGTCCTGAATTTTAATGTAGGCACGGGTATGCTCCGCCGTGTGCTTTAAGGTCATTTCCTCGTAATCGCAAGGCGCATTCACGTCAATGATGGCGTCCTCTTCCTGCTTGTGCTCCGCCAGAAACTTCTCTAAAATGGGGATTAAGTCCTTTTTGCGGTTGTTGCCGATGGCAAGGTCTATTCCCTGTTCCCGCAGGGCTTCCTCATCCGCCGTCTGCACATAACAGCCCACAGCCACCACGACAGCCTCCGGATTGCGCTTCTTTGCCTGATGCAGCATCTGCCTGCTCTTCCGGTCCGCAATATTCGTAACCGTGCAGGTATTTACGATATAAATGTCCGCCATTTCATCAAATGGTACAATAGTATACCCTTTTTCTTGTAGGTTTTGTTGCATAATATCCAGTTCATACGCATTAACCTTGCATCCGAGGTTGTGTAATGCTGCTCTTTTCATACAGATTCCTCTCAAAATTTGTAATGTTTTATGATTGACTTTTCTTCTTGTTATTAGTAAGATGATAACGAAGGTATGAAACACGTAAGGAGGTAATAACAATGAAAACTGTTCAGATTTCTTTAAACTCAATCGACAAAGTAAAATCTTTTGTAAATGATGTTACCAAGTTTGATTACGACTTTGACCTGGTTTCCGGCAGATACGTAATCGACGCTAAATCTATCATGGGTATCTTCAGCTTAGACCTTTCTAAGCCCATCGACTTAAATATCCATGCAGAGGAAAACATCGATGATGTTATGGCAGTATTAAAGCCCTACATAATCTAATTGGCTTCATCGTTTCAACCGGCTGCCTTGGGCAGCATGAACAGAACGGAAAAGCAGAACACCTGTGTGAATAACCAGGTGTTCTTTTTTTGCTACATATTCTCACTTACAATGATAAGCTCGTCCGTCTTTAAGGCGGTGTCTACTAATTCATCAATCTTTTCCGCCAGATTTTCCTCATGCCTCTTGATAATCTTTAAGTTCGGCTTGGTAACGGGATGCTTTGCCACAAATATGGTGCAGCAGTCCTCATACGGCAGAATGGATGTTTCATAAGTACCGATTTTTTCGGAAATATCAATGATGTCCAGTTTGTCAAACGCGATTAACGGTCTGTAAACCGGCAGCTCGCATACCTCGTTGGTAGCAGCTAAGCTCTGCATGGTCTGGGATGCCACCTGACCGATGCTTTCGCCGGTAATAAGTCCCAGGCACTCTGTTTCCTGTGCAATCTTTTCCGCAATCTTCATCATGTAGCGGCGCATGATAATGGTCAGCTCCTCATGCGGACACTTTTCATAGATGTACAGCTGGATATCCGTAAAGTTGATGATATGCAGGTAAATCGGACCGGTGTAGCGGGACACGATTTTAGCAAGGTCGATAACCTTCTGCTTTGCTCTCTCGCTGGTGTAGGGCGGTGCATTGAAATAAACCGCATCTATCTTGACGCCTCTCTTGGCAATCATGTAACCGGCTACCGGAGAGTCGATGCCGCCGGATAACAGCAGCATCGCCTTTCCGCCCGTACCCACGGGCATGCCTCCGGGTCCCGGAATTGTTTCGGAATAAATATAAATCTTCTCGCGGATTTCCACATTCAGCATGATTTCAGGTTTATGCACATCCACATGCATTTCGGGAAACGCATTGAGGATGGCTTCTCCCAGATCCATATTGATGGTCATGGAATCCTTCGGATAATTTTTCCTGGCTCTTCTGGCGTTAACCTTAAAAGTCTTGTTTTTGTCGGGATATACACTGTCCAAAAAGGCAATGACATCCTGGCAAAGCTTTTCAAAGCCTTCATCCTCCACGTAAACAACAGGACAGATGGCAGAAATACCGAATACACGCTGCAGATGCTCCACCGTATCCTCAAAGTCAAAATCCGTCATGGCATCCACATAAATTCTGCCCTGGGTCTTTCTTACCTGAAATTCTCCGTCACATTTTTTCAGGGCATATTTAATCTGGTTTGCCAGCGCATCTTCAAATAAATATCTGTTCTTTCCTTTTACACCGATTTCGGCGTACTTTATCAAAAATGCTTTATACATATATCTCCTCTCGTTTTCAAAAAACGGTGTTTTTCCGGCACATATCAGTGTCTCGTGTATTTTCGCAACATAGGGATAATATCATACATTACCTGCAATGTATAGTCCAATTCTTCCCGGGTGGTGTAGACCGACATGCTGAAACGCAGTGTGGAGTCCAAAAACTCCTCCGGAAGCTTAATCGCTTTCATGGTAGCCGAACCTGCGGTATGAGGTTTATTGGAGGAGCAGGCGCTGCCCGCCGATACATAAATCCCCTTATCCTCCAGCGCATGCAGAAGCACCTCGCTGCGGACTCCCGCTACGGAAAGGCTGACAATATGGGGTGCGCCCTCCATACCCTCCGGATTGTTGATTCGGATGTCGGGAATTTTCCGGAGTCCCTCGCAGAAATAATCTTTCAGGCTGTAAAGTCTTTCCGCATCCTCTTCCAGATGGTTGTAAAGCATTTCTGCCGCCTTTGCCATACCCGCAATGCCGGGCACGTTTTCGGTACCGGAACGCAGGTTTTTCTGCTGTCCGCCGCCGTAAATAATGTTGTGGATTTTTACTTTTTCTCCGATATACAGGAAACCGACGCCCTTGGGTCCGTGAATTTTGTGACCGCTTACGGACAAGAGATCAATACCCATACGTTTTGGGTAAATGCGGTATTTGCCGAAGCCCTGCACCGCATCCACATGGAACAGAGTGGAAGGGTTCGTGCTCTTAATGAGTCTGCCCGCTTCCGCAATCGGCTCCACAGCGCCGATTTCATTGTTGGTGTGCATTATAGATACTAAAATGGTATCTTTCCGCATGGCATTCTGCAGTTCCTGTAAGGAAATCTGTCCCTTGTCATCAACTGACAGATATGTCACTTCAAATCCCTGGTCCTCTAAATAATGCATCGTCTGCAAAATGGCCGGATGTTCGATTTTCGTGGTAATCAGATGCTTCCCCGCTCTGTAATTTGCCATGGCGCAGCCTATCAGTGCCAGATTATCTGACTCCGTTCCGCCGGAAGTGAAATAAATTTCTTTTTCATTTACCTTCAGAATTTTGGCAAGCGTCTCTCTTCCATACCGGACATATCTCTCTGCCTGCACACCCTTGTTATGCATGCTCGAGGGATTGCCGTAATCTTCACACATGATTTTTGACATCAGTTCCGCTACTTCCGGGAAAGTCCTTGTGGTAGCCGAGTTATCCAGGTATACTTCCATGGTTTTTCTCCTTTTTCCGTCCTATATAACAATATATGCTATTCTTCTTCCAGCTGATACATTATCCACGCCATGACGGTAAGTCCTGCTGTTTCGGTGCGTAAAATGCGCTTTCCGAGGGTAACGGATTCTATGCCTGCTGCCTTTGCCGCCTCCGCTTCCTCCGGCGCAAATCCCCCTTCAGGTCCTATAAACACCGCAATATCGGCACCCTTCGGCAGATTTTCCAGAATCTTTTTTGTGGCGCCCATGCCCTCCGCCAGCTCATAGGGCAGAAGCTTTACTTCCATATTGGATGCCTCTTTTACTGCTTCCGCAAAAGAAATGGGCTCCCTGACAACGGGAATGATGCCGCGCTTGCTCTGCTTGGCGGCCGCTTCCGCAATCGCCTGCCAGCGCTCCGTTTTCTGTCTGCCCTTTTTATCATCCAGCTTCACCACACAGCGCTTCATGGCTACCGGAATGATTTCCGCTACGCCGAGCTCCACGGTTTTCTGGATGATAAGTTCCATCTTGTCCGCCTTGGGAAGCCCCTGATAAAGGTGGACTCTTGACGGAAGCTCCACGCCGTCTTCTTTTATGAAGCGAAGTTCGCAGAGGATGCTCTCCTCATTCAGTTCTTTAATGCCGCAGCGGTATTCCCTGCCGTCCCCGCCGTTGCTGACGGCAATTTCTTCGCCGGGCTTCATGCGCAGTACGTTTTTAATATGATTCACATCGCTGCCCAGAATAACGACAGTATTGTCATTTGTATGTATCTGGGACGGTTCCACGAAAAAATGATACATGTCTGTTTCCTCATTCTGCCGGACTTAATTTAAACGGTATATCTCCCGCTCATCCTTCTGACCCTGATACTGGGCTACGCCGTAACCGATGGCACCGCCCATACTGAACAGCATCATCAGCACCAGATTACCGTAATAGCCACCGCTTGCTCCGGCTAAATCATAATAGAATTTCTGGTCCACCAGACATTCTCCGAAGGAAAGCAGGCCATCCCATGCAAAATACAGGGTGGTGGCGCAGTCAAACAGGAATGCCACATAGGTCATGGCAAGAGAAATAACCGCACAGATAACAAGACCCGCTACGGACATCTTGCCTGCCAGCTTTTTATAACCGAAAATAACCGCAAGTCCGAGCAGCACGCCTGCCCACATGGAAACATAACCCAGTCTGGCAATCAGGAAAATAACCAAAGCTCCTACCACGGAACCTGCCAACGCGCCTAAAATACCCAGCACATAGTTTTCCTTCTTCATGGCAAGGGCGGAAGCCTCCATGCTCATGCGGTTGCGCAGGGAAACCGCTCCTTCGGGGCTTAAAATCATGTAGTTTCCTTTGGCACGCCATACCTCCGTCATATTGGGCATACCGTTTTCATCGCAGTTTACGCCGCCCTGTGCCATTACATAATCCAAAACGGTACGGAGTGCGGTGGTAATATTTCCCGTTATGGCATCATTATTCCCCTTTAAGGGTACGGAAATGCCGATACTGTACTGTGCCACAGACACTTCCACGCCCTTCGGCATGGGCAGATTCTGGATTTCAAAGCCGCTGAGCGGTGTTCCCTGTGCGGTTGCTGCCATCAGGCTTATCCAGACCTTCGGCACGTTGTTGGATTGCTGTAAAAGCTGGATGACAGTGGTAAATCCTCTGTGATTGCCGTAAGCCACCAGTCTTTTGGCATCGTATTTGAGGCCCAATGCCGGAGCTGTTTTTTCCATTACTTTTTTAATGTTTCCCATTTGTGTCCTCCCTCATAATATGAATTTGAATTTCCTTAATTTTTTCTGGCGGTAACGCTGACCCATTCGCCCTGGTAGGTAACGTCAAGAACTTCTAAACCTGCTGCCTTCACCGCATCCACTACGGTCTGCTCCTTGTCGTCAATGATACCGGAGGTAATGTAAATGCCGCCCTTCTTTAACTGGTTCACAATCACCGGGGTCAGAGGCACCAGTACATCCGCCAAAATATTTGCCACTACGATATCGTAGCAGTCATAGCCCACTTTGTCCTGAATTTCCTTATCCGTGATGATGTTGCCGATCATCATTTCAAAGTTGGCGGGGTCAATGCCGTTGCTTTCGCAGTTTTCCCGCACCGCATCCACGGCGCAGATATCAAGGTCCGTACCTACGGCGTGCTTTGCGCCGAACATCAGGGAAAGAATGGCTAAAATGCCGCTTCCGGTCCCCACATCCAGAAGATTTGTTTCCGGTGTCACATACTTTTTCAGCTGGCGGATGCAGAGCTGCGTGGTCTCATGCATACCGGTGCCAAAAGCCGTACCGGGGTCAATGTGCAGCACTAACTTGTCCTTATCCTTTACTTCTACCTCCTCCCAGGAAGGGATAACCAGAATATCATCTATGTAGAACTGGTGGAAATACTGCTTCCAGTTGTTTATCCAGTCAATGTCCTCGGTTTCGTCCACGGTGATGCTGCCTTCACCGATATCCATGAACTGCCTCAGGCTGTCCAGTTCTTCTTTTACCATGGAAAGAATGGCATCCACGGTGGTATCTTCGCCGTTAAGCGTCAGTCCGCCGTCCTCTTTTTCTTCCACAAAAAAGCTTAGGTACGCAATGCCGTCATCTTCGGGACCTTCCGGCAGGATGTCCACAAACATCTGCTCCTTTTCCAGAGCGGTAAGCGGCACCTTGTCCTCAATCTGCGCGCCCTCCAGACCTAAATCATACAGAGAGGAAATGATGATGTCCTCAGCATCGGTAATGGTTTTCACTTTGAATTTTGTCCACTTCATGGGGGAATCCTTTCTTCATCTATGTTTCTTATATGCCCTGCAGTTACTGTATGCAGACCTGCTTCCGCTTGGAAATTACCGCAGCAGTACATAAGATGTCAAAGAACGCCATCTAAGTACCGGCGGTAACTTACAGTCTTTATACAGTAACTGCAGGGCAATACATAACATATCCTGTATAAAGTCTATACACTATCTTTTTTATTGTATTCTTTTAGGAAATGTCTGTCAATGTATGCTGAGGATATCAAAGTACTTTAACATGCCGGTAGAAGATGGATTCCATGCAGCGAATTGAGCTGGGGACTTCCCCAGCCTTTTCTCTACAATTCTGCAAACTGAAATTCTATTTCCAAGGTCTCTTTTTCTCTGTCCATCCCTTTGATTTCCAATGTTCAACATCACGAGGATTAAAACCATTCTTCTGCATTATATGCATAATCCAAAACATTCCCTTGGTTTTTATCCCTGGTTTAACATTTCCCGAATTATGTATAATTTTCTTCGCAATACTTGATGTTGTTTTGTCAATTACTCTCTTTTTCTTTTCGCTTACGCCGTTCCAATCGACTGCCGCAACACCAACTCCATATTTATATCTTTTAGCTACTCCCCAGAAAAACAAGCTGTCCATCATATCTTTATTTGTCGATTTCATACCAGCTCCGGCAGCTGTGGATATGCATACTCCTTGTTTCTTAAACATA
>Ga0129312_1000401_pt1 | contig 38730 bp, 29 predicted proteins | sample O827metagenome_FD_94434 | JGI IMG/M metagenome (GOLD analysis project Ga0129312, IMG submission 94434) | Orangutan group fecal microbial communities from Wisconsin, USA - O827 metagenome | ecosystem: Host-associated > Mammals > Digestive system > Large intestine > Fecal | place: USA: Wisconsin... | reverse complement strand
GGCCCTTTTCCTGTATAAAATGCTGCTGCAAAGGCAGCAACAAATAAAGAAACCGTTATACTTGCAACCAGTATATCGATAAAACTGCCGACCGAAAGCTTGCTGCCCCATTCCTGTACTCTTTCCTGTTTTGTCTCAGTCATTGATCTATCAACTATCCCCTCTCAGTTTAAAGCTGCTGACGCTGCCCTTCTCATTGTCATCATAAGTGCTGAGATCCAGAGTTCCCTTAAGTTCCCTGTTTCTGATCTCCGGCAGCATATCGTTAAGAGCCGATATCTTGGCAGCAAGTCCATCGTCCGTACCAAGATAAACCTCAATATCACCGTTATCCAATTCCGCCGTAACGGTATTGTTGTTATCATTATATTTTATGGCATCGCAGTTGAGCTCATAAAGATTCATCTGCTGTGTTATATTCATAATGCTGTTCAGCAGACGTGAATTTGATATAGGGAGCTGCTTACCGAGAATTATATACCCAAACTCGAGTCCCTCTATGACCGGTACTCCCTTAAGTCTTATATCTGAAGATTCTATCATAATGCCGTCTTTGTCAAAGTACATGTAGTTACTCATGTATTTGATACATCCGACCGGCTTTTTCTCGTAAAATCTCAGCTCACAATCGAAAGGTCCTTTCAAAACGATTTTATAATCGTCTACAAACGGTATTTCTTTCTTTTTTCCTGTCATTGAATTGAACAAACATACAAAAGTATTTCTGTCCCAATAATCCGAAAATATAAGATCCTCAGCCTGTTCTGCCGTATAGGTCTCATTACCCAATACCGTAACATTCTTTATCCTTATCTGCATACCTATGGCAAAAATAAGCAAAACAATAAGTAAGGCAGCCCAATGCCTTACTTTTCTCTGCTTTATATAAATAATATCCGTATCACGGCTCATGCGTAATGATAATCTCCGCAGATAAATTTAAGAATATTATAATGCAGTCACGGCCTGTTAGGCAATGACTGCATTAGTAAAATCATTGTTTATTAATAAATTGGATACTCAGTTCCTCTGTATCCTGTGCGCCACACTCAGCACAAGTCCCATCTCAAGCATGGTGAACATTATGGCTGAGCCTCCGTAACTTATGAACGGAAGTGTTACTCCCGTGTTAGGGATAACGCCTGTTACTACCGCAATATTAAGCACTACCTGTATACCGAGATGTGCCATAACTCCCGTACATATCATTGTTCCGAACAGATCATCGGCATTTTTCGCTATATCATATACCCTCAATATGATATAGAAGAACAGAAGCATCAAGGTTGCCGCACCGATAAACCCAAATTCTTCGCATACGATCGAAAATATCATATCATTTTGTGCTTCGGGAAGCTTTCCGAATTTCTGTATACTCTCACCGAGTCCGTGACCACGCATACCTCCGGAGCCTATGGCATACAAGCTCTGAGTAGTCTGATAAGCGTCATCGGGGAAAACATCAGGTGCTGCCCATCCCAATACTCGTCTTATAAAGTAAGCCTCCGGTCTGTTGGCATATCCGGTCTTGTGTATTACATAGGACATCAACGGCTTAAGTCCGGCTATTACAGCAAGTGCAATACCTCCGCTGATTGCAAAAAACTTGGTATTGTCAAGTGCGACAAACAGCATTACAGCAGTTATCAATGCTACGATTATTACCGAGCTGATACTTTGCTTGATCATGATCAGTATAGGGAATGCCGCTATTGCTATGGCTTTTAACAGATTTTCACGTCTTTTTAAGGAAGCGCCTTTCTTCCTTATAAACCAGGCAAGCATCAGTATGATGGTTATCTTAGCCACCTCGGCAGGCTGAAACTGAACTCCGAATATAGTCAGCCACCTTGTTTTTCCGTGTGAAGCTGTGCCTATAAGTGTTGTTGCGATCAATGCCAATATAGAAAGACCGTAAGCCGCCTTGATTATGATTCCATCAAACAGATTCAGCCACCTGTAATTCAAAAACGACATTATTATCGCGCCTGCAAGTCCGGCTCCGCCAATAACCAGCTGACGCTTAAAAAAATAAGCAGAATCGCCTCCCATATTAAGCTGAGCGGTATATTGCGAGCTCGAATATATAATAAGTAAACCGACTCCGAATATGAATATCAGAGCACACAACAGACTTGTATCATAATAGTATCTGATCTTTCCGCCCTGCTCAGTGACTTCGGACTGTCCGCTATCTCTCGGATCAAGCTGTCTTTGCTGTTTATCGTAATTATGATTTGTCTCTCTTCTTACATTTCTTCCGTCTGCACGGTATTGCCCGGCTTTCACATGCCCTGATGATGTTCCATGCGCTCTTTCGCTATATGTACCGCCTTGCCCGGATGCTTTATGTTTTGGTTTCTTCAGTCTGTGTCCGGTCGGATCGCCATTAACTTTTCCATGCTTAACAGAGACAGCAGAGCCTTTATCCGCATGCATTTGCATTTTCTTCCTCTTAGGCTCTTGTGCCTTATCGGCTTGCCTGACGGCTCTTTCCCTTTGGGGCTGCATTGAACTGCCGTAATGTCTTATTGAGTTATCAGATGTCCTGTAAGACGTCAATTCATGCTCCCATCCGTCTGTTAAGTACTGAGCTTAAAGCTCCTCAACACACCTTTTAAATATTTCTCCGCGTTCCTCGTAGTTTTTAAACATTCCCCAGCTTGCACACGCCGGACTGAGCAACACATAATCTCCTTCATCGGCAAATGATGCACATATCTTCACAGCCTCGTTCATATCCTCGGCATATGAGACCTCGTCAAAGCCGTATTTTCTGCAGCACTCGTATATCTTGTCTCTGGTCTGACCAAGCAGCACCAGCTTCTTGACTTTTCCCGGGAACAGCTTTACCCAGTCATCATACTCAGAGTGTTTGTCATAACCTCCTCCGATAAGTATTGTCGGTCCGGGCATAGCCTTCAGTGCCTGTATCGCTGCATCCGGATTGGTGCCCTTGGAATCATTATAATATCTGACTCTGCAGCGTTCTCTTACAAATTCGATTCTGTGCTCTACAGCCTTAAACTTCTTAAGCACTTTTTTGATCTCATCTGCCGAAACACCCATCTTGATTGCGACAGCCGCGGCCGCCATGACATTTTCATAATTATGCCTGCCGAGCAGATTCAGCTCATGAACATTTATAAAGAGCTCATCTTTATCGTCATGTCTATAGAAGATATCATCACCCTTAAGATAGAACAGCTCACCCTCTGCAGGAAGCTCATCTGATGAGAACCATACTACCTTAGGCTTAAGCGCCTTGCTCTTTCCGTATTCTCTGAGGACCTCATCCATATAATTAAGAACTATATGATCATCCTCGCTCTGATTCATCGCAATGGCTTTCTTGCACTTTATATAATTATCCATGCTGCCGTGTCTGTCAAGGTGATCCGGAGTGATATTAAGTATTGCACTTACATCAGGCTTAAACTCGCTTATTGTCTCAAGCATGAATGAGCTTACCTCAACAACACTCACAGTATCCTCGTTAGTCTTCAGGGCATACTCGGAGAAAGGCTCGCCTATATTGCCTGCAACGACAACATCCTTGAAATGTTCCTTTAATATCTCTCCTACGAGAGCTGTCGTTGTCGTCTTGCCGTTGGTTCCGGTTATCGCAGCGATCTTTCCCTTGGATGCCTGATATGCAAGCTCCAGCTCTCCTATCACAGGAATCCTGGAACGATCCAAAAGAGTAATGAAATCGCTGTTAAGCGGAATTCCGGGACTTAATACAGCAAGATGAATATTTCTCAAATCAACGGGCTTAAGTTCACCACACAGAAAACTTACTCTGTCTCCCTCATCGAACTGTGCAAGCACACTTTCCCCGTCGGTATCCTCATTACTGTTATACAGCAGCACCTCTCCGTCCATCTTAAGGACCATCCTGGCTGCGGCTATTCCGCTTTTTCCTGTTCCGGCAATAAGTACTTTTTTATTTTCCTTCATCATATCCCAAACCCCAATCAATATACAGCTCCTATAAATGCTGCTGTACAAAGCAGTATAGTTACTATTGTAAATGCTGCCACTATCCTTGTTTCGGAATTACCAAGCAGCTCAAAATGATGGTGTATCGGTGCCATCTTAAAGAAACGCTTTCCGTGGGTACGCTTAAAATAAGTTACCTGAATTATTACCGATACTACCTCAATAAGGTAAATGAATCCGACGACAGGAATATATAACTCCATTCCGTTTATTACAGCAGCTGCGGCAACAAAGCCTCCGAGTGCGAGTGAACCGGTATCTCCCATAAAGATCTTCGCCGGATAAACATTAAAGAGCAGGAAGCCCAAAAGTCCTCCTATTACAGCTGCCGACACCATGGTAAGCCCGTTGTCTCCGTTTACAAGACCCATGAGCATAAAAAATCCTGCTACAACGCTTGTTACGGATGAACATAAGCCGTCAAGACCGTCCGTGAAATTCACTCCGTTATCTGTACCGAGTACGACCAATACCGTAAACGGAACAAACAGCCATATAGGAAGACTGAAATATACGGCATTTTCCCTGCCGCCGGTAAACGGAAGCATTATGCGTCCCGCTGTATCCCCGTCCGCGATAAATATCCAAACCGCAAACACCACAGTTATAATGAGCTGTATGGCAAGCTTCTGCTTCGGGCTCAGTCCGTCTGATTTATGTCTCTTTATCTTTAAATAATCGTCAAGAAAGCCGGTAGCTCCGAAGCCCACCGTAAGCAGCAGCATCTGCAGAGCTTTTGTATCAAGCCCGAGTCTGATCATGCCGGTAAGCGAAGCAACTACTATTGCTATCAGGAAAATGATTCCTCCCATTGTCGGAGTGCCCTGCTTTTTAAGATGCGACTGCGGTCCGTCATCTCTAACCTCCTGTCCGAATTTCATCCTATGCAGTAAAGGTATGAACCAGGGTGACATTACTACAGTCAGTAAAAAGGCTGTGCACAGTGCAAGAAAAGCCGTTATTATTCCGAACATGTCAGAAATATTCCCCATATCGTATATTACTCCTCGCTTATAGTCTCAAAATTTGCTTCATAATGCATCTCCGGAAGTTCTCCACCGTCATCATTGCCTTCAATGAATTCATCTGATGCACTCTCTTTGTTTTCTGTTGTCTCAGCCTGATCAAGAGTCTCATATACAGGCTCACCGTTATTATTGGTAAGTATCTCCACTCCTGTCTCAGGCTCCGATTCGGCATTATTATTTTCGACATTTTCACTGCCCATAGGCTGCTTCGAATCACCCTCTGCCTCAGGAAGTGCAGACTCGGAAACTGCTGAATCTCCGGTGCTGCCGCTCGGATAGATATTCATAGCCGGAAGCGCCTCTGACATGATCTTTGAGAATATCTCAGATGCAAAGGAACTATGCGCTGCCTCCTCACCGGGCAGACTCGGCTCATCTATTATAACATAGCAAAGAAGCGAAGGATCCTCTGCCGGTGCAAAGCCGCAGAAGGATACAACATAGGTCTTGGCGGAACGTGGCTGTTTCTGCGCCGTTCCTGTTTTTCCGCCTACAAGGTATCCCGGTACTTTTGCTGCCTTACCGGTTCCGTTTTCAACAGTTTCAACTAAGGCATTCTTAAGGAAATCACAGGTAGATGCGGAAACCGTTTCTCTTACCAGTAAAGGCTCAACATCCTTCTTAAGTGCTCCGTCGCTTGAGAGTATCTGCTTGACCACATGCGGTCTGTAATAATGTCCGCCGTTCAATACGGAACAATATGCCGCAGCCATCTGTATCATCGTACAGTTGAAGTTCTGTCCGAAGGAGTTGGTGGCAAGCTGTGTTCTTCCGATATCATCACTTGCAAATCCCATATTTGAAGTATTTGCCTCAGCCGGAAGGTCTATGCCTGTCATTGATCCGAAGCCAAACATCTTTTCGTATTTGACAAAGGTCTGTGCCTTCTCAGCAAAGGCAATATTCATCATTACTACGTTGCAGGATTGTTTGATACCTCCCATAACGTCCAGAAGTCCGTGACCGTTTCTGTTTACACAGTTTATACGCCAGCTGTTTATACCGTCTGACAAGGTGACATGTCCGTTGCACTCAAAGCTTGCATCCTGAGAAATAACATTCTCCTCCAAGGCACCGGCAACAGTAAATATCTTCTGTGTGGATCCCGGCTCAAAGCTGTCGCTTACCGGAATATTTCTCCAGACCTGATACATTGCTATGGTCTCGCCAAGCTTCATTATCTCTTCTCTTGAGTAATGATCCGGAACCTCAGCCGTTGTTATAGGAGTAAATCCCGGATTCTTGAGTTTATAATCCGAGACTGCCTCGTTAAGTCCGAACTTGTATATTTCTTCCTCGGTGTAGCTTCCTGTAGTCCTCGGATTGTTAAGGTCAAAGCTGTTGGTGCTTGCCATGGCAAGTATCTCACCGTTCTTCGGATTCATGACTATACATGCAGCCGATTTCGAACCTATTTCTCCGTTTTTCCACTCGTTCAGATATTTTTCAACAGTATTCTGTATGGAAACATCAATGGTCAACACCAGACTGTCTCCATCCACTGCCGGCTTAATTACCTTTTCAAGATTGGCATCTCCGTCAAGATAACCGTACTCTCGTCTGTTGATGCCTGTAAGCTCCTCGTTATAATACTGCTCGACTCCTCCCGAACCCGAAGCACCGTCTGTGGAAGCTATGCCTATTACTGCCGAAGCCAGTGCATTGTAAGGATAATTTCTCTTGTAGTTATCCTCAAACCATATGCCTTTTATACGGTTTTTCGACACAGCAAGCTCCGAACTGGATCTGTATTCCTTATTCTTTTCCTCGATATATGCTTCGAATTCAAGCTTCTGATCGTAGCTTATATCCTTTTTGTATCTGATGTATGAAGAAGATTCATTTGAATTGATCAGACTGCGAAGCTCTGCCGCATCGTCTCCGAAGAATTCACTGATTGCTGATATGGTCGGCTCTACAACATTTCGCTGAACGGTGCCGTCTTCTTTTCGTCCCTCGTAATCCACCATCTGTGCGGGATCAAGGATCATTATATATACCTTCTCGCTTGTTGCAAGTATACTTCCGTTTCTGTCGTAAATGTCTCCGCGTCTGTAAGGTATAGTCCTTGATTCGTATTCGGACTGTCGCTGACTGAGTACTATCTTGTTATACTCATCCGCTTTGTTGTACTGAATATAAAAAATATATGCCAATAAACCAACTAAAGCCAGCCCTATTATAATAACAGAGGCTGACAGTTTGGCTGACATATATTGTCTCAGACGTTTGGAACTTTTATTTTTATTCCGATCCGTTGTTTTTTTATTGTCCGGTCGGGATGTCCTCGTATTGCTTGACATACTCACTCTCGGTCTTATCATACTGAATGATATTGTCTTGTCCGACTCTTACCATTCCCAATTCATTCGTTGCTACCTCGTAGACCTTATTCAAGTCCACGGAAGTGTCTATACTCTTCTCCAGTGCATCATTTTCGGTGCGAAGAGTATCAAGTCTTGTCTCAAGTGTCTTGATACTGTTCATATGTGTATCAAGTGATGATTTGAGGCAAAGATATCTGTATCCGACCAATACACTTATAACCAGAGTTATTACCAGCAGAACGGTGATAGGAATATTGACGGAAACACAGTTGGTACGCGGAGCCGCCATATATCTCGGATCCGGTCTGTGCTGTCTGTGATGGCGCCTTCTCTGATCCGGCTGTGGTGCAAAGGCAGGTTCCGGGACTCTTGCAGCAGAACCGTCAACATAATATGAGGCATTGCGAATATTTCTGCGATACGCTGCTTCGCGCTGATTTACTGCTGCCATTTTTTTATCCCCTTTCCCCTTCTTTTTTCTCAGTCTTCTTTTTTCTCAAAGATCCTGAGTTTTGCACTGTGTGCCCGATTGTTAGCCTTAAGCTCTTCCTCGGTGGCTGTTATAGCCTTTCTTGTTATCACCCTGCCTTTGGACTTTCTTCCGCATACGCATACCGGAAATTCCTTTGGACATATGCAAGGATCCTCAGCCGTTCTGAAAGCAGATTTTACGATCTTATCTTCAAGTGACTGGAAGGTTATAATACAGAGCCTTCCTCCCGGATTCAGATAATCGATAAGTCCGTCTATCGAACCCTTAAGTATATCAAGTTCTCTGTTGACCTCTATCCTTATTGCCTGAAATGTCTTCTTGGCAGGATGTCCTTTGCCCTCGCGCATCTTAGCCGGTATTGCCGCTTTGATCAGCTCGCTCAGTTCAAAGGTAGTCTCTATAGGCTTTTTTTCTCTTGCCCTTACGATGTGCTTTGCAATGTTCTTGGCGAATTTGTCCTCGCCGTAGTCTCTGATAATACGAAACAATTCGGATTCACTGTACTCATTGACAACATTGTAGGCGCTTAATTCGTCACGTCTGTCCATACGCATATCGAGCGGAGCATCATTTCTGTAGGAAAAGCCTCTCTCGGCATCATCGAACTGGTGAGACGATACGCCGAGATCAAGAAGAAATCCGTCAACTCCCGTGATGCCCATCCCCTTTAATATACTAACGGCATCAAGGTAATTGCCTCTGACCACTTTGACCTTGTCCCCGTAACATGCAAGTCTCTCGCTTGCTGCCTTAACAGCATCCTCGTCTCTGTCTATTCCTATGAGTCTTCCGTTATCACTGAGTCTTGCGGCTATTTCATAGGAATGTCCGCCTCCGCCGACTGTTCCGTCTGTGTAGATCCCGTCGGGTTTTATCTCAAGTCCTTCTATTACTTCGTTTAAAAGCACGGATATGTGCGAAAATTCACTCACAGCTCTATGCCCTCAAGTGCATCAAGTTCTTCATCGGACATATTGTCAAATGCATCCTCGGAGTTAACCTCTGCCCAGGCATCCTTGTTCCATATCTCTATTCTGTCTCCGAGTCCTATAAGCACTACTTCCTTATCAAGATTTGCTTTGGAACGAAGTGTCTGAGTAATAAGTATCCTTCCCATCTTATCGACTTCGCACTCTATGGCATTGCCCAATATGAGACGGGTAAGCTTCATTCCGGCTTTGTTGGTAAGTGAGATCTTGCTCAGATTCTCTTCTATCTTCTGCCATCTTTCATAAGAATATGCCGACAGGCAGTTTGCAAGACCTCTGGTGACAACGAAATGGTCGCCCAACTCACAACGAAACTTGGCAGGTATGGTTACCCTGCCTTTTGCATCGATCGTGTGGTTGTATTCGCCCATTAACATTGAATATTTGACACTTTCTTACACTAACTTACACTTTTTGACACCTTTTAGTTAAATTTTAGAGAAAAACACAGAAAAGTCAATAGAAAGCACCTATCTTTCTTCAAACATTATTAAGAAATTTTTGTCCGATCATCCTGTCTGTTTAACGAAGCTTAGAGTTCTCGGATAAGATAATTTATAATGCTCCAAAAAAGTACCGAACCATGCTCCCGACAATTTTTGATACCTGCTTATCACGGCGGTAATTTGATTTCGAAAATTATTAAATTAGAGACAGGATTTTAAATTTTAATGTAGAATGTCTGTCATTTATCCATCAGCATTTTTTATGCATATAAGCTCACTCATAAATGCTTTAATGAGATGATTTTTGCTGTTTGAAAGCGTTATTTACATGTTTTTGTGCATTATTCACAATTATTTCATTTATATTCCTACTTCGATTATTGATATTGCATTTGACCAATCGCAAAAGCTAAGTTACAATCGATGTTGTTGATAAATATTTATCAATATTCAAAAAAGGGGGTTACCACATGTCATCTGAGAAACAACAAAGCGGTGCTTTTAAAAAGGACCTTAAGAAAATGGATATCTGGGCGCTTGCGCTCGGTGCAATCATCGGTTGGGGCTGCTTCGTTATGCCCGGTACCAATTTCCTTCCAAAAGCCGGTCCAAGTTCAATAATCGGTCTTCTGCTCGGCGGTGCTGTAATGTCAATCATTTCTTTCAGCTACGGTTACTGCATCAAGAAATTCCCGCTTTCCGGAGGAGAGTTTGTATATGCTGATGCGTCCTTCGGAAAGATGCACGCTTTTATCTGCGGATGGATGATCGTTCTCGGATACTGGTCACTTATTCCTCTTAACAGTACAGCGATCGGGCTTATCACCCGTTATCTTATTCCGGGAGTATTCCAGTTCTGTCCGTTATGGAATGTCGCAGGCTGGCAGGTATACCTCGGTGAGGTAATACTTAGCTGTGGATTTATCCTTGTGCTCGGTTACATGAACGTTAAGGGTGTTAAGTCGGCAGGCTGGTTCCAGACCACAGTTGCAGTCCTGCTTGCAGGTTCTGTACTCTTCGCTCTTATAGGCGTATTGCTTACAAAGCCTGATTTCAATAACCTTAAGCCTATGTTCGCAGAGATCTCTAACGGTGAAGTTGTTCCTAAGGGCGGTCTTGCTTGTATCATAGCAGTTGCATGCTACGCACCTTATTGCTTCGTTGGTTTCGACTGCATACCGCAGGCAGCCGAGGAGTACAGCTTCTCACATAAGGCAGCTCTCGGACTTATGGTTGCAGCTATCATGGTAGGTGCCTGCATCTATGCGGCAGTTGTATTCATTACAGCAGTTGTACAGCCTTGGGGATCTATGATGCTTACCAACCCTGACTGGGCTACAGGTGAGATGGTGCTTAGTTCTATCGGACGAATAGGACTTGTATTTATAGGAATAGCAATGCTTTGTGCCGTACTTTCCGGTATGAATGCATTCTACCTCGCAGCAAGCCGTCTTCTGTTCTCTATGTCTTATGCTGATGCTCTTCCGGCAGTTTTCGGTGAGCTTCATCCTAAGTACGGAACACCTGATAAGGCCACATATTTCCTTCTTGCAATCTCAATCGTTTGCCCGTTCTTCGGAAGAAACGTACTTGTATGGATAGTTGATATGACCTGTGTAGGTGCAGCTGTAGGTTTCACCTATACCTGTGCAACAGCAACTATGATGGCAAAGAAAGAAGGTCTTGTAGGACAGACTATAATAAGTGCAATAGGTACAGTATTATCGGCATTCTTCATTATCCTGTCCTTCATACCGGGATCACCTGGATTCCTGAGTGTACCTTCCTTCATAATCCTTGGTGTCTGGATCGTGCTTGGTATTATCTTCTGGTTCAGAATTAAGGACAGATTCCTTCACGGACGTTGGGAGGGTATGAGCGTAGAGCAGATCCTCATGTCAAAGATGAAGGATGACGGAACACTCGAGAGCTACAACAAGGATCAATAAGCTGTCGTCGTGTTACATATAAGCATTTCCGGTATAGCATAGCTTGAAACGGATATGCATGGATTCAAAATTTAATATTGAAAATACTATCATGTCCCGCAGTCTTCGTGATTGCGGGACATTCTTTACCCATATTTTACATATATTATGTGCTGATTTCATTTAGCGGGATTATCATACGAGTAAATATGAATTAATAAAGTAAATCACTCACTGTTCCGTCCTAAGGCTTTCCGGGTATCCCGAAGAATCATTCAGCTTCTCATAAACCTTTATTTTTAGGCAGGCAGTGAAATAAGGAAACATTTGCATGAAATATTCGATAATAGATATAGGATCAAACTCAATGCGCCTTACCCTGTATGAGTCTGACAAAGATACCTTCAAGATACTCTTCAGAGAAAAAGTTATGGCAGGTCTTGCGGGATATGTTGAAGACGGAATACTCTCCACCGAGGGTATCGCCTGTGCCTGCTACGGTCTCTTGACCTTTAAACACATGCTTGACAGCCTAGGATTGCCCGAGCCGCATGTATTTGCCACAGCTTCGCTCCGAAATATAGCCAATTCCGTGTCCGCACTTAATGAGATCAAGAATGTTACAGGCTTCATTATCGAGGTGTTGAGTGGTCGTGAGGAAGCTCTCCTCGGATATGCCGGTGCCATGAAGGAGCTCAGCATTACCGAGGGCGCCTTCATAGATATCGGCGGTGCGAGTACCGAGCTTGTAACCTTTGATAACTCTAAGCCTATTGAGTCAGTCAGCTTTAATGTAGGTTCGCTCAGTCTCTATAAGAATTGTGTTAAACATATCATTCCGGGGGCAGGCTCACAGAAGCGTATAAACAAGGTTATCAAGGAAGAGATCGACGATACCGGTATGCTGCCTAAGGAAAAACACAGCCCAATAATAGGTGTAGGCGGTACTTCACGTGCCGTTATGAAGCTTTCCCGCAAGGTATTCGGCTTGTCGGAAAGCTGCTCACATATAACTGCGGAGCAGCTTGAGGCTCTGTGCGGCATATTGTTTAAGGGAGACAAGGCTGCTGCCAATCTGATACTTAAGCTTGAAGCCGACCGAATCCACACTATGATTCCAGGTATTATGATATTGCACCATATCTTTATGGCGTTTGATGCCGATGAATTGATAGTAAGCAAATATGGTGTCAGGGAAGGATACTTATGTCAAAAAGTTCTGAAATGCAATCAATAAGTCATCCGTTCACGCAAAACCGTGAATTAAGCTGGCTGAGGTTTGATCAGCGTGTGCTTGAAGAGGCTGCCGACGATACGGTTCCTCTGCTTGAACGGCTTAAGTTTATATCGATATTTTCAAGCAATCTGGATGAGTTCTTTATGGTAAGAGCAGGAAGTCTGTTTGATATAGCTCACCTCTCTCCGGAGCAGAAGGACAATAAGACGGGGCTTACGGCTGATGAGCAGTTAGACAGTATATACCGCACCGTTCCCGGTCTTGTTAATCTCAAGAAGCAGATATACAGATCCGTTGCTTCAGCACTTAAGCAACACGGTATAGAGGACGTTCCGGTCTCAAAGCTTACAGCTGAGGAGAACAAATTTGTAAACAGATATTTTAAGCTCAATATGCTTCCCATACTCTCTCCTATTATAATCGGACCGCATCATCCGGTTCCGCATATAGTAGGAAAGCGTCTGCACGCCGCAGCTCTACTGTCCGATAAGAAGGGCAAGAATGCCATCGGACTCATATCCATGCCTGAAGCAATTCCGCCCTACATAATGCTTCCCGACAGTAATCGTTATGTACGCACGGAGAATATCCTGCTCCATATGATGCCGTCATTATTCAACTCATATTTTGTTGATGAGGCATGTATCATGTGCGTCACACGTAATGCCGACATAAGCTTTGATGATGAGAAATTCGATGACAATGAGGAAGACTTCAGACGTCAGATAAGCATGCTGCTTAAAAAGAGAGATAATCTCTCGGTCGTAAGACTTGAGCTAAATCAAAAGCCGAGCAAGCCTTTCTTTGACAAGCTCTTATCTATTGTCAATATTGAAGCACACCAAGCCTTTGTGGATGAGTGTCCTCTTAATATGAAATATGTATTTTCATTGATAAGCGACCTCGATAATGAGACAGTCAAGCCTCTGCTGTATAAGCCCTATACACCGAGAAAGGCAGAGGACATCAGCAGCACTCACAGCATGATAAGTCAGATAAGAAAATCCGACAAAATGCTCTTCTATCCTTATGATTCGGTTGAGCCGTTTCTCAAACTGCTAAGCGAGGCTGCCGACGATCCTGAGGTATTATCCATCAAGATCACCATCTACAGACTGGCATCCTCATCCAAGATCGCACACATACTCTGCCGTGCCGCCGAAAACGGCAAAGAGGTCCTCGTACTTATGGAGCTTCGTGCAAGATTTGATGAGGCTAACAATCTCGCCTGGTCCAAGATGCTTGAGGAATCCGGCTGTCAGGTCATCTACGGTATGGAAGGCTTCAAGTGCCACAGCAAGATATGTCTCATAACCATGCGTACCCGCGGCAAGCTGAATTACATTACTCAGATCGGCACAGGAAACTACAATGAGAAGACCAATACCATGTATACCGATCTCAGTCTTATGACTGCTTCCGATGTTATAGGTGAGGATGCAGCCTGTTTCTTCCGCAATATGCTGGTCAATAATCTTGACGGCGATTACAAGGCTCTCTGTGTTTCTCCATACGGCATCAAAAATGCTATATGCGAAAATATAGATGCCGAGATCAAAAAGGGGCCTGACGGATACATCTGCATCAAGGCAAATTCGGTAACCGAGCTTGATGTAATGAATAAACTTAGCGAAGCAAGCAAGGCAGGTGTCGAGATCCAGCTTATAATCAGAGGTATCTGCTGCATACTGCCGGGTATCTCCGGATATACCAATAATGTGCATATCACCAGTATTGTCGGACGTTACCTTGAGCATGCACGTATATATCTGTTCGGACGCGGTGAAGAGGAACGCTTCTACATTGCCTCGGCAGATCTTATGACACGTAATCTTAACCGCCGTGTAGAGATTGCCTGTCCTATTACAGATCCTTATCTGAAGGGTCAGCTCAAGTGGATATTGCAGTCTCAGCTGCGTGATACAGCCAAGGCCTGCTTTATAATGTCCGACGGCTCATACGGACGCAAATGCGGCGCCGATATGTTTGACTCACAGGCTTACTTTATGGAACATTCTCCTCATACTCCTGTTAATGAGGCTGAGATCGATAAGGAAGGCGTTGCCGACAGGCTTAAGGATGCCGCAGAGCATATCAAGGCATTGTTTAACAGAAGGCATAAGTAAGATACTGCTGCAATGTGCATAGCCATAGCGACACTTTCTCCTTCGCATGGGTGCTCATCCAATATAATGTTTCTGAGTTTAACAGAGCACAGCTTCATATGAGATCAAAAAAACAAACTCTCTACCGGATCAACTTCGGTAAAGAGTTTGTTTTATGTATAGCAGAATATAGTTAATATTTACAATAAATTATTATTTTGCAGCACCTGCCTCCACAGCCTTATTATGCTTTGCTCTGCGCACTGCTATTATAATAAGCATGCTTACAAAGAGCAGCAATGACAGACACTGTGATACCGCCAAGCCCGTGCCCGGTAGCTTAAGCTGATCTGTACGAAGTCCTTCGATAAGGAAACGTCCGAGTCCGTAGCACAAGAAATACATTATCGTGACATTGCCGGAACCCGGCTCTTTCTTGCCTGCGTAAATATAGAGGATTATAAATGTCACAAAATTCCATACCGATTCATACAGGAAGGTCGGATGAACCTGTATATATTTTATTCCGTTGTCGTTGATCATATGCGCTACAAGCTCATCGGAAATCATTGACGGATTGGCAAGTGAAGCCTTGATACGCATGGCAAAAAGTGAATCCGTGTATCCTCCGAAAGCCTCGCAATTAAAGAAATTGCCCCATCTGCCTATAAACTGACCTACAAGCACTCCCAGCATGGCGCTGTCTGAGAGCTTAAGGAAACTGATCTTGCGAATCTTACAGAAAACTGCAGCAGTAACAGCTCCGCTTATTATACCTCCGTATATGGCGAGTCCGCCCTCACGTATATTCAGGATACGCATAAGGTCAGCCTTATAGTAGTCCCATTCAAATATTACATAATAAAGCCTCGCTCCGAGTACGCCGAAAATGATTGCAAATATAAAGAAATCATAGTAGATGCCAGAGTCATTTCCATGACGTCTCGCATCGGTCTCCACAACAAACAACGCCAGGAGCATACCGATCCCGATAATAATTCCGTAATACGCAATATCAAATTTCCCGAACAGAGATATATGATTACTGAGGTGTCTTATCACTATGCCAAGATGCGGAAAAATTATATCGGCTCCATTATATGTCATATACGATCTTCTCCAATTTTATTTATATATCTGAGTACCTGCCGTTAAGACAGTCCACTTGATAAATTTTATCACCTTGACTGTATAAAGTCAAAAAGCGGAACCTTACGATTCCGCTTTATAACATATTCATATTTAAACAAATGCATATATTAGATCTGATATTGTTTTATACCTTATCCGGATCTTCTCCGCAGCTTAAAGCATATTCCTTAAGTGCCCTCTTCTGCTCGGCATTAAGTGCCGTAGGTACCTTTACCATAAGAGTTACATAGTGATCTCCTCTTGCACTCTTGTTATTGATAAACGGTACTCCCTTGCCTCTCAAGCGCACCTTGGTATCTGTAGGTGTTCCCGGTTTGATCTGATACTCAACCTTACCGTCAACGGTATTGATATGTATCGGACCTCCGAGCACCATCTTGGCATAAGGAACGGATATCGTTGAGAATATCGTATTGCCTTGGCGCTTGAACTTTGGATCCTCGGTCACCGAAACCTCAACCAACAGATCTCCTCTCGGTCCACCGTTGCTGCCCGGCTCTCCGGCACCGGAAAGTCTTATTGCCTGTCCGTCGTCTATACCTGCCGGAATATTAATCTTAAAGCGCTTCTTGCCCTGAATATATCCCGTTCCGCGGCAATCCGGACACTTCTCCTTAATTATCTTACCCGAACCTCCGCAATCCGGGCAGGTGGTTACAGTCTGCATCTGTCCGAAGAACGGATTGTTCTGTATCATCGTAACCTTGCCTCGTCCCTGACACTTCGGACAGGTCTCCGGTGAGGTTCCTGCTTTGGCGCCGCTTCCGTTGCAGCTCTTACAGGTATCCTTATAATTGATATCTATTTCTTTTTCACATCCGAATACGGCATCATTAAAATTGATGCGTATCACAGCTCTGACATCGGCTCCGCGTCTTGCTGCGCTCTGACTGCCATAGCTTCTGTAGCCGCCGCCTCCGAAACCGAAGCCGCCTCCGAACAGATCTCCGAATATATCAGAGAAATCCATTCCGTTAAAATCAAATCCGCCGAAGCCCGAAGCACGACCTGCCGCAGAGTTCGGATCAAATGCCGCATGACCGTACTTGTCATACGCAGCTCGCTTCTCCGGATCCGACAATACGGCATATGCCTCGCCGGCTTCCTTGAATTTGGCCTCGGCCTCCTTATCTCCCGGATTGGAATCGGGATGATACTTTTTTGCCAACTGTCTGTACGCCTTCTTGATAGTCGCATCGTCAGCCGACTTATCTACTCCCAATACCTCATAATAATCTCTTTTTTCAGCCATGTTTCATCCTCAAGCTATTATAATTCCAAACATACCGTATGGCGAAGTAAAATACTTCGCCATCGGTAGTAATATGTGCAACTGATTTGTCAAAGCCATTCAGTCACAATGTTTATCTTCGTTTGTCAATTACGATCAAACTTCCTTGTAATCACCGTCAACTACATTGTCGTCATGCGGTGCACTCTGCTGAGTGCTGCCTGCATCACTGCCCTGAGCTCCTGCTGCTCCCTGAGCTGCCTGAGCCTGCTCATACATCTTTGTGAATACTCCCTGTGAAGATGTCATAAGCTTCTCCTTGAGAGACTTGATGTTAGAGATCTGATCATCTGTAAGTGTTCCGTCTGCCGGAAGTGCTGCAAGAGCATTCTTAAGTGCATCAACATCTGCCTGTACAGCTGCCTTATCGGAATCAGATACCTTATCGCCTACTTCCTTGAGTGCCTTCTCTGTCTGGAATACCATAGAGTCAGCCTCATTCTTTGTGTCGATTCCCTCTTTCTTCTTCTTATCCTCTGCCTCGTACTGCTGAGCCTCTCTTACTGCCTTATCAATATCATCCTGTGACATGTTGGAGCCGGATGTGATAGTGATATGAGCATCCTTACCTGTTCCGAGATCCTTGGCAGATACATTTACGATACCGTTGGCATCGATATCAAACTTAACCTCGATCTGCGGGATTCCACGCGGAGCCGGAGCAATACCGTCAAGTCTGAACTGACCGAGTGTCTTATTGTCCTTGGCAAACTCACGCTCACCCTGAACGATGTGGATATCAACCGCTGTCTGGTTATCTGCTGCTGTTGAGAAGATCTGTGAAGCTGTTGTCGGGATAGTTGTATTTCTCTTGATAAGAGGAGTAGCAACTCCGCCGAGAGTCTCAATGCTGAGTGTAAGCGGTGTAACATCAAGAAGAAGAACATCGCCAGCACCGGCATCACCTGCAAGCTTACCACCCTGTACGGCAGCACCGATAGCTACGCACTCATCAGGATTAAGAGTCTTTGAAGGCTCCTTGCCTGTAAGCTTCTTAACCTCATCCTGAGCGCAGATCATACGTGTAGAACCACCTACAAGAAGTACTTTGCCGAGTTCTGCATTTGTAACTCCGGCATCCTTCATTGCATTCTGTACAGGAACATCTGTACGTGCTGTAAGATCTGCAGTAAGCTCATCGAACTTAGCTCTTGTAAGAGTCATATCAAGGTGCTTAGGTCCATCCTGTGTAGCTGTGATGAACGGAAGGTTGATATTTGTAGTAGTAGCTGCAGAAAGCTCCTTCTTAGCCTTCTCTGCTGCTTCCTTAAGTCTCTGCATAGCCATCTTATCATTGGAAAGATCTATGCCCTCTGCCTTCTTAAACTCGCTTACAAGCCAGTTCATAACGGCATTATCATAATCATCTCCGCCAAGGTGAGTATCACCGTTGGTTGCCATAACCTCAACTACGCCGTCTCCGATATCGATAAGAGATACATCAAATGTTCCGCCGCCGAGGTCATATACCATGACCTTCTGCTCCTTCTCGTCCTCAAGTCCGTATGCAAGTGCTGCGGCTGTAGGCTCGTTGATGATACGCTTAACATCAAGACCTGCGATCTTACCTGCATCCTTTGTTGCCTGACGCTGTGCATCATTGAAATAAGCCGGAACTGTTATAACAGCCTCTGATACAGTCTCACCGAGATAGCTCTCTGCATCTGCCTTAAGCTTCTGAAGGATCATTGCCGAGATCTCCTGAGGTGTGTATGACTTACCGTCTATAGTTACCTTATAATCTGTTCCCATATGTCTCTTGATAGAAGAAATGGTTCTGTCAGGGTTGGTAATAGCCTGACGCTTTGCCGGATCTCCTACAAGTCTCTCACCTGTCTTTGTAAATGCTACAACAGACGGTGTTGTTCTCTGTCCCTCTGCGTTAGGGATAACTGTCGGCTTACCGCCTTCCATAACTGCTACGCAGCTGTTTGTTGTTCCAAGGTCAATACCGATTATCTTGCTCATGATTATATCCTCCAAACTGTGAAAGTAAAAAATTCGTAACTGTACTATATATTAATTGGCTACCTTAACCATTGAATATCTGAGAACCTTATCCTTGAACATATATCCCTTCTGGAATTCTTCAACTACGGTGTTCTCATCTTTTTCCTCATCTTCTATATGCATTACAGCATTGTGAAGATTGGCATCAAACGGCTTGCCTGCCGCATCTATCGGAGTAACTCCAAGCTCTGCAAGCTGTGACATAAATGACTTGTAGGTCTTATCAATGCCCTCAGCCAATGCTGTTTCTTTCTGATCCTCAGGAATACTTGCGATAGCTCTCTCAAAATTGTCTATAAGCGGAAGCACCTTGAGAAGTACCGTTCTCTCACCCTCGATGAACATTCCTGCCTTCTCCGCATCCGTTCTCTTACGGAAATTGTCGAACTCTGCAAATAATCTCTTATATTTATCGTTAAGCTCTTCGATCTGCTTATCCTTTTTATCGGGCTTTGCGTTATCGTCCGCTTCTTCGGCACCGTCTTTAGTCTTATCAGTCTCAGCCTCGTCAGCTGCATCCTGCTCGTCTGCAGTTTCCTCGGTATCCTTAAGCTCTGCCTCTTTGTCTGTATTTTCTTCACAACAGGCTGTATCCGCAGTTTCCTGTTCTGTCTTTATTTCGTCTTTATCTGTCATATCAATCATCTTCCTTTTTATTCTTATCGGAGAAGCTGTTATCAAGCTGATCCTTAATACCGTTGATGGTATGCATGACCTTCTCGTAATCCATACGCTTAGGACCTATTACTCCGATTACGCCTGTCATACCGTCTCCGAGTTCATAATTGGCTGTGATCAGCGAGCAATCCTTCATATTCTTGATTGGTCCCTCACCGCCTATATAAACTCTTATGTTGCCTCCTGCGTTGCCCTCGGTAACACTTAGCTCCGTAACTTCATTGACAAGATCATTGAGCTTATCCTTTTCCTCAAATGCGGAAATAAGCTGTGATGCCTTATCTATATCGGTAAGCTCCGGATATTTGAATATATTCTTGGCTCCCGATGTAAATATATCGTGATTGCTCTCACCCTGCTCAAGCATCTCGACTATGGCATCGAGTATGATCTTGACATTACTGCTCTGGGCACCTGCCTGAACCATAATATCGGTGATAAGCTTAGGAGTGATCTCCCTGAGACTCAATCCGCTCAGATGATTATTCATCATGACGGTGAGGTTCATGGCAGTCTCATAATCCATGCTTTCCTCAATGTTTAGTAACTCATTCTTGATGACATTACCGTCAAGCACAAGAAGCATCAGTACCTGCTCCTCACTCGGAACACTGAGCTGAATATACTTGATCTTGACAGTTGAAGTGTTGGGTCCGCTGATAAGTGCGGCATAATTGGTATCGCTTGCAAGCGCTCTGACTATGTTCTTAAGAAGCAGCTCAAGCTTATCCACTCTCTCAAGCATCTGAGAGGTCATAGCCGTCATCTTACGGTCATTCTCACTGACAATGCTGTCTACATAGAAGCGATAGCCCTTATCCGTAGGAATACGTCCCGCAGATGTATGAGGCTGCTCTATATAGCCCATCTCAACAAGATCACTCATCTCGTTACGAATTGTCGCAGAACTTAAATTAAGTCCGCAAAGCTTTGAGATCGTTCTCGATCCCACCGGCTCACCCGTCTCAAGATAACTCTTGATGATAACCTTCAATATGACTGTTTTTCTCTCATCCAATTCCATTATCTCAACACCGATTCATCCTTCATCTTTGTTAGCACTCTTATCCTTCGATTGCTAACACTGGTATAATATAATACCGCCTGACAAAAGTCAAGCGGTTAAATGTGTTCATCATGTGAAATTTATAATATGAGCCCGGACGATAATTGAATGCCGTATATGCTTGCATATAAAGGCATTCAATTATCGGTCGGAATACGTGTATTTACTTGTAAATACACGTGATTACGCAAGTAATCGGCTCATATTATATGGCTTGGCTCTTAAGCCCCGCATCCTTATGAGCAAAATCGCGCAGCAATTTGCGAATACCTTAATTTCTGTCCAGCAGGAAGTCACTAAGTATAATATTACTTACTTCAATGCCCCTCTCGCTGAGGCGATACCTTCCGCCCTCATGCTCCATAAGCTCCATAGCCGTATACTTGGCAAGCTGCTCTCCGTAGACATCCGCAATTCCCACACCAAAGCGTCCCTTGAAATTCATCTCGGAAACCCCGGCTGTACATCTTAAGCCCAGGAACATGAACTCCTCCATTTTTTCCTCCCGGCTAAGCTCCTTGAATTCCCTGCGTATTCCCTGCACAGCCTGCATCCCATCTTCCTCGAAATGAGCATATATATACTCTTCTATAGAGGAAGTGTTCTTCCATCTGCATCCATTCATGTATGATGCGGCGCCTATACCGAATCCGAGATACTGCACACCCTGCCAGTATCCCAGATTATGCCTGCATGTATGTCCCGGTTTTGCCCAGTTGCTGAATTCGTATCTCTCATAGCCTGACTTCTTCATAAAGCTGCGGGTAAATTCATCGATCTCAGCCTGTTCATCCTCGGATGGCATCATAAGCACGCCTTCCTGCTTCATCTCATAGAACGGTGTACCCGGTTCTATTATCATATTATAGATAGAAATGTGTTCGGGCTTAAGCATAGTTACACTGCGCAAAGTTTTTCGCCAGCTCGTCATGCTCTGCATAGGGATACAGTTTATAAGATCTACATTTATATTGTCGAATTTCTCCATACGTGCAGCCTGATAGGTCTTAAGAAATTCCTCATAGCTGTGAATGCGCCCCAGGAGCTTAAGCTCGGCGTTATCAGCCGACTGCAAGCCTATGCTCAATCTGTTTATTCCGGCTTTTTTGTATGCTGCAAGCTTATGCCTCATTACCGAGCCGGGATTGCATTCAATGGTCACCTCTGCATCCTCTGCAACATCATAGCAGCGTCTTATCGCTGAAATAATATCTTCTATCTGAGATGCCTGAAGTAAGGACGGTGTTCCTCCGCCCACAAAAACAGAGCTTACAGTGTAATTTGCGCATTGCGCCGACATTACCGTAAGCTCTTTTATCAACTGTGATACATAATCTGCCTGAGTATCCGCTCCTGCTTTGAATGACAGAAAATCACAGTAGTTACATTTTTTTTCACAAAAAGGAATATGTATATATAATTCTAAATCCGATTTCATTGTACTGCTTTGGCTATGTAAATATTTGCTTTATTCCAACCACTTGCAGTTACGGCATATGCCTCATCATACGATGCACAGAAGATATCGATAAGTCCCTTGGATTCAAGAGCGGCTCCGCCTCTGTCCTCAACAACATATACACCGTTATACATTGATGCGTTCGGTCCCGAGATACCCTCGATGATTATCACCGTTCCGATCGGTATATCCGAAGGAGTAGCTACGGTATGATGAGCCTTGGCTCTCTTTCCAGAATAAGTCATATCGGTACCGCCTTCTTCAGCCGCATATCCGGTAAGTGTACGGCTGCCATAGAGCGACTCCTTCGTGTACTGCTTTCCTTCAAAGCTGTACACGGTATCGTCTCCGCTTCCGCTCACGACATTATTGCCGGACTGTGTTTCTGCCGAAGCTTCCTTTTCCTTGACCGGATCGGTATTATCGGTATTACCCAAAGACTTATTACTTTCAGACTTGGTTTCCGCAGCATTGATAGTCCTGATTACTATCTCTCCGGATCCGCCGCTTCCATTTCCGATCACGGTATAGCCAGTGCCTGTCCCGGACTTAGCTTCCGTATTGAACTCTGCTGCCAGTGGTCTGATAGATAATATCACAATACATATGCTTGCCGCCAGTACCCAAAATACAGTTTTGTATATTTTAGTCATTAAACCTCCTTAAAATGCCTCATGGATCCGACTCCTGCAAAATATCAGAAGCCTCCCATGCGCATAACGGTATTCTGCTTTCGCTCTCTTCCTATAGTCGTGAATGTCTCATGTCCCGGAAGAACCTGAGTATCATCGGGAAGCTGCATAAGAACCTCTCTTATGCTGTGAATTATGTCCTTGGTGCTGCCTGTTGCAAGATCCGTCCTTCCGCAGTCTCCGTCAAAAAGAGTATCTCCGGAGAAAAGTATAGCCTGATCCGGCATGTAATAGCAGCAGCTGCCTATAGTGTGTCCCGGAGTACTTATCACTCTCCACTTAACTCCGATGAGTTCGAATTCCTCACCGTCCTCAAGATAATGCACGCCATTGATAACCGTAGGTCTCTTGAAGCCCTTACTTTCATTTACGGCCGCATCCTCAAGAAGTACCCTTTCTTCCTTATATGCATATACCGGAATGTCCTTATATTTGGCTTCAAGCTCCGGAACAGCCATAATATGATCAAAATGTCCGTGAGTAAGAAGTATGGCTGTAAGCTTGCTGCCCATCTCCTCAATCTTTGCCGCGATTCCGTCGGCATTGTCACCGGGATCCACTACAACGCACTCTTTGAGCTCGTCATCATTTACTATATAGCAGTTTGTGCTTACATATCCTACAACCAGTCTTGTTATCGATAACATATCATCTCTCCGTTATGCCGTTTACTGTGATATCGGCTGATCCGAGCAAATATCAAGCTCTCCCCTCAGACTATATCGATTAAATACGGATTGCTTCGTACTCCGTACTCTCGCAATCCTTCGAAAATTCGCACCCGCTTCTTTCGAAGCTTTGTGCTCATTTTCGTTTGGCCGTCCTATAGTCGTCTTCGCAGCTGCAAGCCGCTGCGAAGACGACTACACTCCGGCTTTAATCGATAAAAAGCCCTATGCCGCATCTGTTCTTTGTACAGCATCCTTATCGCGAATGCAGTTTGTCGGGTATAAACGAATATATACCACGCCAATGTACTGACAGATATAACATAGGGCTTCATTCAAATCAATGAAGTTAAAATTATTGTAATAAAAATGTTAAACTACAGCCTTTGCCACAGCTCCCTTAGGAATAGGGCAATTGTAGCCTTCCTTGGTACGTTTCTCAAACTCCGCTCTTGCTTCCTTAAGCACCTCAGGTGAACGCATAAGCTCAACTGCGGCAGCTGCAAGTACCTTACCTGCATGTACGCAGGCCTTGCGTCCTATACTGCTTCCGGCAGATGAAGTGCTCTGCCAGCTGTGTCCCGGACAGCCGTTAGGCCATGCAGCAACATGTATCTGTGCCGTAGGAGTATTCCAGCTCACATCTCCAACATCCGTAGAGCCCGGTCTGAAAGTATCTCCCTCGTAATAAGGCAGCAGGAAGTCATTCATTGAACGTCCGGCTCTCTGCTCCTCAACCATCTCGGCATACTCCGGACTGTAAGGACTTGCACTTCCCGCCGCGCCGACAGTTTCATAACTCTTTATAATACTGTCTGCAAATGCAATTTCCTCAGCATTATGCTCTGGAACTCCAAGCTCCTTATAGTTCTTATAAAGTATCCTTTCAATGGTCTGATTCGGCACAGTATCCGCGAGTCCGTCCACAAACTGCTTTGTTAAGCTCGTCTCCGTCATAAGAGCGGCTCCCTCTGCGATCTTATCCACTCTCGCCTGGAGCTTAAGTGCCTCAGACACCTTATCACAGCGAACCATATAGAGCACATCTGCCTCTGCCTGAACGACATTAGGGCTCATTCCTCCGGTATTGGTTATAGCATAATGGATACGTGCCTTTGAGCTCATATGCTCACGCAGGAACTGAACTCCTACATTCATAAGTTCAACCGCATCAAGTGCACTTCTTCCCATATCCGGATTACCTGCAGCATGAGCGGCTACTCCCTTAAAATGATACATATACTGTATGCATGCATTGGATCTGCCTATAGCAACCTCATTGCAGTCATTCGGATGCCAGCTGAGCGCGGCATCTATATCATCCCAAACGCCGTCTCTTGCAAAGAATGCCTTGGAAGCAACGCCTTCTTCTCCCGGACAGCCGTATAAGATCACCGTACCGCTTTCCTTATATTTTTCAAGATAAGCCTTAATTCCCAAAGCTGCCGCAAATGAACCTGCGCCTAATAGATTATGTCCGCAGCCGTGTCCCGCATCACTATCGGTATCGCCTGTATCTCTCGGTGTTTTCTCTGTACAAAAAGCCTTCTGTGAAAGACCGGATAAGGCATCATACTCAGCCGTTATCGCTATAACAGGTCTTCCCGATCCGAAGCTTGCCGAAAACGAAGTCTCTATACCTGAGATATTTCTCTTGACATCAAAGCCCTCTTTCTCCAAAAGCTCGCAATACATATCGCATGCATAATGCTCACAGAGCGAAAGCTCCGGATGCGACCATATATTATCTGCCGCGGCTTCGATCATCTCATGCTTTGCTTCTATCGCATCTACTGCCGTCTGCTTATACTTATCCATCTTATTTCACCCCTTGTCTTAAAGAATGCCAAAGCCTGACAAATATCGCTTGTCTTGCTTTGGCATCGATGCTTACATAAATAATGTAAATCTTTTCTGTTATCCGTACCTTGCCGGAACACAGCTTTTTAAAGTACCTTGCTCAGGAAATCCTGAAGTCTCGGATGCTTCGGTGATTCGAAGATCTCCTCCGGTGTACCTTCCTCAAGCAACTTGCCGTCTGCCATAAAGAGCACCCTGTTTCCGACCTCTCTTGCAAAGCCCATCTCATGTGTAACTATAACCATAGTCATACCCTCATGTGCAAGCTCCTTGATAACATCAAGTACCTCTCCTACCATCTCCGGATCAAGTGCCGAGGTAGGCTCATCAAAAAGCATTACCTGCGGTTCCATTGCAAGTGCTCTGACTATGGCAACTCGCTGCTTCTGACCACCTGAAAGCTGTATAGGATAAGCCTTTGCCCTGTCTTTTAGTCCTACTCTGTCAAGAAGCTCAAGTGCCTTCTCTTCCGCCTCTGCCTTACTAACACCCTTGACCTTGGTCGGTGCAAGCGTGATATTGTCCAGAATAGTCATATGCGGGAACAGATTGAAATGCTGGAACACCATGCCCATCTTACGGCGATGCTGATCGATATCAAGCTTTATCCACTTGCCGTTTTCATCCTGTATCTTCTTCTTGGTAATGTCTACTCCGTCAAAAAGAATAGTTCCGTCGGTAGGGTGCTCCATAAGGTTAAGACTGCGCAGGAAGGTGGATTTACCGGAACCCGAAGGACCGATAACAACCATTACGTCTCCCTTGTTTATATCTACGGAAATTCCGTCAAGCGCCTTGATAGCGCCCTTGTTGTAATATTTACACAGACCCTTGACCGAAATCAAAGCCTCATCTCTTGTCTCCACGTCTCATCCTCCTTTCAAAATATGCAATGATCTTGGAGGTCGGGAAGGTCAGACAGAAGTATACGCAGGTCGCAATTACAAGCGGCTCGGCAACTCTGTAGGTTGCTCCCTTTGTAGCGGATACCGCATACATGATATCCTGAACTCCGATGGTATAGCAGATCGAAGACTCCTTGATGATGGTTACGAATTCGTTTGCTATAGGAGGAAGTATATTCTTGATTGCCTGAGGCAGTATGATATATCTCATAGTCTCAAACTGAGAAAGTCCGAGTGAACGTGACGCCTCGGTCTGTCCTCCGTCGATAGACTGGATACCGGCTCTGATGATCTCGGAAAGATATGCACCCGAATTCATTGCAAGAGCAACGACACCCGGGATAAATCTGTCTGTTCTTATAAAGCCGAATATCTTATATGTAGGAAAGCTTACGTTGGCAAACACTACATAGTAAATAATAAAGAGCTGTACCAGCATAGGTGTGGCTCTGAATACTTCCACATATACGGTTGCTATGAAGCTGATAGGATTAAAGCGACTGAGCGCAGCAGCAAAGCCCTCCTCCTTCTCATGACCGTCCGCGGTAAGTGCAAGCGATCTGAACGGTCTGAAATCCGACAGACGCATCACTGCAAGCACAAGTGCAAGCATAAAACCAAAGAGAACTGTGAAAAACGACAGTGAAACCGTGCATATAAGTCCCTGTTTAAACAGGTCGAGATATTCAAAGGCTTTCTCAAAACCCGATATACTAAACAATTATCCAACCTCCGCTCTATTTTCAATCATGCGCATTATTATAATTTAATCTGTAATAATATACAAGCACCATTAATACTGTTTACTATGTTTTTTAGAAGAAAAAATGAATATCCCGGCATATTCATCCTTTTTTATATGGTAAATTCCCGGTTCGGTCTCTGTATGCATTTTAAAAGGATATGCACCGCAATTCACATGCGTATGCATATCCTTTTTATTCAGCTTATTTTACTTAATCTGATCTTTTGCGAAGGATCTCTTACTGTGCTGCAGACTCTGACTCAGCCTCAGTCTCAGCTCCGGCTTCTGTCTCAGCTGTTGCGGCATCATCTACAAGTCCCTCGATGATGTCTCCGCTTGCAAGCTCGTTAGCCTTAACAACATACTTGTCAAACTCACCTGACTCCTTGCATGCTGCGATAGCTTCATTTACACCCTTAACGAGTGCCTCGTTGCCCTTGTTGATACCTACTACCGATCCTACAGCATCAAACGGAACATCAAGTGCAACACAGAGCTCAGGATAGCTCTTTGCATAGCTCTCTGCAACCATTGTCTCGATATAAGCTCCGTCCATCTTGCCTGCGAGAAGATCGGCGATAATATCTGTAACCTTTGCCATCTCAAGGATGTCTGCCTCAGGTGAATTCTCCTTGGCAAGTCCTGCCTGTATTGAACCTACCTGTGCGCCGAAGGTATAATCAGACTTGTTTGTATCCTCAAGTGTTGCAAACTTGTCCTTGTTGTCCTGACGGCATACAAATGACTGACCTCCGGAGATATAGATATCGGAGAAGTCCATAACTTCCTTGCGATCCTCTGACGGTGAATATCCTGCCATACCGAGATCTACATTACCCTGTGAAAGCTCCATGATAGTTCCGTCAAAGTCCATCGGAATTACCTCAAGCTCAAGTCCGAGATAATCTGCGATATACTGTGCAAGATCCATATCGAAGCCTGCAAGCTGCGGCTGTCCGTCCTTATCGATAGCATAGAACTCATACGGTGCAAAATCAGGGCTGGTTGCAACGGTAAGCTTACCTTCCTCAACTGTCTTGATATCGCCTGAAGCTGCTGCTTCTGTACTCTCTGCTGCCTCTGCCGAAGTCTCGGCTGCTGCTGTTGTTGTCTCTGTTGTTGATGATGAACCGCAAGCTGCAAGTGAAACTGTCATCACTGCTGCAAGTGCTCCTGCAAAAAACTTCTTCATTTTTTTCTCCCTTATTACAAAACAAATTGATTTTCGAATGAAGCTACTGCTTAAGTAGCATGACTGTATTATACACAAACCCTGCAGAGTGTCAATACTTTTTTAAATATTTATTCAAATTCCGTGAATAAATATTCTCAAGTCTTATTCATCCTCAAGCTTGAGCACACTCATGAACGCCGACTGCGGTATCTCTACGGATCCGAAGGTACGCATACGCTTCTTGCCTTCCTTCTGCTTCTCCAGAAGCTTTTTCTTACGTGAGATATCACCGCCGTAACACTTGGCAAGTACATCCTTTCTGAGTGCTTTAACGGTCTCTCTTGCAATTATCTTGCCGCCTATGGCTGCCTGTATCGGTATCTCGAAAAGCTGTCTCGGAATTTCATCCTTAAGCTTCTCACACATCTTGCGGCCTCTCTCGTATGCACTGTCTGCAAAGACTATGAATGATAATGCATCCACAGTCTCCTTATTCACGAGTATATCAAGCTTAACAAGGCTTGACTTGGCATAGCCCTTAAGCTCATAGTCAAATGAAGCATATCCGCGGCTCCTTGATTTAAGAACATCGAAGAAGTCGTATATTATTTCATTTAACGGAAGCTCATATTTGAGCAGTGCTCTCGTATCCTCAAGATACTCCATACCGAGATAATTGCCTCGTCTCTCCTGACAAAGCTTCATAATGGATCCCACATAATCTGTGCTTGTCATGATCTCCGCCTTAACTATCGGTTCCTCCATATACTCTATCTGTGAAGGATCCGGAAGATTGGTCGGGTTTGTAAGATCTATAACACTTCCGTCTGTTTTATATACCTTATAAATAACCGACGGTGCAGTCGTAACAAGGTCGAGATTGTATTCACGTTCAAGTCGCTCCTGTACAACATCAAGATGCAGCAATCCGAGGAAACCGCATCTGAAGCCGAAACCGAGTGCCACCGAAGTCTCCGGCTCATAGAAAAGAGAAGCGTCGTTAAGCTTAAGCTTCTCAAGAGCATCTCTCAGATCCGGGTACTTGGCATTATCTGCAGGATACAATCCGCAGTAGACCATGGGAGTTACCTCCTTATAGCCAGGAAGCGGCTCATCTGCCGGATCATCGGCATCTGTTACTGTATCTCCGACTCTGGTTGTCTGGATATTCTTGATGCTTGCCGTAATGTATCCAACCTCACCGGCTCTTAATTCATCACAAGGAGCAAACTGTCCCGGATGCATATATCCTACCTCAGTCACCTCATATTCGGCACCTGATGCCATCATCCTGATACGCATATCCTTTCTTACTGTGCCTTCCTTGACACGGCAGAAAATGATAACGCCTCTGTAGGAATCATAGACAGAGTCAAAAATAAGCGCCTTTAAAGGAGCCGACGCATCCCCTGTAGGAGCCGGAATCTTATGTACTATAGCCTCAAGCACATCCTTGACATTGAGGCCCGTCTTTGCTGAGATCCTCGGAGCATCCTCGGCTTCTATTCCGATCACGTCCTCTATCTCGTGGGCAACTCTGTCCGGATCCGCACTCGGCAGATCTATCTTATTGATAACAGGTACTACCTCAAGATCGTTATCCAGTGCCATATATACATTGGCAAGTGTCTGAGCCTCTATGCCCTGTGCGGCATCAACAACCAGCACCGCACCGTCACAGGCTTTGAGTGATCTGGAGACCTCGTAAGTAAAATCGACATGCCCCGGAGTATCTATAAGATTAAATACATACTCCGCACCGTCCTCAGCCTTATACACGGTCCTTACAGCCTGAGACTTGATGGTTATGCCACGCTCTCTCTCGATATCCATATTGTCGAGGACCTGAGCCTGCATCTCACGGCTGCTCAAAAGTCCGGTCATCTCTATGATACGATCCGACAATGTCGATTTACCGTGATCTATATGCGCGATAATACTGAAATTTCTTATTTTGCTTTGGTCGAAATGTGTATCTGTCATAGTCTTTTAATAGAAGGTTTTTAGGATCGCAAGCGTTCCAAGCACACATCGATCCTATATCCAAGATAATATAAAAGCCCTCGGCTGGGTTAATCCGAGGGCTAAATTGATATAATTTAAGTCAAATCAAGACCTGCAATTACTGCATAGCAGCAACTGCCTTTGAAAGTCTTGCTACCTTTCTTGAAGCTGTATTTGCATGATAAACGCCCTTAGTCTGAGCCTTATCGATCTCTGAAGCAGCCGTCTTCAGAGCAGCCTCAGCAGCAGCCTTATCTCCTGCCTCAACAGCAGCAGCAACCTTCTTAACATAAGTCTTAACCTTTGATCTGATAGCTTTATTACGCTCAGTTCTGGTCTGTGCTACAAGAACTCTCTTCTTTGCTGATTTAATGTTTGCCATTTCCCGTGTTACACCTCCTTCTTGTGTTTATGATGTTTCCACTGATTCCGGACACGGACAGTCTCGTGCAAACATGAACATTTTATATAGAAAGCCGTCAGGTGTCAAGTAAATCCTTGGCATTTCGACTTTTTTCGTCATTTTTTCACTTAATTATAAGCAATTCGACCCCAAGTCTGTCACTTATGTCACCGGATTTGATACTGCACTCGGTATCCGCACAGGCTTCAAGCCGTTTTATAAGCTCATTAAGCGTGACATCCGTTACCTGATCCTTGATACGACGCAGCTGCCAGTCCTTGATCCCGGTCTTTGCCATGATCTCCGCATCGCTCAATCCTGCAGCCATTCCTTCCTTAACCGCAAGTGCCTTCTCGTACTGCTTGACCATTACATATATTATACGCATTGCTGCCGTCTTAACAGCAAAGAGCTCCTCAAGTATGGTAAGTGCCTCCGATACCCTGCCCTTAAGCTTAAATGCTATCATATCGAATATCCTGTCGGTAATGGTCTTGGAGCATACCGCATCAATATCCTGTCTGCCTATGACATAATTTGCCGGCTTATCCAAGGTATAGCAGATAAGCTTCTCTAGCTCCGTGCTAAGGTTCTGCATATCATATCCGGTAAGCTCCGTCAGCTCATTCAAAGTCCTGCTGTCTATGCGCCGTCCGGCATGCTTCAATTCATTTTTTACCCAGTCACGTACCTCGCTCTTACCAAGTGTCTTGTCCTTTCCCTGCCTGCTGTCTGCTGTATCAAAGCGCATTATCTTGCCCTTTGACTGAATGAGCTTTGTAAGGACATTGTTCTTATCGACATTTTTCTCATAGAAAATAACTACAGTACTGTCCGGCAGCTCTGAAAATGCCTCAGCAGTCTCCTTCGAGCCTTCACCCTTAAACCATCCGCAGCCGTCTATCATGATGGTGCGATGTTCCTCGGCAAAGGGAAGCGTATGCATGAGCGATATTATCTCGTCAAGGTCTATATCCTCTTCCGAGAAGCAGTTGTAATTCATGCTGCCTTCACAGCCGAGAGCCTTAAGCAGTCTATTCTTTTCTTGTTCTCTGAGATAGTCCTCATCTCCGCAGATGAGATACATGTTTTTTAAGCCGTTCATAGCATTTATTATACAAGTTTAAAGCCGGAACTTCCACAAGAATGTACATACTGAGCTAGGTAAGCTAGATCTGAAAAAAATGAAAAGTCCCGTGAACAGATCCTGCTCAATCGGAGAGCGTTTTGAAAAACTTAAGTCTGTTTCCGTCAAGGTATAATATTATGGCTCCGGAAATATCGGTTCGCAGCAGCCCTGCTCCGTGTTCTTTTATCCGCTCGGTAACCTCCTCGTTCGGATGTCCGTAACGGTTATTCTTTCCGCAGGATATAAGCACCAGCCTTGGTCTTAAGCTCATAAAAAGCTCCTCTGAATTGGAAGTCCTGCTTCCGTGGTGGGCCGCCTTAAGCACCGTCAGTCCGTTTTCATTTCCAAGCTCGCTTATACCATGCTCCTTAAGATAAGCCTCGTCTGTAAATACCGCTTCATCCTCAGCCGTTGTGTCTCCCGTAAAAAGCATGGTAAACGCCCCCTTCTTAAGCAGAAAAACAAGCGAATCCCTGTTCCTGTCTTCAGAATCAAAGCCGGAATAAATACACTTAAGGCTCATGTCGCCGTCAGCCGCTATAAGCTCTCCCGCCTTTGGATATACAGTCTTTCCCTTATTCAGCCGTCTTAATTCATCATATGCCTCATCGTTTCGTGCCGCTTCCGGCAGTACCAAAACATCAATTTTCGGAAATGACTCATCACTTAAGAGATACTCTATCCCGTTAACATGGTCTGCATCGGCATGACTCACGCATACGGCATCAAGCACGGATATCCCACGTGACAAAAGCACGGATTCTATAACATTTTTACCTATATTTTTACGGCTTGAAGAGCCTCCGTCCGACAGGATATAATGCCTGCCGTTCTTTATAAGTAAACAATCTCCCTGCCCCACATCTATTGCCATTACATAAAAATCCCTTGTTTCACGATATCTGAGTAAGCCTGATATACCTATCATTGAAAATGCGGCAGCCGCAAGACTTATATAAGCTCCTGCCCTCTTTACGAACCTCGGTCTTAAAAACCATATTATGACGATCGTAAGCAAAACATAATACAATATTATACTTAGCATGCCGGGTCGTCCTATGCATACGCTTGCATAAGGAAGTCTGAGGCTTGCGGTGCTTAGGAGCTCATACAGCTTAAGCACATAATGGCCGGGTGCCGCAGTAAATACCACAGCCGTCCTTGCCACCCCGGTAATCAAAGATGTGCCGGGCAATGCCGGGATCATACTTCCAATCAGACTAAATATGCCGCTTACAGCTATCAGCGCCATTCCGGATACCAGCACAGCCGCAAGCAAAGGAATCACTATGAAATTAAGTAATATTCCGTATACCGGAAATTTGTAGAAATGATATGCGATAAGCGGCAGAGTGCCGAGCTGAATAGACGCACTTACAATAAAGACATTGAGAAGCTTGGGCAGTCTGTTTTTTCTGCTTATGCTTTTCTTAAAGCCCTGCGGCAGCTTAAGTCCTAATAATACCGAAATACTTTTCTTACTAAATTCCGGCTCTGTGTCTCGTATTTCTCTTGATTTTTCTGTTTTATCGGAATTCTCAATCAGATTTTCAGTTTTTCTTATTATATTCTGTGAAATCAGGCTTATCGATGCAACAGCTCCGAAGGAAAGCTGAAAGCCGCTCGTAAATATCATGTACGGTCTGTACATCATGATTATAATGGCAGATACCGATATTGCCGTGGTCATACAATAATTTCTGCCGCAAACTATAGCGGCTATACTCATTATAAGCATGATAACAGCTCTGATAACCGAGCCTGAAGCTCCTGTCATAAGCATATAGAAGAACAATACCATAGACACTGCAAATGCCGAGTGTTTTGCATTTAGTTTCCTTCGCAGCAATTCATAGAGTCCTGCACCTATCATGCTTACATGCAGTCCGCTGACGGCCAGCAGATGTGCGATCCCGGCATCCTGATACAGATCTCTGACATTTTCGTCCATATCACTCTTGTCTCCGAGTATCACAGCTTTATATATACCGGCATCATGTTCCGACAGGCTCTTATCGAATACATTACCGCAGAAGCTGCTTACTGCCGCGAGCATACTCTCCAAAGGTGCTTTCTCCGCAGTTTCGTTGTCAATGGCAGCATTTGTTTCGGACTTACTTTGTTCATACTGCTCTTCATCAGAGATATCCTTACTCTTAAGATACAGCGAATAATCAAACAGTCCGGGGTTGCGTGGTTTATAACGCTCATAAAACTCCAGGCATTCGGCACTGTTATATATATGCGACTGTACGCTTCCTCTTATGAAGCCTGCGGTAAAAAGTAAGATCACGCAAGCCAGGTATAAGAGTCTTTTTGCCGAATATTTGTTTAAATCTCCTGCCTTGCCTTGCCCTCTGCAAACTGCTTTTCCGGATACAAAAAGCGAACTGACGCTTACGGACAGTCCGCTCATAATATACACAAGCATTAAAGCAGTTGCCGTTACGGCTGCTGCCTTAATAATTATTCCCGACTCCTGTATCCCGCATATCATCCCGGACAGAACGATCACCGCTGCTGAGAACAAAGGTCGTTTCATATGCTTTTCCTATTAAATTAAAATATAAGTATCTGTTTGGCACCAATCTCGAATTTGCTTTGCAAATCCTCGATGTGGCCGAACAGAGTCCCTTCGGGCCTTGGCCGCCTGCCAATTTCAATCGTGAATTTGACTGCAAGCAGTAAATTCACGTTAAAATATGGCAGGTGCTAAATAAATACAAATTATGCCTGTCGGTTCCTTACAAGCAGAGAGTCCGCTGTCATCTCGATAGGCTTGGGCAGTCCCATCAGCTCAAGCATGGTCGGTGCAATATCAGCCAACACACCGCCCTTTCTCAAGCCAAGCTTTACATCGGCATTGAACAATATAAACGGCACCGGATTGGTGGTGTGCGCCGTGTGCGGTCTGCCGGTGGCTTCATCTATCATTATATCCGAATTGCCGTGATCTGCACAGATGAACATTACTCCGTCAACTTTCTTTACAGCCTCACAGACCCTGCCGACACAGCTGTCTACGGTCTCGACTGCCTTAACAGCAGCCTCGAGCACCCCGGTATGTCCGACCATATCGCTGTTTGCGAAATTAACGATTATTGCATCATACTTTTCGCTTCTTATCGCCTCACACAACTTGTCGCATACCTCATATGCACTCATCTCCGGCTTAAGATCGTAGGTCGGAACCTCTTTGGGTGAAGGAACAAGTATGCGGTCTTCATTTTCATAAGGCTCCTCACGTCCTCCGTTAAAGAAAAATGTTACATGTGCATACTTCTCTGTCTCTGCGATACGCAGCTGCGTCTTGCCCTGTTTTGCTATATATTCTCCGAAGGTATTGACTATCTCTTCCTTCTTAAAAACCACATCCTTATGGGCAATGGTCTCATCATAATCGGTGAAGCATATATAGCAAAGATCAAGGCGCCTGCCTCTTGCAAAGAAATCAAACTCATCATCACAGAAGGCTCTGCTTATTTCTCTTGCTCTGTCGGGTCTGAAATTATAGAAGATCACCGAATCATGCTCCGAAATAAGTGCTGTCGGTCTGTCTCCCTTGAATATAACAGAAGGTACGATAAACTCATCCGTAACACCTTCGGCATAGGACCTTGTCATTATCTCCTCTGCAGAGTTTGCTTTCACTCCCTCACCCTTGGTCAGAGCATTAAATGCCTTCTCTATACGCTCATAGTTTTTGTCTCTGTCCATAGCATAGTAGCGACCCGATACAGAAGCTATCTCACCCACGCCAAGCTCTCTCATCCTGGACTCAAGTGCCTCAATATACTTAATTCCGCTATCCGGCGGCGTATCTCTGCCGTCCGTAAATACATGCACGTAGACCTTCTTAAGTCCCTGTCTTGCGGCAAACTCCAGGAGTCCGTACAGATGCTCTATATGACTATGCACACCTCCGTCTGACAAAAGACCCATAAAATGCATTGCGGAATCATACCTCCTGCAATTATCGGCAGCCTTAATAAGCACGGGATCATTGAAGAAAGTTCCTTCCTCTATGGACTTGGTGATGCGCGTAAGCTCCTGATACACTATCCTTCCGGCACCCATGTTAAGGTGTCCTACCTCGGAGTTGCCCATCTGTCCTTTGGGCAAGCCTACCGCAAGTCCCGAAGCCTCACCTTCGACAAAAGGACATTCCTTCATAAGTCTGTCCAATACGGGAGTATGGGCAAGAGCCACGGCATTACCGCCGGTCTCTTTTCTAAGCCCAAGCCCGTCCATAATACAAAGCACTGCAGGTCTTTTAAGCATAATAACCTCACCAAAAATTATGATTAATTACGGAATGTGTCCTGACACATTCTTGCGCCGTGCGCGGTCGCTTGCGACATTTTCGCTTTTGCGCAAGTCAGGCATCCCGCTGAACATTTTTTCATAGAATACAATTTACCATGAAATTAAAAATAAACCCCAAACTATCGGTATATCTAATACGATAATATAGTATTATATACCTCAGAAACATCGGATTTGCAAAGCAAATCAGCGGATCGTGAACTCTTGCACCTGGGCAAAAGCCGCTTGGGCTTTGGAACGGTTCGTATATGTATATACAAGACATTAATAAATGAGTTTCAAGAAAGAAGACTGATATATGGAATTCAAGCTGCACAGTGAATTTGCACCTACCGGCGATCAGCCGCAGGCAATAGACGAGCTGGTCAGAGGCTTTGAGGAAGGCAACCAATTCGAGACCCTGCTCGGCGCAACCGGCTCTGGCAAAACATTTACAATGGCAAATGTCATACAGAAGCTGCAGAAACCTACTCTGATAATAGCCCACAACAAGACTCTTGCCGCACAGCTTTACAGCGAAATGAAGGAATTTTTTCCTGAAAATGCGGTGGAGTATTTCGTCTCCTACTATGATTATTATCAGCCTGAAGCATATGTTCCTTCAAGCGATACCTATATAGAAAAGGATTCCGCCATAAATGACGAGATAGATAAGCTCCGCCATTCGGCAACTGCGGCTCTTTCCGAGAGAAATGATGTAGTCATAGTTGCTTCGGTCTCCTGCATTTACGGTCTCGGTTCACCTATAGACTATAAAAAGATGACCGTCTCGCTTCGCCCCGGACAGACACATGATATGCGAGATGTCATGAGACGTCTTGTTGATATGCAATACTCACGAAATGAGATGGACTTTAAACGAGGCTCCTTCAGAGTACACGGTGATGTGCTTGAGATATATCCCTCCTACTCGGGCGGTGAAGCCTTCCGTATCGAGTTCTTCGGTGATGAGATAGACCGGATAAGTGCCATTGACTCCGTGACCGGTCATGTCAAAACAGAGCTCAATCACTGCATAGTATTTCCGGCATCTCATTATGTCGTTCCAAAGGATCAGATGGACAGAGCCTGTGAGGATATTATGCAGGAAATGGAGGAAAGAGTTGCCTTTTTTAATTCCGAGGACAAGCTTATCGAGGCACAGCGCATAAGCGAACGAACGAGCTTTGATGTGGAAATGCTTAAAGAGACAGGTATATGCTCCGGTATTGAGAACTATTCCAGGCATCTTGCAGGCTCAAAGCCTGGTGCTCCGCCTTACACACTTATGGACTATTTTCCAAAGGACTTTCTTATCATAGTCGATGAGTCACATATCACCATTCCTCAGGTGAGAGGAATGTATGCAGGCGATCATTCACGTAAGACCGTACTGGTAGATTACGGATTCAGACTGCCGTCTGCGCTTGACAACAGACCTCTCAACATAGAGGAATTTGAAGAAAAGATCAATCAGATGCTCTTTGTCTCTGCCACTCCCGGACCTTATGAGGAAGAGCATGAGTTGCTTAGAGCAGAACAGATAATCAGACCTACCGGTCTACTGGATCCGCCTATAGCCATACACCCTGTTGAGGGTCAGATAGACGATCTTATCTCAGAGATAAATAAAGAAACCGGCAAGGGCAACAAGGTGCTTGTCACTACTCTTACCAAGAAAATGGCAGAGGATCTGACTGATTACATGAAGAATATCGGTATCAGGGTACGTTATCTGCACTCTGATGTAGACACTCTTGAGCGTAGTCAGATCATACGTGATATGCGACTCAATGTATTTGATGTGCTTGTAGGCATAAATCTGCTCAGAGAAGGCCTTGATATTCCGGAGGTCTCGCTGGTAGCAATACTTGATGCAGATAAAGAGGGCTTCCTGCGCAGTGAAACCTCTCTGATACAGACAGTAGGACGTGCCGCCAGAAATGCGGACGGTCATGTCATCATGTATGCAGATACCATAACCGGATCTATGCAGCGTGCCATCGATGAGACCAACCGCCGCCGTGAGATACAGGATAAATATAATAAGGAGCACGGTATCACTCCTACCACCATCAAAAAGGCCGTTCGTGAGCTTATAACCATCTCCAAGGCTGCCGAAAGCGATCCTAAGGATAATGAGCAGGAGATTGAATCCATGAATCAGCGTGAGCTTAAGGCTCTTGAGACCACTCTTAATAAACGCATGCGTGCCGCTGCCGCCGAGCTGAACTTCGAGGAGGCTATTGCTCTCAGAGACCGCCTTACCGAGATACGAAAGCTGCTGTACGATAAAAATACTTAAGTGCTGCATCCCTCGGAGCATTTTTTTATCGATTAAAGCCGGAGTGCAGTCGTTTTACAGCTGCTTGCAGCTTGGAAAACGACTATAGGACGGCTAAACGAAAATGAGCACAAAGCTTCGGAAGAAGCGGGTGCGAATTTTCGTAGGATTGCGGGAATGCGCAGTACGAAGCTATCCGTATTTAATCGATAAGAGTAGGACGCAATTTCCTATGAGAGAACAAATAGGCTTTGCCTATTCAACTCCCCTGCCCCTCAATCTTGAGGGGTAGTTTTCTTTTTTTATCATTTACTGCATAATGATGGTATGAATATTCTGCAAGAGATCTT
>Ga0129312_1000400_pt1 | contig 38774 bp, 40 predicted proteins | sample O827metagenome_FD_94434 | JGI IMG/M metagenome (GOLD analysis project Ga0129312, IMG submission 94434) | Orangutan group fecal microbial communities from Wisconsin, USA - O827 metagenome | ecosystem: Host-associated > Mammals > Digestive system > Large intestine > Fecal | place: USA: Wisconsin... | reverse complement strand
TTATTATATAATAAGACAATAAAATGAAAAATTATAGCAAAATCAGCTACAATATGACAAAAGTATGAGTGGTTTATTGATTACTTCAGTGAGTCGTAAAATAGCTGATTTTTTTAGTAGAGGAAAAGCGATCGAAAAAGAATAAAGATTATTTCTTTTTGGAGAAATGGATTATGAAACAGAGTTTGCCAGTGAATCAGGAGGGGGAGAGATATGAAAAAGGGAATTAAGATTTTAATAATATCTATAATCGTAATCGGACTATTATCGGCAGCTATATTTATCAGCCAATCAGGTGGTAGTGAAATTTCAGAGGGTACATATTATATTGAGAACTGTGAAGCATATCCGGATGCGTATATTACAGTTAATAATAATGAAATACAATTTCATAATATTGATTTAAATGCACTGTACAGAGAGGAACAACTAGAGAATTATAACAGATTAGTAGAACAAGGAACCATTGCTAAATTATCGGATAGCGTATTAGATCAGGTATCGGACTTGAACTATTTGTTTGTGTCAAATGCATGGCAAATTAATTATGATGAAATAGTAATGGATAAGAATGGCACCTTTACATATGTATATTTTTGTATGGTGCCGGACACATATTTTGGAAAAGTAATTCAGTATGATTCGTTAAGAAAAACAATTCAATTAAATGATGAGGATGTAAATAAGATATTAGTATTTAAGGAGTAATAATGTGTTAAAGGTACGGAATCTCGGAAAAAAATATGAGGATATATCGGGTACAATCTGGCCGGTCAGAGGAGTGGATTTAGATGTGCCGAAAGGTAGATTTTTGTGCATTACCGGAAGGTCCGGCAGTGGGAAAACGACATTGTTGAAAATGCTTGGGGGAATACTGCACCCAACAGAGGGGACGGTTGAAGTAGAGGGTGTGTCTATATATGACCTGCCTGAAAAGAAGCTGGCCGCATACCGATCCGATAAAACAGGGTTTATTTTTCAAGACTATTTTTTAGAGGACAAATATACGGTATACCAGAATATAGAAGTGGCAATGATGATTAACAGAATTCCAGAAAGGAATCGCAAGGATAGAATTGAGGATGCTTTGCAGCAGGTGGGAATGCTTCATAAAGAATTTGCATTCGTTCAAAATTTGTCTGGTGGAGAGAAGCAAAGGATTAGTATTGCAAGGGCAATAGTAACACAACCGGATATATTATTTGCAGATGAACCATGTGGGAATTTGGATGCGGAAAATGGAAGAGAAATTATGCAGTTATTACGCGAACAGGTACAGAAGGGACGAAGTGTAATACTAATAACACATAATCGAGAAGATGCAGAGTTAACAGATGAAATTATTACATTAAAGGACGGAAAAATTATCAATTATGAGAACTAAGGATATCTTTAGATTAATAGGGTATGAGATGAAGCATGAAAGACCGGAGTGGATATCGTCTGTAATAATACAATTTGTTATATATAGTATGGTGTTATTTTTGTTTGGTATGGCCGGTAATGTGGATAACATATTTTGTGAGTATATAAGACCGGCATATCCGGATGGATTTGAATTTGAATTAAAAGGATTTAAAGAGAAAGATATACATACCTTGGAAAAGATGGGGTTTCAAGATGTTACAATATATGAAGACAGAGGGGAAGGAACAGGGATACTAAATGATTTAGATAATATTTGGCTCTATAAATTGATCGCAATTATGAACGGCAGGGACATTTGGAGTGCAAAATTGGATATGGTACTTTCTATTATTTTCTTTGTGCAGTTTGTATTTGGGATAATAGGAATTCTTATGCTTCTACTGATGTTTAACAGTATCTCGAATTCAATAGCTATGAAATTGGATTCGAGAAAAAAATATATAGATATGCTTGTGGCAATAGGATGTACACAAAGGATATGTAAGAAAATATATTATGGATTTTTTTGGATCCGAAACGGAATAGCCTATATGGCAGCAATCGTATGGAATAGTATATGGTTGACATATATGAATCAGATAATGGAAAAGCATATAGGAATTACTATGGAAAATAGATATAATAACTGGAATCTTGTAATTGAAATTGGAATTGTTGGGAGTGTTATAGTATTAGGGTTATTGTTGAGACAATGGAGAAACGTTCAATGGACAGAAAAGATAAAATAAAGATTATTTATTTGAATCTAAAGGCAGGCAGATCAATGGTATGCAAATTAGTAATTGGAATGTCATTCTTAGTGGCTCTTTTGTTCTGCTCGCTGTCGGTTATATATTCTTATTTCTGCTATATGAGGGAATTTGAGAAGAAATATATTGCGGATTGCTATTATTATGAGAATATAGATACATCTGAGGTGACAGGGGATTGGGCAAATAATTTGCTAAGGGATGCGGAAGAAAAAAGAACGACCTATTGTGCAGAGCAGGAGGTAATACTTTTACCGATAGAATCGAACAGAGAAGATGGGAAATTGACCGCGGGAGAAACAAATATAGTAATAGATAAGAAAACACATAGGATTGATGACTATTATATATATAACCGCAAAGCATATCAAAATATATATGACTCAGATTCTTATATTGAGATGGCATTATATCGGAAAGGGATAGCTATAATACCCAAGACAATAATTCCGGCATATGATAAAGAAGCCGGCTGGGTAGTTGGACGGTTTCCGGAGAATCCCGGTGAAATTATGTTAGATACATATATTTTAAAGTTATATGGGATTGAAGGAAATGATTCGGATATTATCGGAAAAAATATAACGATAGCACAGAAAACGGCACAAGGGGAAACCGTGATATTGCAGGAATATGAAATATCAGGAATTCTTCAGGCAGAATATCTTATGAAAAGAGAAAATCTGGATGAGACGGATATTCATTTTGAACATATATTCATAAATCTGCGAGATAGTGATATGTCCCGATTTAGAGTAGAAGGCGGAACGGTTCGGTACTATTTTGATAACTATATGGATTACATTCATAATTATGAAAAATCAGAGGAATTGCTAAGATTAAATCTGGAGCAGATATACGCAGAGACGGATACAAATATAAAATTGACCGGAAACGGAATACAGTATAGCTTGTTAAATTGGCTTATGAATGATGTCGGAAGGATATTAATAGCATTGATCGCTGTATTTTGCGTAGTTGATATGTTTTCGACCGGTTATATTTTGGAATTTTATCGAAAAAGAAATGAAAAATATTTGTCCATGTTAGAGGTCATGGGAATGGTACGGGAGGATCGAAAACAGATTTTCGGAGGAGAAGTAAGTGTAATTATGCTTTTGGCGACGTTATTAGGCTGCTATGTATCCGTAGTTATTCTTCTGATTATGAATTCGTTTGTCAGGCAAATACTGGATTTTTCATTAGCTGTGAATGTAATACCGGTTGGAGCGGCGATCGGTATTAGCTGGATATGTTTTGGAATAATAGTAATGATAATGGATCTACGGGTGAAGTGGAGAAGATAATATAAAAAAGGATACACCGTTCTTGAATATGAGGTGCCCCCTCAATAAACAGGAACGGTGTATCCTTTTTCGTTTGTGTTAACCTCTGGAGCAGTTGTACTGCAGATCCTCCCAACGACGATCGACCTCGTCCTGGAACTGCTGGATCAGGTGCTCATTGCCGGGCTTGAACAGGTGCTTAAACCGGCCCTGTGCCCGGAGGAAGTCCTCGATCGGAAGCTTCTTCTTTGGCTCATAGTTCAGGATCCATTTGCCCTCGATCACTTCGAAGAGCGGCCAGTAGCAGGTCTCGACTGCCAGCTTACAGATCGTCATGATGTCACTGGCATCGTATCTCCAGCCTCGCGGACATGGAGCCATGATATTCAGAAATGCAGGACCCGGAGTATAGATCGCGGATTCTGCTTTGGTATGGATATCCTTGAAGTTGCCAAGGAAGGTTGTCTGACCGACATATGCTACATTATGTGCGGCGATGATCGCAGCCAGATCCTTTCTGCCCTGCAGCTTACCATTGGACTGGGAGCCGACCGGAGTAGTTGTTGTATCTGCGAATCGTGGCGTTGCGGAAGAACGCTGGATACCGGTATTCATGTAGGCACCATTGTCGTAGCAGACATATACCAGATCGTGTCCACGCTCCATCGCACCGGATAAGGACTGGAACCCGATATCATAGGTACCGCCATCTCCGCCAAAGGTGATGAACTTATAGGTGTCATCGATCTTTCCCTTTTTCTTTAATACATTATATGCAGTTTCTACACCGGAGAGTGTAGCACCGGCATTCTCAAATGCATTGTGGATATAGCTGTCCTCCCATGCTGTATATGGATACATGAAGGAAGAAACCTCCAGACATCCGGTGGCATTGCCGATGACCGCTTTATCACCCTCATGCAGAGCACGGAGAACCGCACGAACCGCAATGGTTCCGCCACAGCCTGCACACATTCTATGACCGGGAGCCAGACGCTCCGGCTTATTCATTACTTCTTTAAAATTATACTTTGTAGCCATGATACGTCCCTCCTTACTTTCTCAAACCGATGTAATCAAACTGATCGGTGATCTCGCCGGTTGCTGCGATCGTCTCCAGTCGGTTATAAATATCCTCGAAGTCCTCGACACGGATATCACGACCACCCAGACCGTAGATATAGTTGACTGCCAGAACAGAAGAACGGGCATTATAAAGTGCCTGAGATACCTCGGCACCTAATGGACCACCATTGCCATTGAAGCTGTCGCTACGATCCATGATCGCTAATGACTTACAGTGCGACAGTGCAGCAGCGATCTCTTCTGCCGGGAATGGACGGAAGACGCGAAGCTTTAAAAGACCAACCTTCTTACCCTGTGCCCGGAGTGCATCGATCGCATCCTTACAGGTTCCGGCTGCGGAGCCAATGATCAGGATCGCATACTCTGCATCTTCGAGACAGTATTCCTCAAAGAAGCCGTAATGTCTGCCGGAAATCTCCTCGAATTCCTTAGCGACATCCAGAATCACCTGCTTTGCATTATGCATGGCGGCACGCTGCCCCATCTTTGTTTCCATATAGTAGTTTGAAACCGCGTATGGACCGACGGCCATAGGCTGTTCCGGATTTAGCAGATAGTTTTCCGGTTCATATTCTCCAACAAAGTTCTTTACGACAGCATCCTCCAGCAGCTCGATATTCTCGACTGCGTGGCTGGTGATGAATCCGTCCTGACAGATCATGATCGGCAGCAGGACATCCTTATGCTCAGAGATACGGAAGGCCTGTACCATGTTATCATAGACCTCCTGATTGTTCTCTGCGTAGATCTGTAACCAGCCGGAGTCCCGCGCACCCATACTGTCGGAGTGATCACAGTTGATGTTGATCGGACCGGACAGTGCACGATTGACCAGTGCCAGTGCCAGCGGAAGACGGTTTGAAGCCGCTACATATAGTTCCTCCCACATCAGAGCCATACCACACGAAGAAGTAGCAGTCAGGGCTCTGGCTCCGGCGGCAGATGCACCTACCGTAGCACTCATGGAGCTATGTTCACTCTCTACCGGGATGAACTCGGTATCCATCTTGCCATTTGCAATATAGTTCGCTACGAACTGTGGAATCTCCGTAGATGGAGTGATCGGAAATGCAGGCATAACATCCGGATTGATCTGTTTGATCGCCAGTGCAATCGCCTCATTACCGGATAAACGTTCACGAATAGACATATTACTGGCCCTCCTTCATATCAATGGAATCAAACGGACATACCTTTGCACAGATGCCGCAGCCCTTGCAGTGGTCGTAGTCAAAGTCCTCACGTTCGCAGTTTTTAACCGGGATGGAACTATCCGGGCAAACCGGTACGCACAGCAGACACTGCTTGCACTTCTCCTTGATCCATACAGGAGTCTGGGTTCTCCATTCGCCGGTTTTAAATGAGCGGGAAGTGCCGGCACCGTATACCTGATTGCCGGGGGTAATATCCTGCCATGTACTTTTTTCTGTGATTTTTGAAATATCGGTTGCTGCCATATTACTGCACCTCCTTGAAGGTCATTTTCAGGGCTTCCATATTCCCCTGAATAACTTCCGGTTTTTTAGCAAACTTGTGCTGGAAGGACAGTTCCATCTCGCGTAGAAATGCCTCCTGATCCATAACTTTGGTGATCGCTACGACAGCAGCCAGCATCGGAGAGTTCGGATAATATTTGCCCAGTGTTGCCATAGAGATCTTGTGTGCATCTATGGTGTAAACCTTTCCTGTATAGCCCTTCAGATGCGGAAGAATCTCTTCCTTCGGACGAGAGGTGTTGATAATGATAGCACCATCCTCCCGCAGACCTGCTGTGACATCCACAGACTCTAACAGGGTTTCGTCGACGACAGCTACATACTGAGGGGTATAGATGTTTGAATGGACGCGAATCGGCGCATCACTGATCCGGTTATAGGCCGTAATCGGTGCCCCCATACGCTCTGGTCCATATTCAGGAAAGCCCTGAACGTGCATTCCGGTCTTAAATGCTACATCGGCCAGTAACAGAGCGGCTGTTTTAGCCCCCTGACCGCCCCGGCCATGCCACCGGATCTCAATCGTGTGACTCATGGTTGTGACTCCTTTATCCTTGTATTCTTTGACCGACTGTTCCTGACGATAGGAGAAACCGGTCGAATTATGTATAAAACCATATCCTATTAATTATAGCAGACTTTGGAAAGATGTAAAGTGCCGGATAGCATTGATTGTCAGAAAATATTCAGAATTTACAGAGACTACAATATTGAAATATATAGAATAAAAGTGCTATAATGCAAATGGGAAGCGTAAAGTATCAGAGTGCAGGGGAAATCAAGAGATAACGAGGTGGGAATATGAGACTAACGATAGGAGTCTGCGATGATGAAGGATACTTTCGCCAGCAGATTACGCAGACGATTCAAGAGAAGCTGGCATTTCAGGATGGTATAGAGTATACGATCGATACATTTTCCAATGGTCAGGAATTATTTCAAAATCCAAATCAAATAAAAGAATGTGATGTGCTTTTTATGGACATCAGTATGCCCGGAGAAAATGGAATGCAGGTGGCAGCAAAGGTAAAGCAGCAGAATGAAAAGATCATACTGGTGTTTATTACATCCTATATAGATTTTGCTATAGAAGGATATAAGATAAATGCACTGCGGTATGTGCTGAAGAAAGATCTGAAGGGGGCATTGCCGGAGGCAGTGGATGCTGTGTGCCGGCAGATGAAGATACAGAAGAAGGAACTGTTCTATGACTGTCTGGAAGGCAGGCAGTTGCTTGCTGTTCCGGATCTGTACTACATAGAAAGTAAAGGTCATAAGCTTCAGTTGAATGTCCGAGATGACAGAGTATATACGATGTATGGAAAGCTGGATGAACTGGAAAAGCAGCTAAAAGACTTTCGGTTTATACGGATACACAAGAGCTTTCTGGTGAATTATCAGCATATCCGATCGATTAAGAACTATATTCTTACACTGGATAATGGAGTAGAACTGATGATACCGCGAGAACGTTACCGACAGGTAAAGGAGCAGTACTATGAACTGCGGGGAGGACTACAATGATCTATATTATACGAACGCTGGCACTGACACTAGTAGAGGTTTTATGCTGCCGTATATTCTTTGATACCTTCTTGAAACGAAGAACACTGGAACATCATATGGATAAGGTGGTGTTGCTTGGACTGTGGGGCATGATGTTTGGAGCAGCTTGCATTACAGGGATGGTATGGCGGGTATTGGTTGTAGTATTGGGAACATTTATATGTACAAGAATTTTATATAATGGTTCATTTATACATGTCTTCTTTATAAGTATTGCTGAATACACATTAAATCTAATGGCAGATAGCATTGTAGTATTTTTGCTTCAATTTATATTGCAGGTGGATGTCAAACGAAGTCTGCCTGAAAATACCCTGATAATGATAATGTGTAAATTGTTGTTTCTTTTATGTGTATTAGCGTGTAGTAGGTATTTTCATCATATTGGAAATCTGAGTTATATTCCTGATAAGGACTGGTGTTGGTTGATGGTATTTCCGATTCTTACACTTGCATTGATAGCAGGGATGCTGATATCTCAGGGAATGATGGCTTTGATGTTAAGTGCATTTGGCTTGCTTCTTGCAAATTTTCTTTTTTTTTATCTGGTGCAGGACATTATAAAACGAGAGATGAATATACGCGAGCAACAATTAGGAGAAATACAAGTCAGAAATCAGATGCAGTTATATCAGTCGATGGAGGCAAACTACGAAGAACAGCAGAAAAAGATTCATGATGTTCGGAATCAAATGGAATGCGTTCGGGGGCTGTTAGAAGATAAACAAGATAGCAAAGCACTGGAGTATATTAATCATCTGTATGGAACGTGGGAAAAAGAAGGAGCGTTTATTAATACGAACCATGCAATTGTTAATAGCATATTAAGGCAGAAGCTCATTTATGCAGAGCAAAAGCGGGTTCAACTGGTTTTGGAGGTTCAGGATCTAAGTGCTGTGAGGATGGAGGATGAGGATCTGGTGATTATTCTGGCGAATCTTATAGATAATGGGATAGAAGCATGTGAACGCTTGAAGCAGAAGCAACGAGTCTTAAAGCTTCGAATCTGTCTTGTGAAAAATGAACTACAGATATCTACACAGAATGCGATAGAAGGACAGGTACAAAAGGAACGGGGGATAATAGTTACGAGTAAAAGAGAAAAAAGGAAACATGGAATAGGTTTAAAAAATATACACAGAATTGTAGAAAAATATAATGGGGAAGACTTCATACAATATGGAACGGATTATTTCACTCACACGATTGTAATAGAACAGTAATGATGGGTGAATAAGAATTTACCGCCGATTCGTGTCATAGGCATTGTAGATGGGAAAAATACTAATAAAATGAATATTAGGAGGAAGAAGAAATGCATAAATTGGCGGTCGGATTAACGGCATATATGCTGAAAAATCATGTTAAAGAAGAAGCAGTTCGAGAAGAATGTGAGTATGGTTTAGAACTTATACTGAATGAACTATTGGGAAGCAGTATATTTTTTATAGTAGGAATTGTATTACATAGAACGATTCCTGTGATATTGATTACGATCACATTTTTGTGGCTGCGAAGAAGAACTGGTGGCTTTCATATGAAAAATGAGTGGGGATGTATCTTAGTGAGTGTTGTGACATGTATAGCAGCATTATGGATATCTGAACATATATTTTTTCAAAAGCCGGTGGTTGAGATCGTAATATCTGTAATTTCAGGCATGGTTATATTCCTCTTAGCTCCACTAAATCATCCAAATCTGAATTTAAGCCAAAAGGAAATGGTGGTATGTAGAAAGGCTGTATATAGGCGGGTATTCATAACGCTGAGCGTTATAGGATGCTCTGCATGGCAGACAGGCAACGATGCATATGTACCGTATTTGGTTGCCGGATTGGGATTAGATGCAGGAGTATTGGCACTTGGAAAAATAATGGGACAGGAGGTGAAGAGGCAGGATGGACATGAAGCAAAGACTGTTGGAGTTAGTAGGAACAGCGGCAGTCATAAAGGCGGAAGGTAAAAAGGGATGGCCGCCGGAATGTGCAGGCTATATGTATCAGCCAAAGCGGCCGGCAGTAAAGAAACAAATGAAGGAGGAGTAGGAGTATGAAAAAAAGAAGTATTTTAGTAGTGATTGCGTTGACCTTAGCAGCAGTGTTTGAAATGACATTGATAAGATGTACCAGCTAATGCATTGACATCAGTAATTGATGTGACAGTGAAGAATAATGGTACAGGAAAATCGGATCCGTGGACTTTGAAAACACAGAAAGATGATAATGAAGGAAATTTCTATGTATCAGTTCATACATTAAGTGGAACATCAACAATCTTTTTTTCATCTTGGGATGCAAATGGTCGACAGGTATCAGAAGTATATGGGTATGGTATTTGCACTAGTGTTGCACGTCCGTATAGACAGGCGTATGGAAGTTATATGGCTTCGGCAGGTAATAGTTATCGTTTATTGGCTAGTACACAAGGGGTTAGCAAATCTGTTCATGCAACTGGATATTATACGCCATAAGGATATGCAGAAACGGGAGACAGGTAACCACTGTCTCCTATATTATATAGAAAAAGGAGTTGGTGGTTATGAAGAAAATAGGCAGACGATTAATAATAGTTGGGCTGGAACTTGCGATTCTTTTGACTGGGTGTAATAGGGAACAGGTGCCAGAAGATATTGCTTTCCCGGAACGATGCAGTTATGAGGGGGAACATTTACGGATAGATGCAGATGTCATTACTCCGGAGAATTTGACTTTTTATAAGGGAAAAGGGATGCCGATCTCCATTGACTATCCTGCAATGGGGGAGGAACTTATGGGACCGGAAGGATACGAAGCAATGGGACAGGAACAGGGAGATACGTTGGTAAGAGACAAATATGTTTTTGGCTGGGGAGAGTTGACGAATACTTGCCACTATGTGACACCGGCTGAGTGGGATTTGATAAACAGTGTTTATATTGAACCAAATAATCCGTTATACAATCTGGATGCTTATACAGAACAGAAAGAGTTTTCATTTGCAACAGAACAGGAGGCGTTAGAAGAAGTAAAAGGTTTTCTGAATCGTTATAATTTGGGAATTGATGATACATGGAAGATAACGACCTACTATCTAGATCATGAGATTTTAAAGGAAGAGGAGAACGTCATGACGATGGAAATGGAGGATGATGTTTCACTCCATAAGCAGGACTGGTCAGAAGCAGATGATGCATATCTGTTCTTTTTAGATCCATACTATGGAAATTATCCGGATTATCATAGTAATGGTTCGTATTCGGCTCTTGCAGGACCAAGTGGAGCTCCGGTTTCTGTTATCTATGGCAGGACTGGAATTATATCACTAATGATTGAAAATCCGTATAGCCATGAACAGACAGATACGACAGTTGATTTATTGCCGATGGATGAGATTGTTGAACGGCTGCGACAGCGATTTGACGATGTGGTGGGTGACAATATGTACTTTTATGCATATTCTATGCAGCTATGTGCGGATGCAAAGATACATATATCAGATACGGAACAGTCAGTTACGATTCCAATGCCTTATAAGCAGACGGAAACCGATATGATACCAGTTTGGGCGGTTCGCTTTACACAGTCGGACGGAGATTTTGATGAAGATGGAAAGGCGTTGGAGATTCGAGTCAATGCGGCAACAGGGGAGATTATGGAATGATAAGAGAAATATTTCGGCTAGAAGGTCAGGAATTGCGGCGCATGGTTACTTCTTTGCAGTTCTGGCTAGCGGTTTGTGGTGTAACATTTTTGTATTATATTACGAGTCATATGGGGACAGTTAGCTATCAGGCAGTTTTAATACGGGTACTTGAGATACCCATGGGAGGTGTTGGGGGAATGGCTGTCTGGGCAGTTGTAGTGTATCCGACGATGAGCCGGATGTTGCAGGAACTGGAACATCGATACTATATGCCAATACTTACCCGAACAAGTCGGACGAGTTATCTGGCGAGTCGGATTCTATTTGTTTATGTTGGGACGATGTTGACAGAGTATACAGCATTGGTACTCTATGTACTGGTTAGTCTATTATCGTTACCAATGGGATCTGCGGAAGTTGTTACATTTCTGGGATACCATCCGGCTTATTTGGGGCTAATGGCATATCCATGGTTGTATCTTCTGGTGGTATTTGTGCAGTTTAGTTGTCTGACCGGAACACTGTCGTTGATCGCTTTACTTACACTGCTCTATCGACCGAATCTGATGATGGCTTGTATTACACCAATCCTGTTTTTGTACTTGGAGGATTATGTGCTTCAAAGGATTTTGGGTTGGCCAAGATACAAAAGTATTGCTTTATATGAAGCAGCATATATGTCTATAGCAGAAAATATAGAGACCTCGTGCATTCTAGGGTATATTCAGATGTTGATTGTCAGTGTTATCGCTGTGCTGTTGATAAAGAAGGTATTTCGGTGGAGGGTAGAACATGGGTAAAAAGTGGTTAGGAAGGGTACAAGCAGGACTGTACGGAGTTGTTAACGGACGATTCTGTATTGCTTTACTACTTGTGTTTGTCATGGAGTGCATTATGGTGGATGGCACCTCTGAATTTTTACGAGAGTGGAATCTGCGGATAACACCTTGGATGCTACCGCACTATTTTAGTGATGGTTTGTTTCGGGTATATTATGGTTTTATCGTATGCTATATGTATGCAGACGTGCCTTTTATGAGTCGGTCAGAGATGCTGAGGGTGATACGATACGGAAGATTCCGATGGGCAGTGGCGAAGGAAGGAGTGATTGGTTTGCGATCAGTGCTGATGGCGGTGTGGTTATGGATTTGGTCAGTGCTATTGTATATACCGCACCTGACGTTCTCTCGTGACTGGGGAACAGCGATTCGATCGTTGAGCTACACCTTAGCGAATACAGAGAAGTATGCGATTTGGGGAGGCGGTTCGGCTAGCATACTGGGACGATATGAACCTATACAGGCACTGTTACTTTGCATGGGTCTATTGGTGGCGGTCACTGTGATGATTGGACTTATAATGATGATGCTTAGTTTGTATGCCGGTCGGACAGTAGCGATAACGGCAGCAATGGTATTGAGTGGTCTGGCAATTGATTTGTCTGGACGACCAATGATTATGAAATTGTATTATATTTCGCCATATACATGGCTGGATGTAGGCTGCTATGATCGACAGGCGTTTGTTATTAATCGATATCCGGGACTTCAATATGTTTGTAGCATAACAGGAATGCTTATAATAATATTTACGATCATGATCGTGATGCGGATGAAGCGGACAGAGTTTAAGTGGAATAATGAGGAGGCGTAGGAGAATGGTAGAAAACACAGATCAGAAGATGGAACAGGAAAGCCGACAGCCGGTGATTCGGGTACAAAAGGCGGAAAAGTACTTCGGAAAGCAGAAAGTACTTTCTGATGTGAACCTTGACTGCTATGCAGGGGAGATTACTGGTATTGTGGGACATAATGGTTCCGGTAAAACGGTGCTGTTCAAGTGTATATGTGGGTATTTCTATCTGGATGCGGGAATGATACAGGTGAACGGAAAGGAAATGAATAAGGGACAGGATATGCTGCAGAATGCTGGAGTTATCATAGAGGAACCGGCATTTATGGGAAACAGTAGTGGTATGCGGAATCTGGAATGCTTGTACTGCATTCGGCATGCCTATGACCGGGAACATCTGGAGGCGGTGATGATGAAGGTAGGGCTGGATCCAAAGTCAAAGAAGCGGGTAAAGAACTATTCCATGGGTATGCGCCAGCGGCTGGCGATCGCGCAGGCGATCATGGAGGATCAGGAGATCCTGATTCTGGATGAACCGATGAATGGTCTGGATAAGAACGGAGTTGCAGAGATGCGGGAGGTGTTTCAGGAGCTGAAGCAGAGAGGAAAGACTATACTTCTGGCCAGCCATAATAAAGAAGATATCGATGTTCTCTGCGATCATGTGTATGAGATGGAGATGGGGGTACTGCGGCCGGTGCGATGAAAGATGGAACGAGGTATTTTTCTTGTCAATTCTCTATATAATAATCTGTGTAATCGGTTTGCCAATCATGGAAAAACATGGTAGGATATAAACGTGATAGTAGCTTTATATGAAAACTGATTGATAATATAGAAAGAATTGACAGGAGGAATATCGATGAAACGAATGGGTGCATATGATTTACTGGCACAGGAAGAGATCCCGGAGCTATCAGCGACCGGATATATATATCGTCATAGAAAGACGAAGGCACGCGTGGTAGTGATTAGTAATGAAGACACGAATAAGGTCTTTACGATCGGATTCCGGACCCCACCGAAGGATGATACCGGAGTACCGCATATTATGGAACATTCTGTACTTTGCGGATCCAGAAAGTTCCCGGCGAAGGATCCGTTTGTGGAATTAGCAAAAGGCTCTCTGAATACATTTCTGAATGCAATGACCTATTCAGACAAGACGGTGTATCCGATTGCCAGCTATAATGATAAGGACTTCCAGAATCTGATGGATGTCTATCTGGATGCGGTATTCCACCCGAATATCTACATTCATGAGGAGATCATGAAGCAGGAAGGCTGGCACTATGAGCTGGAGGATCTGGATGGAGAACTGACCTATAATGGCGTTGTATATAATGAGATGAAGGGTGTGTATTCCGATCCGAACCAGCAGCTGGCGCGACTGATTCAGATGTCACTGCTTCCGGATACGACCTATGCCTGTGAGTCCGGCGGAGAGCCGACAGCGATCCCGAAGCTGACCTATGAGGCATTTTTGGATTTCCATCGGAAGTATTATCATCCGTCAAATAGCTATATCTATCTGTATGGAGATATGAATGTGGAAGAGAAGCTGCGTTTCATCGATGAAGAGTATCTCAGTCACTATGAGTATCAGAAGGTAGACTCCCGGATTCATATGCAGATCGAATATCCGGAGCCGGTGTCAAAGACCTATTCCTATTCGTTGGCAGAGGCAGAGGAACCGGAGGACAATACTTTCCTGTCCTATAATGTTGTGATCGGCACCAGTCTGGATCCGGAGCTTTATATGGCGATGCAGCTTTTGCAGTCGGTTCTGCTGGATATGCCGGGAGCTCCGCTTAAGCAGGCGTTGATTAAGGCAGGGATCGGAAAGGATATCGAATCCTCTTATGACAGTACGATTCAGCAGCCGATCTTCTCGATCATAGCCCATAATGCGAATCCGCAGGATGAAGAGCGGTTTATCGAGGTGATTCGGGAGACCCTTCAGCAGATATGTAAGGATGGGGTGCCGAAGAAGGCGATGCAGGCAGCCATCAATCATCTGGAGTTCCAGCTTCGTGAGTCGGACTTCGGTCGGTATCCGAAGGGACTGATGTATGGATTGAAGTCCTTTGACAGCTGGCTGTACGATGATATGGCACCGTTTATTCATATCGAAGTAGGAGAAACACTGGAGTTTATGAAACGGGGGCTGGAGAATGGATACTTTGAACGCACGATTCAGACCTATCTGTTGGAGAATCCGCATCGGAGCAGTGTCACACTGAAGCCGGAGCGGGGGCTGAATGAGAAGCAGGAGGCTGCGGTAGCAGAGGAACTGGCAGCCTATAAGAACTCCTTATCCGAGGCAGAGCTGGAGCAGATCATTGCAGATACAAAGGCTTTGAAGGCATATCAGGCAGAACCGTCCAGTGAGGAGGACATTCGGAAGATTCCATTGCTGCAGATTTCAGATATTGAGCCAAAGATTCAGCCACAGCAGAATATTAAGAAGGAGCTGTTTGGGATTCCGGTCATCGTACATCCGATATTTACGAATGGAATCGCATATATCCACCTATGCTTTAAGCTGGATAAGCTTCCGACAGAGATGCTGCCGTATGCAAATCTGCTGGCAAAGATTCTGGGCATGATTGATACAGAAAACTATACCTACAATGAACTCGCCAGTGAGATCCGGCTGAAGTCCGGCAGTATTCAGACCAGCTTTGATATCCGGGGAAATCTGGATCCGGACGGTTATCTGCCGACCTTTGATGTGAAGGCGAAGATGCTGTATGAGCAGACGGGAGATACGTTTAAGCTGATGGAGGAACTGCTGCTGCATAGTAAGCTGTCGGATACCGAACGTTTAAAGGAGATCATTGCAGAACTGAAGACGGCGATGAAGCCGGATATGGTGAGTCGTGGACATATCACGACAGCACTGAGAGCGATGTCGTATATATCTGTTACGAACTATGTGAAGGAGCAGGCGAAGGGTATAGACTACTATGAGTTTTTGGATGATCTGGATCGGAACTTTGAGGAGCGGAAGGAACTGCTGGTAGAGAAGCTCCATGCGGTACTGGAAGAGATCCTGTATAAGGATAATCTTTTGATATCGTATACAGCCGATAATGATGTAGAGGAAGCCATCGGTATGAACGTCACTCTGTTTTCGGTTTATCTGTCTACGAGAAAGCAGGAGAAACCGGAAGAGAATCTGGCACCGGTGATACGCAATGAGGGATTTAAGACGGCGAGTCAGGTGCAGTATGTAGCGACTGCCGGAAATTATAAGAATGCCGGGTTTGAGCCATCCGGAGCACTGCGGGTTCTGGAGACGATCTTCTCCTATGATTATCTGTGGATCAATGTCCGGGTACAGGGCGGTGCTTATGGCTGTATGTGTGCGTTTGGTGACAATGGAAATAGCTATCTGACCTCGTATCGGGATCCGAACCTGATGGAGACCTATGAGATCTATCGGAGGGCAGCAGACTATGTGGCAAACTTCCGGGCGGATGATCGGGATATGACGAAGTATATCATCGGAACGATCGGAGCTGCCGACATTCCGTTGAATGCATATGATCGAGGCGAACGGGATCTGGGACTTTATCTGGCCGGTATCACAGATGAGTACCGACAGGCACGACGGGATGAACTGCTGGCTACGAATCAGGCAGCGATCCGGGGGCTGGCACAGCTTGTACAGTCTGTTGTATCGACCGGAACGATCTGTGCGATCGGTAACGAGAAGAAGATTGATGCGGAAGCAGAGCACTTTAAGAGTGTCAGAAGTGTATTCTAAGGATAAATAAGAGGAACAGATATGAAAAACGGATATAAATCAGGCTTTGTTACGATCATCGGACGGCCGAATGTAGGAAAGTCTACGTTGATGAATCACTTGATCGGTCAGAAGATCGCGATTACGAGCAATAAGGCACAGACCACGAGAAACCGGATACAGACAGTATATACCTGTGACCGGGGACAGATCATATTTCTGGATACTCCGGGAATCAACCGTGCGAAGAATAAACTGGGGGAATATATGATGAGTGCAGTAGACAGTGCCCTGAGTGAGATGGATGTGGTGCTGTGGCTGGTAGAGCCTACGACCTATATCGGGAAGGGCGAGCAGGCGATCATCGAACGGCTAAAGAAGGTAAAGACGCCGGTTTTGCTGATTATAAATAAGATCGATACGGTAGAGGAGAAAATGGTACAGAAGGCGGTAGAAGCCTATCGGAAGGAGTATGACTTTGATGCGATTCTTCCGGTATCTGCGCTGCGGAATCGGAATACCGATCAGATCATACAGGCGATCTTAAAGTATCTGCCGGAAGGCCCACAGTACTACGATGAGGATACGATCACCGATCAGCCGGAGCGTCAGATCGTGGCAGAGATGATACGGGAGAAGGCACTGCGCTGTCTGGATCATGAGATCCCGCATGGAATCGCAGTGGTGATCGACCGCATGAAGGAGCGGGCAGACGGAAGAATCATAGATATAGATGCAACGATTATCTGTGAACGGGATTCTCACAAGGGCATTATCATAGGTAAGCAGGGTGCCATGCTGAAGAAGATCGGAACGCAGGCCAGAATCGATATGGAGAAGCTTCTGGATACGAAGGTAAACCTGAAGCTGTGGGTGAAGGTCAAGAAGGACTGGCGCGATAGTGATTATCTGCTAAAGAACTTTGGATTTGAACAGCGTGAGAAGTAAGAACGGGATCGAAAAGGTTAGGAAAAGCTATGAAAAGTGCAGGTGAAAGAAGATGCCGAGTGTGAATATAGAAGTGACCGGCATGGTGTTATCTGCTACACAGGTCGGAGACTATGACCGCCGGCTGGTGATCCTGACGAAGGAGAAGGGAAAGATCGCAGCCTTTGCCAGAGGAGCCAGACGGAATGGCAGTGTATTGACGGCTGCCTGTCAGCCGTTTACCTATGGAGTGTTCTCTCTCTTCGCAGGCAGGGATGCATATCGGATACAGAGTGTAGAGGTGAAAAACTACTTCGAGGCGGTAAAGACGGATCTGGATGCACTTACCTACGGTGCATATTTCTGTGAGCTGGCGGATTATCTGACGCATGAGAATACGGATGACCGGGAACAGCTAAAGCTTCTGTATATGACGCTGCTGGCGATCGGGAAGAAACGGATGTCAGCCCGGCTGATTCGGCGGGTATATGAGATCCGGGCACTGGCTCTGGACGGAGAGGAGATGCAGGTGTATGCCTGCGTGAAATGTGGAAATCAGGGAACCGGATATGTATTCAGTGCCAGACAGGGCGGACTGCTGTGTGTGGATCACTGCCGGATCGATTATGATATCGGAGAACTGCTGAATCCCTCTACGGTATATACACTGCAGTACATTTTAAGTACTACGCTGGAACGCCTGTATTCCTTTGAGGTATCGGCAGAGGTACAGGAGGAGCTGGATCAGATCTGCAGTGCATTTATGGCAGAATATGTGGATCAGAGATTTAAGTCTGTAGAATTTATTGATACTCTGACTTGCAATCTGACAGATTAGAAGTTACAATGTATGAGTTATGAGTGCTATAGATTATGACATGAGGAGGAAAATAGCATGAGACATAAACATTTACTGGTGGGAGTGGCACTTGGACTGGCACTGTTGACAGGATGTGCGGTAAAGATGGACACGATAACAGTAAATACCATGATTATTGAGAAAAAGGGGACGATTTCTGACATATCTGTAGAGGATTTTTCCGGCGGCAGCTATGATATGGCCGGTCTGGAGCAGTATGTAACGGATGAGATCGACTCGTATAATCAGAAGGCCGGAGCGGACAGTGTGGTTATGAAGGCACTGGATACGGAGAACCCGATCGTGAAGGTGCAGTTAACCTATCAGGATATGGACAGCTATAATGGGTTTAATGATACGGCTTATGAGCTGAAGGATCTGGCAGAGGAAACGCTGACGGGCAGTTTTACGGCAGCAGACGGGTCAACGGTGAATGCAACGGAGATTAATGGTGAGAAGCTGAAGGTTCTGAAGGTGAGTGATGCGATGGATATTATTTATAAGGGCAAGGTTCTGTACTATAATCAGTATGTGACCGAGAATGATGGTACTTATACTGCATCCGGTGAAGGAGAAGCCGTACTGGTACTGAAGTAGACGGGAAGGCGTATAGAAGCATACCTGAGAACTGAGAATATACAAGGTAAGAGAGGTTAAGAACATGGAAAAGACTATGGACAAGATTGTGGCACTGGCAAAAGCGCGTGGATTCGTATATCCGGGATCTGAGATCTACGGTGGACTGGCAAATACCTGGGACTACGGGAATCTGGGTGTAGAACTGAAGAATAATGTGAAGCGTGCATGGTGGAAGAAGTTTATTCAGGAGAATCCATATAATGTAGGTGTGGACTGTGCGATTCTGATGAATCCTCAGACATGGGTAGCATCCGGTCATTTGGCTGGATTCGCAGATCCGTTGATGGACTGTAAAGAGTGTCACGAGAGATTCCGCGCAGATAAGCTGATCGAAGACTATGCGCAGGAGCATGGAATCGATCTGGGCGGTTCGGTCGATGGATGGGATCAGAACCAGATGATGAGCTTTATTGAAGAGAATCAGGTACCATGTCCGACCTGTGGTAAGCATAACTTTACAGATATCCGTCAGTTTAACCTGATGTTCAAGACCTTCCAGGGGGTTACAGAGGATGCAAAGAATACTGTATATCTTCGTCCGGAGACCGCACAGGGTATCTTCGTAAACTTCAAGAATGTACAGAGAACCTCCCGTAAGAAGATTCCGTTTGGTATCGGTCAGATCGGTAAGTCTTTCCGGAATGAGATCACACCGGGTAACTTTACCTTCCGTACCAGAGAGTTTGAACAGATGGAGCTGGAGTTCTTCTGTGAGCCGGGAACCGATCTGGAGTGGTTTGCATACTGGAGACAGTTCTGTATTGACTGGCTGAAGAATCTGGGTATGAAGGAAGAGGAGATGAGAGCCAGAGATCATTCTCCGGAGGAGCTGTGCTTCTATAGTAAGGGTACAACGGATATTGAGTTCTTATTCCCGTTCGGCTGGGGCGAGCTGTGGGGTATCGCAGATCGTACCGACTATGATCTGACACAGCATCAGAAGACATCCGGTGAGCCGATGGATTACTTTGATGATGAGAAGAAGGAGAAGTATATTCCATACGTTATCGAGCCATCTCTGGGTGCAGACCGTGTTACACTGGCATTCTTATGCAGTGCATATGATGAGGAAGAGCTGGAAGGCGGCGATGTACGTACCGTTCTTCATTTCCATCCGGCACTGGCACCTGTTAAGATCGGTGTCCTGCCATTATCAAAGAAGCTGGCAGAGGGTGCAGAGAAGATCTATGCAGAACTGTCAAAGTACTATAACTGTGAATATGATGACAGAGGAAATATCGGTAAGCGGTATCGTCGTCAGGATGAGATCGGAACTCCATACTGTATCACCTACGACTTTGAGTCTGAAAATGACGGAGCGGTTACGGTTCGTGACAGAGATACGATGGAGCAGGAGCGTGTGAAGATTGCAGATCTGAAGGCCTACTTTGAGGAGAAGATGGCGTTCTGATACGAAAAAGAAACCATATGATATATATAAAGAATGGATCCGTATCAATGATACGGATCCATTCTTTTGCTTTCGCTATGTATGTGACGATAATACAATAAATCGATTTATTTCTGTGAAGATTCTTCCATCTCGTCGATAACAGCCGTCAAGGTCTTTAAGGAAGACTTGATCGAACGGTTGATTTCGCCGGAGTTTACAGCCAGCTTGCCGAACTCGGAAGCTACGACAGCGAATCCACGACCGAATTCACCGGCTCTTGCTGCTTCAATGGAAGCATTCAGGGACAGAATCTTCTGCTTGCTTTCGATCTTGTCCAGTGCTAAAGACTTCTCATTGATTTCTTCAATCAGGTCGGCGGCCTGTGAGATGTCATTTTCTAATGTAGCAACCAGATCGCTGCTGTTTGTTTTGTTATATTCGGAAGAAACGATCAAATTCACCATATCACCCAACAGCTTAACTGCGCTGTGAACGGCTTCTTCTGACTTAACCGGTACTTCGCGGACTGCATCGATATCTGCATTTACAGCGGCGGCAATGCTCTCTAACTGCTCGTCCTCTCCATCACCGACAATCACCTGTCCACCGATGATACGGCCGAGATAGCTGCCGGCTACAATGATATCAGTGGCAAAGTTTGTCAGACCGGACTGTACAGAGAAGATGGCAGAATCAGAACCGCTGCGGCTGCTACGCTTCCATTCATCCAGATCGCCTTTGGTATATCGGCTGCAAAAATCAGAAAGGCCGAAAGCATCGGTTAGATAATTGCCTTCATTATCTACGGCAATTGCAGTCATGCCGGTTGCCGTTGTCCAGTCGTCCAGGATCTGCTCCAGTAGGGAGAGATCAAAAAAAACTTTAATATGCATAATGTAGACCCCCGTATTTCATAATAGTAAATTAATAGTAAATCTTCGATAATTATAACTTATAACGAAATTTATAATAAATATTATACCGTAATTGTGCGTTTTTGCAATATTTTATGACAAAAATATGACAAAAAAGTAAAAAAAGAAGAGAAAGTCTGTTGACATAAGGCATATCCTTTGATAGAATACAAATGTAACAAGTTGTAACAGATTTGTAATAATTACGAAAACATGGAGTAACATATGAAAAAGACAGTGATCAGTGTTGCGATTATGGTAACCGTTGGAACCGGTTTAATATTCGGTACTCGTGCAGTTACCCCGCAGCAGAAGATAGAAGCGGCACCTACAGCAGTTGAGCAGGCAGAGATTTCAGAATTAGATGTAGAGATGAAGATGGAGTCCAGTGCGACTGAAGAGACAACAGAGGAAGCTACCGAAGCGACGGAAGCGACAGAGGCAGTTCCGGAGGAGCCGACCTGTCAGTACCCGGAGTGGCAGAATTCCGTAGTAGCAAATATCGAAGGCAGTCTTCGGGTTCGGGCGGAGGCCAGTACCGATGCAGAGATCGTTGGAAAGCTGTATCCGTATGCAGTGGCTACGATCGTAGAACGCGGCGATGCATGGACGAAGATCGAGTCCGGATCGGTTAGCGGTTATGTGGCAAATGAGTTCCTGTTATTTGGAGATGATGCTGGTGCGTATATTACAGAGAATTATAAGTATTGTGCAACCGTAGAGGTTCCGGCATTGAATGTCAGACAGGATGCAAGTACAGAGAGTGCATGTATCGGATCTGTAACAGGTGGACAGGAATTAGACATACTGGGTGAGACCGATGAGTGGGTTCAGATTCAGTATTCTGAGGATACAGTAGGATATGTAGCGAAGGAGTTTGTCAATGTAGGATGGAATTATCCGACTGCTATGACGTTGGAAGAGGAACAGGAGATGATTCAGGCAGCACTGGCAAAGCAGGCTGCGGCACAGACCACGAGAAGCACCGGCAGTTCTTCTGAGATAGCAACACTTCCTCCGGTCAATACTTCGGCAGAAGGCTTGGCACTGGGACAGCAGATCGCCGGCTACGCATGTCAGTTTCTCGGAAATCCATATGTATATGGTGGAAGCAGTCTGACAAATGGTACCGACTGCAGCGGATTTACGATGGCAGTATATGCACAGTTTGGATATTCGCTGAGTCATTCCTCCGGCGTACAGATGGGACAGGGAACACCGGTATCGCTGGATGCGGTACAGCCGGGTGATATTATCTGCTACTCCGGTCATGTGGGACTGTATATCGGTGGTGGACAGATCGTACATGCCAGCACAGAGTCAACCGGTATCATTATTTCAAATATGTATTATACGACTCCGATCGGAGCGAGAAGAATCGTACAGTAATAAACGTAAAATTGTGTGTGTGATTACACCTTTGACCGACGTCTTATGGGCGTCGGTCTTTTACGTTATGCAATCTTTTGCATTTTTATGAAAAAAACAGGTAAAATTTTAAATATTTCACAAAAATGACTTCAAAAAAGCAGAAATTATGATATAATAAATTCCAGTGACTGTGCTGTTTTGCACGGGACAGAATAATCAACACTTAGGAGGTAAGTAACAAATGGCAAACAAGTGGGTTTATATGTTTAGCGAAGGCGACATGACTATGCGTAATCTTCTTGGTGGTAAGGGCGCAAACCTTGCCGAGATGACTACGATCGGCCTTCCGGTTCCACAGGGTTTCACTATTACTACAGAAGCATGTACACAGTACTATGAGGATGGACGTAAGATTAACGATGAGATCATGGCTCAGGCTATGGAAGGCGTTAAGAAGATGGAAGAGATCAACGGCAAGAAGTTCGGCGATCTGAAGAATCCTCTGCTAGTATCTGTACGTTCAGGTGCCAGAGCTTCTATGCCTGGTATGATGGATACCATCCTGAACCTTGGTTTGAATGATGAGGTTGTGGCAGCTATGATCGCTGGTAACCCGGATCCTGCATTCGAGCGTTTCGTATATGACTCTTATAGACGTTTCATCCAGATGTTCTCAGACGTTGTTATGGAAGTTGGTAAGAAGTACTTCGAGCAGTTAATCGACAAGATGAAGGAAGAGAAGGGTGTTAAGTACGATGTTGAGCTGACAGCAGCTGACTTAAAGACTCTGGCTGAGCAGTTCAAGGCTGAGTACAAGAATCAGTTAGGCTCAGATTTCCCTTCAGATCCTGTAGAGCAGTTGAAGCTGGCTATTGAAGCCGTATTCAGATCATGGGATAACCCAAGAGCGAACGTATACAGAAGAGACAATGATATCCCTTACTCATGGGGTACTGCAGTTAACGTAATGCCTATGGTATTCGGTAACTTAAATAACGAGTCCGGTACAGGTGTTGCATTTACTCGTGATCCTGCAACCGGTGAGAAGAAGTTAATGGGTGAGTTCTTAAAGAACGCACAGGGCGAGGACGTAGTTGCCGGTGTTCGTACACCAATGCCGATCGCTCAGATGGAACAGGAATTCCCGGAAGCATATGCAGAGTTCATCAAGGTATGTGAGACTCTTGAGAATCACTACCATGATATGCAGGATATGGAATTCACAGTAGAGAACAAGAAGTTATACATGTTACAGTGCCGTAATGGTAAGAGAACCGCTCAGGCAGCTCTGCAGATCGCTTGTGACTTGGTAGATGAAGGACATAAGACAGAAGAAGAAGCAGTTGCTATGATCGATCCTCGTAACCTGGATACATTGCTTCATCCACAGTTCGATGCAGCAGCATTAAAGAAGGCTACTCCAATGGGCAAGGGCTTAGGTGCTTCTCCTGGAGCTGCTTGTGGTAAGATCGTATTTACCGCTGCTGATGCTGAAGAGTGGAATGCAAGAGGTGAGAAGGTAGTTCTGGTAAGACTGGAAACCTCCCCAGAAGATATTACCGGTATGAAGGCTTCTCAGGGTATCTTAACCGTTCGTGGTGGTATGACCTCTCATGCAGCCGTAGTTGCACGTGGTATGGGTACCTGCTGTGTATCCGGTTGTGGCGATATCGCTATGGACGAAGAAAACAAGAAGTTTACATTAGCTGGCAAGGAGTTCCACGAGGGAGACTTCATCTCTATCGATGGTACAACCGGTAACATCTATGATGGTATTATCCCAACAGTAGATGCTACAATCGCTGGTACATTTGGACGTGTTATGGCTTGGGCTGATAAGTACAGAACATTAAAGGTTCGTACAAATGCAGATACTCCTGCAGATGCTAAGAAGGCTCGTGAGCTTGGTGCAGAAGGTATCGGTCTTTGCCGTACAGAGCATATGTTCTTCGAGGAAGACAGAATTGCTGCTTTCCGTGAGATGATCTGCTCCGATACAGTAGAAGAAAGAGAAGCTGCTCTGGATAAGATTCTTCCATATCAGCAGGGCGACTTCAAGGCATTATATGAAGCTCTGGAAGGTAACCCGGTTACGATCCGTTTCCTGGATCCACCTCTTCATGAGTTCGTTCCTACCGAGGAAGCTGACATTGAGAAGCTTGCAAATGCTCAGGGCAAGTCAGTAGAGCAGATCAAGACAATTATCGCTGGCTTACATGAGTTCAACCCTATGATGGGTCACAGAGGATGCCGTCTGGCTGTAACTTACCCGGAAATCGCTAAGATGCAGACTAAGGCAGTTATCCGTGCAGCTATCGAGGTTCAGAAGGCACATCCGGATTGGAATGTTAAGCCTGAGATCATGATCCCATTGGTTTGCGAAGTTAAGGAATTAAAGTACGTTAAGAAGGTAGTAGTTGAGACTGCTGATGCTGAGATCGCTGCTGCAGGCGTTAAGCTGGAGTACGAAGTAGGTACTATGATCGAGATCCCTCGTGCAGCTTTAACTGCTGATGAGATCGCTAAGGAAGCTGACTTCTTCTGCTTCGGTACAAACGACTTAACTCAGATGACATTTGGTTTCTCTCGTGATGATGCCGGTAAGTTCTTAAATGCTTACTATGATACAAAGATCTTCGAGAATGATCCATTTGCTAAGCTGGATCAGACCGGTGTTGGTAAGTTAATGGATATGGCTATCAAGTTAGGTAAGCCGGTTAATCCTAAGTTACATGTAGGTATCTGTGGTGAGCACGGTGGAGATCCTTCATCTGTAGAGTTCTGCCACAAGATTGGTCTGGATTACGTTTCATGTTCTCCATTCCGTGTACCAATCGCAAGATTAGCTGCTGCACAGGCTGCTATTGCAGCAAAATAAGCGAAAATTTCATAATAGGAGAAGTTCATCTTTTCGATATGAAATTGGACTATGAAAAGGCTTCGCAGTACAGGAAATCCCAAGGAACTTACCTTCGTAAGAACCAGTGGAAAGACCTGAATGTAGAAGTGTACACAGTCATATAGGCTATAATCCCTGCTATTGGCGAAAGCTGGTAGCAGGGATTTTTTGCAAATAATAATATTTCATTAACTAAGGATGCTATCATATATAAAATGAAATCGAGTATGATAAAAAAGAAAGATAGAAGGGCAGGGATGGCATGAGAATTACAAAGATGAATCTGGTATTAAATGAAGACTGTAGTACCAGACTGGAAACTGAATCCTGTAAAGAGTATGATGAACTGGATCGGTTGGATAAACCATGGAAGGTTGCCAAGGTACTTGTGAATTGTTTTTCTCTGGATAAGCGGGCAGAAGAATATACCTATCTGATCGCAACGACATCCCAATGTATCCCGATTGGATTTTTTGAAATCAGTCACGGAACCTGTAATGCCGCACTGGTAGGAGTCAGAGAGATTATGATTCGGGCATTGATGGTTGGAGCTGTCAATATCATGCTGGTGCATAATCATCCAAGTGGATTTGTAATCCGTCAAAGGAAGATGAAAAAATCACAATGGAACTGGCAAAGGCAGGGAAGCTGATAGGGATTCATTTCTTGGATCACATCATTATAGGAAAAGCTTGCTATTATAGTTTTCGGGAGCAGGACAGGATGAGAGAAGAAAAAACAGACAGAGAGCTTTCATTTTAAAAGTTTTTTGAAGAAATTTTCAAAAACCTCTTGACAAGCACCCAAACCGTGTTAAACTAAATAGCAATTACATGAAAAAGGATATATCTTTCAAAACAAAGGGAAAGACTGTTTTGGAAGATATGTCCTTTTTTGCTGTTTAAACAAAAATCTGTGACAGCAGTGTGAACTGAAATGGAAGAAACAGAAAGGAGAAGGCAGATGGAAAGGAAATCACTGGAAACAAGGTTAAAGCAGATAGAGGAGGGATTGCCGGGAGATATTGACATTTTAGCGGTTCTGGTGAAACGGTTGGAAGATATGCCAATCCAAGGTTATATGGCGGGCTTTCCGGATGAGATTCAGACTCTGAAATGTTATCTGAAGCTGTCGGAGGAGGAATTTGCAGGATTTACCTATCGTGAGATTGTGGAGCTGGTTACCGAGTATTACCATAATTCGGAAACGCATGAGATTGGAAAACTGGCGATGCAGACACTGGCAAAACCGTTATCTGTTTACGCATGAAAGGAGGAGCGGGGATGAATGAAATAATCAGAAGCCCATTAGATCATAAGATTCAGAAATACAGCCGCAGATCCGGAAACCCGATCGTGGCAGATATCGCCGGCATGAGCCGGAGGGAATATGTGGTGGGTGCCAGTCATGCCTACTGGCCATATATCCATGAGAATAATCATATGGCAGCTATGGGCTGGGAGGATGTGGAAAGCATGGCACAGTTTCTGCAGAAGCTGGAAGATATGGAGCCGGAGGATAAGGAGAAGGCTTTATATACGATACTGTTAAAACCATATGATCTGTAAAGGAGGAAAAACGAATGAATGTATATATGATGATGCCGGAGGTTATCAAGGAGAACAGCACCGGTTATATCAGAAGCAGTATTACGAATGAACTGTTTCAGAAACGGGAGATTCAGTGTATGGGAGATATCACGGTAGAGCTGGTATATTCCCTGAACCTGCAGCTACGGTATCTGCAGGAGCTGGATGGTGAGAAAGAGATTGTCATGCATATCAACAGTCCGGGTGGAGAGGTGGCAAGCGGTCTGGCATTATATGACACGATGCAGGCGATATCCTGTCCGATCCGCACGGTATGTGAAGGAACCGCAGCGAGCATGGCAGCCCTGCTTTTTATATCCGGAGACAGGCGGGAAATGCTTCCGCATGCAAGAGTCATGATCCACGATCCGCTGATTCGGGGCAGGATGGGCGGAAATGCACTCCAGATCGAGCGACTGAGTAAAGACTTGATGAAGATGCGGGAGGTGACTGCGGGCATCATAGCAAAGCATACCGGAAAGACGCTGGAAGATGTATACGAAAAGACCGCCATTGACAGTTATTTTGACGCAGAGGAATGTATCGAATGGGGACTGGCAGATGCGATCTGGAAAGGAGAGGTACGGGATGACAGGTGAGATCATAGGAATGAAGAAACGATATCGGATACTGGCAAAGAATGAGCTGGTCGACAACAACACATTTGTAACCGGATTAAATAACAATGATGTAATCATCGGACCGTCCGGTGCCGGAAAGACCAGAGGGTATGTGATGCCGAATATTCTGCGGATGAATGAGAGCATGGTCATCGCTGATACCAAAGGTCAGTTGATCGAAGAACTGGGAGAAACACTGAAAGCCAACGGCTATGTGGTCAAATGTCTGGATTTTACCGGCTACCGGGAAAGCTGCGGATACAATCCCTTTGACTATATCCGGTATTACAAGGAAACGGACAGCTACCGGATGAAGGATCTAAAAACGATTGCGGCGGCACTGGTTCCGCTGACTTCTAGGCGGGATCCTTATTGGGAACTGGCAGGCAGACAGGTTGTAGAGTATCTGGGTGCCTATACGCTGGAATGTCTGCCGAAGGAGGAACAGAATCTGGTAAGTGTCTGTAAACTGTTCAACATTATGGGAACGAGGGCCTACCGTCAACTGTTCCGGGAACTGGAGCTTCTGTACCCGGAAAGCTATGCGGTCTCTGTTTATAAGATGCTCGAAAGCTGCAGTGAGGCAGACAAAACCTATGAATCGATCCGGATGATTCTGGCACAGAAGTTATATATGTATGAAGATGAAGAAGTGAAGGAGATGCTTACAAAGGATGACCGGATTGATTTCAAAACCATGGGAAGAGAGAAGACCGCCCTGTTTCTGACGATCAGTGACACCGACCGTTCCATGGATCAGTTAATCAGTCTGTTTTATGCACAGGCGTTCCATGAACTCTGCGACAGTGCCGACCATGATTTCATGTATGGCAGACTGAAAATCCCGGTACGGTTTTATCTGGATGATTTTGCTGCCAATGTATTCATCCCGGATTTTGATAAACTGATCGCGGTAATCCGGTCAAGGGAAATATCGGTCAGCATCATTTTACAGAGCCTGTCCCAGCTGGAACAGATGTACGGAGCAGCCGGAGCAAAGACCATTCTGAATAACTGTGATAACTGCCTGTATCTGGGTGGACAGGATGTACAGACGGCAGAGTTTATCAGCCGGAAAGCGAATAAGACTGCCAGCAGTATCCTGAACATGCCATTGCAGGAGGCGTGGCTGTTCCAGCGGGGAAGGGAGCCGAGGCAGGTGGAGAAGTATGCATAAATGCATACGAGGCAAAGAAAAAGGACAGACCCGGCAGAGGATTCTGCCGGGAGAAAGGAACCATATGGAAAGAGACGGTCAGGACAGACAAATGAAAACCGCAATCATACTGGCACGGATGTATGGGATCTTTGAAACACTGCATCCGGTAGCATTTCGGAAAAATGAAGCGGTTGTCGCTCTGATAGAACAATGGACGGAAGAATATCTGCACATGGAAAAAGAAACCGGAAACGAACCGGATCTTACGAAGTTTTTTGAAGAAAAAAGCCGGACAATATCCTAGATATCATCCGGTTTTACATACTCGATAATGTCAGATACGGAGCAGTCCAGTATGGTACATAGGGTGTCGATCGTCTTTGTGGTGATCGCCTCATTATGCTTCATACGGTGCAGGGTATTGGCAGGGATGCCATGCTTGAAGATCAGGGCATATTTAGTCATATCTTTTTTATATAAAGTTTCGTAGAATGGTTTATAAGAAATCATGGGATACTCCTTTTTCAATAAACCTATCATACTTTATCCATTGACTATGACTAATATATTGAGTATAATACAAATTGTAACAACGTAAAAATAATACAATAATAAGGATTCATGGGAGGAATCATATATGAAAAAGTTTAAAAACACAAAAATCCAAACCATCACCAAACCACTCGCATTACTCTTAACCACCTCTCTCTTAATCGCATCCGTAACCGCATGTGGCAAGACCACAGCGAACACAGATGCAACTGCAGAGACCATGAAAGACGTATCCACAGAGTACGACTTAAACTCCGAAACGTCTGATAAGACCGATGAGAAAGCAACCTCAGAAAGCTCATCCGAAAAAGACAAGACCTCTTCCACAACCGAAGCTGAAAGCAAGAACGAAACTGCAACACCTGTCGTAGCATCCGCAAAGCAGACCGCTTCCACCGAACGCAGAACCGTTGCAACCACCGAACATCGAGCTTCTGCAACCACCGAGCGTCAGACTACAGCTCCATCTGCTCCGACCACGGAAGCACCAGCACCTGCTCCAACACCGGAACAGCCGAAACACGAACATACATGGACAGACGTTTACAAAACAGTTGTTGATAAAGAAGCATACGACGAACAGGTTCTGGTTGGATATCAGCAGAAACAAATTCGACACGCATGGGCTGTACCTGTAAAAGAAGATACATGGGAACAGCTTCCAAAAATTGATACAGCCGGTTGGACAGGCGAACAGCGTGACCAATATGAAAAAGAACATGGATTACTAAGTGGATGTCTTAGTGCTTGTTGGGAAGAATACGAAATGGTTGATGACCCGACCCGACCAATCTACAACACCGTTCACCACGATGCCGTCACCCATCAGGAGTTGGATTACACCTACTGCACAGGGTGCGGGAAGAGAAAATAAGTAAAACGTGATAGGAGAGTCGAGATGATTGGCTCTCCTTATTTTTTTATGAAAATGCTCATAAATGACAAAATTTAAGCAATTTTATGACTGCCCATGCTCAATAGCATCTTGATAAATGCAAGACTAAGGCATAATATAATAAACAAAGGGAAACCTTTTGAGACGCAGACTCATAAAATGCATTCATTGCCTGTGAAGCATAATCCGTGATGGAAAGCGGCGATTGTGGAGGTTTGAGAAAGGTGGCAACTTACCATAATCCATCTTAGCTTAGGCGAAAGAAAGTTGTATTACAAAAGTGTAATAAATTTTATAAGACTAGAAACTGTGAAATATCATTTCGCATTTGTTCAGAATCGAAAAAACACAACATAGTTCTTGGTTTAAGAAAACGTATAGGCGATCTTTCTTGATTCCACAGGGATCAGGGGGGATCGCCTATTTTTTTATTTATGACTACTTTTGGTCATAATTGGATCCAAAGTGGACATTAATCGACCACATCTGGTCATAATAAAACCACAATTGGTTATAATTGATCCGAAACTGGTCATACGCACCGATGATAGGTTTGAAACAGCAGTTTTTCTGACCATAATTGGGATCCGTTTGGTCATATTTAGACCGATGTTGGTCATAATTTAACCACTTTTGGTCAGAAAAAAGATCAAGATAATTAATTGATAGTGAATAGAATTATGAAATTGAAACAAAATAATTAAAAAATATAATAATATTTATTGAATTTATGGTTTTGGGGGAATATAATAATGATGGAGGTGTTGGGATATGTTAGTGGAATTTCGATTTAAAAATTATAGATCATTTAAAGACGAAGCTGTTCTTTCTATGGAGGCAGTCGGGCTTTCTTCATTAAAAAACTGTTTGATTGAATATGGAAATATGAAGTTATTGCCGGGAGTTGCTATTTATGGAAAAAACGGCGGAGGTAAGAGTAATGTAATCAGAGCATTTTGGTTAGGAGTCCAGTTTATCCGAAATGCACAAAGAATACAGCATGAAAAAGCAGCAGTACCGGTAGTGCCATTTGCATTAAATGATTATTCTGTGAATGAACCAACGGAGTTTGAATTTGACTATATTGTTGATGGAGTGAAATATTGGTATTCATTTGCAGCAACGAGGGAAAGGATAGTAGAGGAGTCCTTGTATCATGCACCCAAGGGACAAAAGGCTCAAGTGTTTGTTAGAAAAGGACAGAAATTTTCATTCACTGAGGATAAAGCAAAGAGAAAACTTATAAGTGAAACGGTAGCGGAAAATCAGTTGTTCTTTTCTGTGGCATGTACAATGAATGATATTGCATGTATAAATGCAATGAAGTGGTTCCGGGAAGACGTTTTCTTCTCCAGAGATTATACAGATATCCCCAGACAGTTATTAGAATACTATGATGATAGCAATATGCTCAATGCGATTTCCGATTATGCTAAAGTAGCGGATTTTGGAATTGAGGAAATGCAGTTTGAAGTGGAAAACAAGGAGATCGGAAAAAATCTTGAATTTCCGGATGATCTGCCGGATGGTATGAAAGCAGCATTGACATCATTTATTCAAATTCTATCAGAAACTTCAAATAATTCTGAAAGCAAATTGAAAATGAGTCAGGTAAAGGCAAAAGCAAAGCATAAAGGGATTAATGCGAATGGTGAGAGCGAGCCATATTATCTTGAATTAGAAGATGAGTCAGATGGAACAAGGAAGTTGATGTCTATTGCACCGGCAATTGAATCGGTATTAAACAAGGGAGGGGTTCTTTTAGTTGACGAATTAGAAAGAGAATTACATCCGATGCTTGTTAATTTTATTGTCGCAAAGTTCCAGAGTAAGAGAAGTAATCCGAATGGTGCACAGATTATTTTTACTACACATAACACAGAGTTGATGAATTTGGAATTTATGAGAAAGGATCAGATTTATTTCGCGGATAAAAAGAGAAGTGATGGAGCATCTGAACTTTATAGTGTCACAGATTTTACTACGAAGACAGCCGATAATATTCGGAAAGGCTACTTAGTCGGAAAATATGGTGCTACTCCTGACATAGAGATAGAGGAGGTAGAATAATGGCTAGAAAAAAAGTTGGTAGCAGAGGATCCGGAAAGAAAATTATCAGAGTGTTTTGTGAGGGAGAGAGTGAACAGGCATATACAGAGTTTTTGAAACGAAAATTTAGCGATGTTGCGGTGATAAAATATCCGAGAGAAACTGGCTTGTTTGATCGGGCAGAAGATCGGTTTAAAAAGGATCCATCTTACAGAAACTATAAAGATGAAATTGATGAAGTATGGTTTTTCTTTGATGTTGAGACAAAAGATGTTGATAAATGGGATGGACGTTACAAGATTATAAATTGGTTGAGAAAACTGCGAAAAGATAAAAATATCCGTGTTAGGCTGCTTATGACGACCGGGTGTATTGAATATTGGCTGATGCTGCATCGTAAATATTACACACCATCTTTACAGACTGTTGCAGAAAAAGAAAGTGTAATTGTTGAATTAAAGGCAGCAGAACCATTATATGAAAAAGGTGATATAGAAATAATTTCAAAGATTGCAGAAGATTATCCGGTAGCAATAAGAAATGCAAGAAGAACGCTATGTCGACTTTTGGAAGATGGAATGCCGGAATTGGAAGATACGGATGTGAGAAATCAGTGGTTACATAGAAAGTGTTTGACTTTTTCTAATGTGTATGAAGCAATCGAGTTTTTAGAAAATTTGGAAAATTGAATTAATTGGAGTTGAAATTGACAAACATTATCAGGGATAAACATAGGCAGTTTATTTTTATTGGAATCAGGAGAGACCGCCTATATATTTTTTTATAAATTATAATGCGTGTCATCAGCCCCATAAAATTTTATAATCGGGGGCTAGATATAATGCGGACTTTCGGGCGAAATTATAAAAATTATAATTTTTATAATCAAATTCGCCCCAAAATTCGATGAAAATTATAATGCTCAAACCCTGATTATTACTGACTAAATCTGGAAACTTTTCCCAAAACCAATTTTTCTGTGGAAAAGTTCCCAAGGGCATAAGGGGGACTGACACGCCGATGGCGTGGTCGGCATAGCCGACAGTCCTGACTTCGCTAACGCTACGTCACTTTTGCGATGCAAAAGCCTTATAATATGTTGATTGAATATCGGCCCTAGATGATAACTAGCGAATGAAATTATTGCGTTAAAGTAGCACATGATTTATATTTTTTAGTATCGGATATGGTAAAAGAGTGAAAATAACAATTCTATTTATCCTAATTATGTGGTAAAATATAACTATCAAATAATAAGGGGGATATAATGAATATTAAAGCATATAAAGAATATAGATTTGAACACAGAAAATTAGTAGCGGCAGATACAGGAAAGGAATATACTTTTTTTATGAAGCCGGATGACCGATTTTATCACTATATGGAAAAACATATTATGAAAGAAAAGGTTGAAAGTTTGACATATGAATATATAGATGAAATTCTTATTGAAGATGTAGAAAAAACATTTTTTAATGAGAGTTCATTTACATTAAATACTATTATGCTTGTAACTGACAAAAGTAACTGTGTTCAAGCATATACACTTACAATAAAAAATGTCAAACTCAAAGTTGATAGTTCGTCAACAAAGTCTTACAAAAATGGGGTGTGGAGATTAGTTTTATATAAATTAGAACTTCCAGGGCAAACAGACATTGATATTGAAAAATCAGAGGACTAATTTACCTATATAAAAAGTTACCACACAATTTGTGTAATACCTATTAATGAAAATATAAGCAGTATGTAAATGAAGCAACAAGTGCCACAAATAAGGAATTATTCTTTATTTGTGGCACTTGTTATTATGTTTTTTTATTTAACAATCCTTTTTGAGATAAATGAATTGTCATAAAAATTGCTTCCGCAATTCGAGTGAAAAAGAAAAAAGCGGAGGTAGATTTTATGGTAGAAGAAATAGGTCGCAGTGAGTTGGAAGGATTTGCACAGTTGTTGAAGGACTATATGATCGACGAGTATAATCTCCCGGATGTCCATTTAAACAGAGTGACTAAGAATAACGGAGTAACAAGAATCGGTATGCTGATACGGGAGAATGGCAGCAATATTGCACCGAATATCTATCTGGAGAAATTCTATCAGGAATTTCAGGAAGGAGCATCCCTAGAAGAGATTGCAAAGCAGATTTTGAAAGTAAACCGGGAACACAAGTGTATTACGTCATTTCCTGTGAGTACATTAAAATCGTTTGATGAGGTGAAGAAAGATATTGTTTATCGTCTTATAAATAGGGAACGGAATATTAAATATCTGAATACGGTTCCACATGAGGACTATCAGGATCTTGCGATTGTGTTTTCGATTGTGCTTCAGGAGACAGAGGATGGAATGGCTTCTGTTATTATCACAAATGATATGATTAAAACATGGGGCGTAGATGCGGAGCAGCTGTACCGGATTGCACATGAGAATACCGGTAAAAGATTCCCGGCAATCCTGAGCGGTATTCAGGAAGTGGTTGACCAGCTTGTGAGTGAGGTTGGAGAACAGGGAGAAGAGACCGGTGAGCTTGAGAATATTGATATCCCGATGCATATCATTACGAACCAGCGGAAGATGAATGGAGCAACAGTGATTTTGTATGAGGATGAACTGCAGAAAATAGGGGATGTTCTGAAAGAGGATTATTTCCTGCTTCCAAGTTCTATCCATGAAATGATCGTGATTCCGGTATCCTTTGGATGTCAGGCGGAGGAGTTAGCATTGATGGTGCATGGAGCAAATCAGAGTTGTGTGCTGCGAGAAGAGATCTTGTCGGATTCTGTTTACCGCTATTACAGGGAAGAGGGTGTATTGAAGATCGTAGCCAGTTAATAATGCACAAAAACAGACAAAAAAGTTTGTGAAAAATGACGGTGTACCACTTTTGGTCATAATTCGCCCAGAATTGGTACACCCCTTTTTGCGGAGAGCCAGTCATAGTGCGGGATTCGAGACGACAGGCAAAAAAATAGTGAAAAAATAATTATTGAACAACCGGGAAATGCGAGAAGAACCATACTTTAAATGACCATATAAGAATGTTATGATAAATGTAATGAATGATTTGTATACAAAAAAATTCTGACATTTCATATGGAAAGAGGGGATGCATTTATGTGTGAACCATCAGTAAAAAGTACATTTACTGTACCATCAGAAAGAGGAATCCAGATTACCTGCAATGATGAATTTAATGCCATGTTGATTTGGGAAATTCTGAAGAAAGATGAATCAGATAATCCATTTACGCAAAGCGATCTGGAACAATTCCTTAAAACGTATGAGTATGGAAATGTATTTAAATAATGTCGGCAGAGTATAAATAATATTCCAGAGAGGGTGATTATATGACAGATACAACCGAAAAGGGATATCCGGTAATAAAATTTCAGGAACCACCTTGTTATGTGCGGATGAGAGAGAATCGGCGAATACTGGGAGGCTCAACGGAATCCAGACTCATTTTTAATGTAATGGGAACCAATCTGAAAAAAGTTTCAAAGATTACCGCTCCGGTAGCAGAGTCGATCATGCAGGTTGATAACAGAGAAATGGCATTTGTTTTGATTGAGGCATTGCGGGCGAACGGCATTTTGAATCAGAAGACATATGAGAATATCTGCAAGAGATATAAGCAGGGGGATGGTATAAGTGTTTACCGGAGAACAGGACAAGAACAGATCGCGTAAAGTGGCAATATACGGAAGGGTATCAACCGAGCATGAAGCCCAATTAGATGCGTTTGATAATCAGATGCAGTGGTATGACGATATTGTAAATAAGCATGATAATTGGACATTGGTTAATACTTATTTTGACAGGGGAATCACAGGTACGCAGGCGAAGAAGAGAACCTCATTTCTGAAAATGATTGAGGATGCCAAAGCTGGTATGTTTGACCTGATTGTAACAAGAGAGGTTTGCCGTTTTGCAAGAAATACGGTAGATTCTTTGGAGTATACCAGAGAATTGAAACGGTATGGAGTCGAAGTTTACTTTGTTGAAGATGGCATATATACATTCAGCACAGATGGTGAATTACGGTTGACAATTTTTTCTGCACTGGCACAGGAAGAATCGCGTAAGATTAGTGAGCGAGTGAGAGCCGGGCAGAAGGTCAGTCGGGAGAATGCAATCCTATATGGCAATGGTAATATTCTTGGATATGACCTGAAACGAAATGTTGATGAGATTACCGGAAAATGGGATTCTGCTGAAAACACATATGTGATTAATCCGGAGCAGGCAGAAACGGTACGAAGGATTTATGATTTGTATTTGGCTGGGAATGGTTTAACAAAAATATGCAGAGTTTTGGAAACCGAGCAGAGAAAAGATGCAACCGGGCATGTCTCATGGAGTGCTTCAAAGGTTGGCAGGATTCTTCATAATAAGACATATGCCGGATATAAATGTTATAATAAATCAACAACGGATGATGTCCTTGAACATCATCGTGTAAATAACCGTGATAAGTCAACGTACATATATGAAAAGGGGAATTGGGAACCGATTATCGAGGAAGATAAATGGAATGAAGTACAAGAACTTATGGCAGAAAAAAGTGTGTATACAAGTTCCGGTAAGATAGTAGGTAAGAAGAAACCTTTGAGTGTATGGAATAAGAAATTAAGATGTTCATGCGGAAGCCCTTATCGGAGGAATAAGTGGAGAAAGAACAAGAATAGCAGTGAGGTCTTCTTTGGTTACCAATGCTATAATCAGATCAACAATGGTAGTTATAAGAAGCGGCTGGAGCTTGGACTCAGTACAGAGGGAAGCTGCCAGTTGAAACAGATTGCCGATTGGAAACTGGAATTTATGGCAAAAGAGGTGTTACAGGCAATCTGGATTGATAGGAATGAGAGTGTAAAGATTGCGATGGATATGATTAAAGAATGCTATGTAGATGATATCCATCCGAATTATGAGAAGGAAAAGGCGATGTTGACAGACGAAATTAAGAAGCTGGAAGCCCGCCTTAAAAATGCCTTTGATATGAGGCTTGATAATGAAATCACGAAAGAGGAATATGCAGACATTAAGGAAAGCATTCAAGGAAAGTTAAATGAGCTGCATAAAGAATTAAATGAACTGGACGCTCCATCCGACAATTCGGTATCTGTAAAACATATAATCGAAGGTATGGAAAGAACACTGAATGATATGGTGAGTTTTGTCGGTGATAAAGTGGATGAGTCGATTATTGATAAGGTTGTCCAGATGGTAATTCCGCTTGCAAATGGGGATTTCAGATGGTATATTAATCTTAGACAAAATGGAACAGAAACATCACCGATTGATTGCAGAATTGATGGGAGAAAGGGAAAGAGCAGCGTGGAAATTCGCCCACTTTCCTATCAGAGCAGCCCAGGCTGCTATTGCTAATAAATAGTACACCGTACATGTTGGTGAATAGAACTTAATTAGTTTTATAGAAAAGAAGCTTCTGTTACTGTTCCATAACAGTAGCAGGGGCTTCTTTATTTTTTAGGAATTGTGCATAATGTAAGAGAAAAAATTCATATGTTGGGAGATGATTATTATGATGTATCCATTTATGACTCTCGAAGATGATACCGAGATTGTACATTCGGAGATGCTGGAGAATGGAGAAGTTAAGGTATATATAGAAACTCCTGATGAAAAGGATGGTTTTCACCATATGACGGTTTACTTGCCATCCTATAGAATAGAAGTCTCTGTGCTTATCTTATGGTAGACGCAGGGACTTTTGTTATTATCCATAATGGTATATTGCTAGATTAAGGATAAATATAAGAATTATGAAAAATAATAAAGAATATAAATATTGATTTTTATGGAAAAAGCGGATTTAAACAGGCAGGCGAGTTTGGCATCCGCTATCATGGATTGCCGGAAGGCGAGGATGCATCTTTCTTTCTGTGCAAAGAACTAAAGCAGGAGGTAAATTTAGATGAAAGCAATGGAAAAAGACTGATATCAGAAAAATTGGACGCTGGATATTCAGAATATGTCATGGGTAGAAGACACCAACAGACGGAGATATTCTGTAAATTAGGACTTCGTATTTGTAACAGCTTTGCTGATTTCAGTGGAAAGCCGAGTTCCGATAATGATATTCAATTGATGGTTTATTCCATACGGGAATAAATCTTCATCAAATCTTTATTTTTTTCTGGTAGGTTATATTTCAGTAAGAAATGAAATATAGAAGGAAGGATAGTAAAGATGGAAATGATGTTACAGACACAAAATCTATGTAAATATTTTAGAAAACAGAAAGCGGTAAATAATGTTTCACT